>Ga0315284_10013786_pt1 | contig 11518 bp, 15 predicted proteins | sample YL17G09_16_MG_FD_203696 | JGI IMG/M metagenome (GOLD analysis project Ga0315284, IMG submission 203696) | Sediment microbial communities from Yellowstone Lake, YNP, Wyoming, USA - YL17G09_16 | ecosystem: Environmental > Aquatic > Freshwater > Lake > Sediment | place: USA: Wyoming | collected... | reverse complement strand
TTATTTCGTCCCTACGGGACTTTGAAACCTTGGTATGCTCGTATTCTACCAATATTTCACCTCTACGAGGTTAATAAAAGTGCCAGGGGCACGAAATATTGGCAGAAAAGAAGACCAATAAAGCATGAAAAGTCCCGTAGGGACGATATATATGAAATCCGTCAAAGCAGAATTAATATAAATTCATTAATATTATGGTTATATCTGCACTAAAAATAAGCAAATTAGGCCACTTATCAAAAATAGTTACCTGGTTTTGTCTCTATGCTGGCCAAATAATTTTTAACCTCTTTTACAATTAATTGTCTGATAAAAAAGGCGGCCGAAGCCGCTTTTAATAGGTCGATTTTAATTTTGTTGGTGCTATTTTTTCATTTTGATTTCACCCATTACCTTATCTTCCGGTAATTTCTTCGTGCAGAAAAACCAGTCATAGCATTTCATATCTTCTTTGCCCTCCATGCGGTCCTTGGCTACACCACATGAACCGGCGGGCGGAACTATTACATCGTCGCCCGGACGCCAGTCAGCCGGCATCGCAACGCCAAAATTATCAGCAGTTTGCAGGGCAACAACAACCCGGTATAATTCATCAAAGTTGCGGCCTAAACTCAGGGGATAATAAATAATGGCGCGGATGATTCCTTTCGGGTCAACAAAAAATACAGCACGCACGGCTTTTGTATTGCTTTCACCGGGTTGTATCATGCCGTATTTTTTCGCCACATCCATGGTTATATCTTCAATTAACGGGAATTTCACTTCAACATCTTTCATCCCCTTGTATTCAATTTTTTCTTTAATGGTGCGCAACCAGGCGATATGACTGTATAGTCCGTCCACAGATAATCCTACCAGTTTGCAATTTGCTTCGCCAAATTTATGTTCCATAGTGGCAAAGGTCATGAACTCGGAGGTACACACAGGGGTAAAATCTGCCGGATGGCTGAATAAAATGACCCAGCTACCTTTATAGTCTGAAGGGAAACTGATGTTTCCCTGGGTTGTCACAGCTTTAAAATCGGGGGCAGGATCACCGATCCGCGGCATGGCAACCATGCTTTGATTAATTGTTGTTTCCATAGTTTTATTTTAATTGTGGGTGTTTATTTTTTTTGGAAATATTTCTTAAATACCAGGTATACAATGATCAAAGCAGCAACTGATAATAAGGTAATACCTATATAACAGTATACTGAACAAAAGAACTTATTGCTTGCATGACAAAGACTCGAAAAACATCCGAGGAATATCATGATTAACCAATCCGCAAATAGTAAAGCGGGAATGATTAATAGCCACTTAAATATTCCTGTTCTCAGGGTTCTGTCTTTTTATCAAAAACTAATTCTATTCTCCTTCCGGAAGCTCAAAGGAAAAAACACAATTGAGCAAAACAAAGTTAAAAAATATATTAATAATAAACAAATGATCATTATATTTGTAACAAACAAATGCTCATAACAAATGCCGAGACCCAAACGCGTTCGTAGAATGAACAATCCCCCTCATTTTAGGGGATTCAGACCAATCGGACTACCGGAAGAAAATCACCCTGTTGTATTATATTATGAAGAATATGAAGCCATCAGGTTAAGTGATTTTGAGTTATTCGGTCAGGTGGAAGCTGCCCATGTAATGGATATTTCACGCCCTACCTATACCCGTATATATGAAAGTGCCAGGCGTAAAGTGGCACAGGCGTTTGTACAGGGAAAGCCAATTTTATTTGAAGGAGGTAAAGTGTATTTTGACAGTGAATGGTATTCATGCAATAACTGTGGTTGCTGGTTTAACCATCCGGCAAAAGAAGAAACAGTAACACATTGTGCACTTTGTGGCTCATCAAACTTTGAACAGCCCAAAGATACACCAGCATACAATGAGAAACAGCAATTTCAAGCAGCAAAAAATGAGAGTAGTTATCACTTCAAGCGGTAATAGTCCCGATGCAAAATTAGATAGCCATTTTGGCCGTTGTTCCTATTTTGTTTTTTATGATACCGTAACTCAGGGCATGGAATTCCTTCCCAATCCATATAAAGAAATTGAAGATGGAGCCGGTACAGCAGCAGTTCAATTAATAGCATCACGAGGCGCTGGTAAAATAGTATCAGGCGAAATAGGTAGCAAGATAAAACCTTTACTCGACAGTCTTAAGATTCAAATGATCATATTTAGGAATAAAGAAAAATCCATACAGGATATTATTAATTTGTTAAACCATTAAATTATAATTCATTATGAAAATTGCAATTCCAACAAAGGGAAACACGGTAGATAATCATTTTGGGCATTGTGAGATGTACACGGTAATAACTGCTGATGATAATCGCAATATTACAAACACGGAGATTCTACCCTCACCACAGGGGTGTGGGTGTAAATCGAATATAGCCGGCATTTTTCAACAAATTGGTGTTGAAGTCATGTTGGCAGGAGGCATTGGCGAAGGAGCCATCAATGTTCTTAATCACCATGGGATTAATGTAGTCAGGGGGTGCACGGGCAATGTGAACACACTTGCTGAACTGTATTTAAAAGGTAAATTAGTTGATTCAGGTAAATCCTGCGCACAACATGAACATCATCATGGAGAAGGCCATTCATGTGACCACTAATACATGCGTCTGTGTAAGCTGCTATTCATGAAGCTGACCTGCAAGCCATGCGGGTGGCCGAAGATGCCCGTTTGCCAGGCAAAAACCGGGTGGAAGAAATTATAAGCTATGCCCCGGTAACCACACTTATAGTCAAAGACCGGTAGCATAAGCACAATCCTTATAAGGAATTTGAAAATAACTTGTAATCGGATTTTATAAAAATTAAATAGGTAATGGCCACTTTACTTGAGCAATTAAAAGCAGATTTCCGTATTGTTGAAGGGCTTAAAGCCTGCATCAATTGTGGTACCTGCACTGCTATTTGTCCGGCCGCTGGAGTGAATGACTATGATCCCCGCATAGTGGTTGATCTGGTTCAGCAGAATAATGAAGATATTCTGAGAGAGCTTTTAAAATCGGATACTATCTGGATGTGCGGAGAATGTCTTTCCTGCAAAACCCGTTGCCCAAGGGAAAATGTACCGGGATATGTTATTCAGGCATTGAGGTCATTATCCATTGAAACAGGACTTTTTATGGAAAGTAAACAGGGCCGGAAGCAACTGGCCATAAAGCGAACTATTGGTGATCATATCCTGAAATATGGCTATTGCGTGTATGTTGATGAAATAAATACCGACATGTTTCCCGAACAGGGCCCTGTTTGGGACTGGCTGCAGAAAAACCGCAAACAGGTTCTGGAACGTCTTGGTACCAGTTATGGGAAGGTGCAGAGCGGTTCATTAAGAAAAATACCTGAAGAATCAATGCGTAATTTAAAGAGAATTTTTGATGAAACCGGTGCTACAAAACGATTTGAACAAATAGAGCATTACGCACGGCTTAACGCGCAGCAAGAGGGAATTGATTTCGATGACGGGAACTCCTGTGATTATTTTAAAAAGATGTACGAGGAATAAAAACTGATTTCATGAAAACACTGGCTAAAAATCAAAACTGGCAGGCATACCAGAAAGAAATAGCAGATGACCGCTTTTATTTTGCCCGCAGTTGCATAAGGCAAAATGTATTTCCGGCTGCAGAAGATGTTTTTCTGAAGATCATCAGAAAGGAGCTTGGTAAAGATATTTATGATGATGCGCGGCAAACCACTTGTACCGGCATAGCTTATCATTCGGGATTGTTGCCTTATGAGACAACCATGACCGTGGTAGCCCATCAGTTTGCCCTGATGAACGAAGCCGGGTACGAAAACTTTGTGTGTTCATGTGTCACTTCTTTTGGTATTTATAGTGAAGTACTGGAATCCTGGAAATTTTTCCCGGAAACTTTACAGAAAACCATGGAAGCTTTAAAACGGTCTACAGGCAAATCTTTTGAGGTACCCACCAATCTCGTTCACGCCAGTGATGTCATTTTTAAGTTCAGGCAGGAAATTGCAGTCAAAGCCAAATACAGATTGGTAAATCATGAAACAGGGGAACCTTTAAAAGTGGTTGACCACATTGGCTGCCATTATGCTAAAATCTTTCCTGAAAAGGGTATTGGAGGCGCCGAATATCCTTATGTACTGGCGGGTTTAATTGACGACTGGGGCGGGGAACAGGTGGATTATCCCGAACGCCGCCATTGTTGCGGTTTCGGGTTCCGGCAATACCTGCTTAAATCAAACAGGGGCTATTCTGTGGCCAATTCAAAAAAGAAGTTTGATTCCATGAAACCCTATAAACCCGACTTGATCATAGCCAACTGCCCGGGATGCACTTTTTTTCTTGACAGGTGGCAATATGTAATTGCTGAAATGGAAGGTAAAACCTATGGTGAAGATGGTTTTGGTATTCCTGTGCTGACTTATGAAGAATTAGCCGGTTTATTGCTTGGCTACAATCCCTGGGATATGGGTTTACAATTGCACCAGGTGACCGTGGAGCCGTTACTTGATAAACTGGGGATTGATTACTGCCCCGAAAAAAAATACAAGGGATTAAATAATATTGATCTTGCTAAGCCAATTATGCCTGAAAAGCTAAAATGCTTATAATACGTGTATTCTAACCCACATTTAACTACCCCCTCCTGCTTATTTCCACCAAAGCATTGTAGTGTACAAGTACAATATCCTTTTCATTAAGCTCAATCAATCCATCCTTTTCAAAGGTCTTAAGCAGTTTCACGGCACTTTCGGTAGACATCCCGGCAAAATCGGCAATATCTTTACGTGAAAGAAGTTGAAAAATTTCAGGATTTGCGGATTTTAGACTTTCAATATAAAATAAAGCATCTGCCAGGCGACCGTTCATCTGCTTGTACATAAGGCTACGGACAGTATTGAACAGATCAGTATTTTGTTCGCAATATCTTTTTATAATATTGAACCCAAACATGCCGTTTTGCTTCACCACTTTTCCTATGGCTTCTTTCTCAATCAGGAACACCTGGCAATCTGTCAAGGCAATGGAAGAATAATTAAAAGTATTCTTTGTAAAAACAGCTGAAAGTCCAACAAATTCTCCTGGTCTGATAATCCGTAGGTTGTAGTTTTTTACACCGTCTCCCTCTAAATATTGTTTAGCCAGACCAGTAATAATAAATAATACATACGAGGCAAATGCTCCCTGTTTTGTCAGGTTATCGCCCTTACGGAAAAGTACCTGTGTTTTGCTTTCCCTTACCAATATAACCTCTTCTGGGGAAAGCATCTGGAAGCAGGGTGACTGAATATCGCAAATAAACTCCTGATCAGTTTCGAGAATAGGTTTCATGCAGTAGTGTTCATTAAAAGTCGGTAAAGTTAATGTAATTCAATAAAAAAGTTGTCCAAACTCAATTTGCAGGTTGTGCTAATGAACCGCGGGATCCTTTATTTATTGCGTTTTACGAGGTAATTTTGTATCGTAATTAATAAAATAAAAACAATGTTGTATACAAATTTAAAACATCTCGAATCAGCCGTTGATCATAACAAAGTAATCAGCGAAAATGAAAATGTAATGATAATCTGCGGACGTATGGGGCCCATGTGTATCCCGGTTTACGGAATTGCCGAGGAACTTGATGATGAATACAGGCATGTGAAATTCTATGATATGGAGTTTGATAACCCCGAATCGCATGTGATACGCAATTTAACTGAAGTACGCGGTTTTATGGGGATTCCTTTTACCATATATTATAAAAATGGGAAAGTTGTGAAAGCAACCTCGAGCATTCAAACCAAAGACCAGGTGAAAGCTATTCTCAATAAAGAATTTGCATTGACTGTTAACGCTTAATACCATGGAGGCAAAAAACTATTACGATGCCATTGTGATAGGTGCGGGGCCTGCCGGTCTCACGGCAGGCATTTACCTGTCGCGGGCACAACTGAGAACTCTTATCGTAAATGAAGGAACAGTAGGCGGTCAACTGGTGCTTACCCATGAAATAGCCAATTATCCAGGGGTAGAAAGCATCAGCGGTTATCAGCTTGCCAATATCATGAAAAAGCAGGCTAAAACTTTTGGTTGCGAAATTAGATCAAACGTAACCATTAAACGGATTGAACTGGATGGAGAATTGAAAAGTCTGACCCTTTCCGATGGCAGTATCTATTCTTCTCACAGTATTATTCTTACCCCCGGCGGCAGGTCGCGTATCCTGGGAGTGCAAGGCGAAGACAAATTCAAAGGTAAGGGCATCTCATACTGTGCCACCTGTGATGGTGATTTTTTTGCCGGGAAAGAAATAGCGGTTGTAGGAGGAGGAAATTCAGCATTGGAAGAAGCAGTTTCACTGACAAAATATGCAACCAAAGTGACCATAGTGCATCAGTTCGAGCATTTTCAGGCTTTTGAGCACGCGGTGGAAGAGGCACGGAACAACCCTAAAATTCATTTCATAATGAATTCGGCAATTACAGCCTTTCATGGGAACGAAAATCTAGAAAGTGTTGATATTAAGAATCTGAAATCAGGTGGGACCCATAATTTCAAATCCGATGGGATGTTCATATTCATTGGATATGTACCCAATACTGAATTTCTTAAGGGGAAGGTTCATTTAAATCAATGGGGCGAGATTATAGTAAAGGCAGATATGTCAACCAATATTGAAGGTGTTTATGCAGCCGGTGACAGTACTGCAAAACGTTACAGACAGGTTACCACGGCTGTGGGTGACGGTACAATAGCTGCACTTGCGGCATCCAATTATATGCAAGAATTAAAAGCAAAACAATTAATTATAGATTAGCATGCAAATAACATTTGTTGTAACTGGCATTATCATTGCCACTTTTATCATCCTTTTTTTAAGGGCTCGAGCCAGGATGAATAACATACCTCTTGCTGCCCATAATGAAAAAATCCTGACTTTAACGGATAAGAATTTTCAATACCAGACAAAAAACAAGGTGATACTGGTTGATTTCTGAGCAGCCTGGTGTGCTCACCAGCATAATACGTTTTTACCCGCTTTACATGTCGTTTGGTATTAATACAGGTAAGAAAAAGGAATAGGCTATCACGCTAAACTGAATAATTTATTAATTTAACCTGTAAAATGGGTACAAAAGGGAATTGCACTTTTTAGAAAAGTAAATTGAGTAATAGGTCAGGCAAATTGCGGACCATGACAAGATTCTTTATCCTGCAACCGCCGGGAATATTAACCATATAGTTGTCATTCTTTAAGCATTATGAAAAAAACCATTCTTATCCTCGACTGTGGCGCCACCAATGTGAAAGCCTGTTTGGTAGATACTACAGGTCATATTGTTGCATCGCATTCACTTCCCAATGAAACCGTTACCGATCCGCATTATACCGGTGGACTGATCTGGGATATCGATGATATCTGGGACAAGCTGGCCACCTGCAGCCGAAAGGTATGTGGCACTGCTGAAAATGCTGAAATTATAGCCGTAACCGTTACAACTTTCGGGGTGGACGGTGCTGCCATGAAAAAGAACGGAACACTTTGCTACCCTGTGATTTCCTGGCAATGCCAGCGGACTGAAAAAATTGAAAAAAACATAAATAAATATTTTGATCCGGAATGGTTGTATCAGACCACAGGTTTGCAATCCTATCATTTCAATACCATCAATAAGCTGATCTGGCTGAAGGAAAACCGGCCGGATGTGCTGCAGGAGATGGATTATTATGTGTTGATGCCTTCCCTTATTTTATATCGCCTGACCGGTGAATTTATAACAGATACCACGATGGCCGGTACCAGCATGATGACCCAGATAAAAAAGCGCAACTTTTCAGAGGCAGTACTAAGCAAATTGGGACTCAGCACTGCCATTTTCCCTCCCATGACAGAACCGGGTTCCGTGATCGGGGAAACAACCCGGGAAGCGTCTGAAAAGCTCGGAATTAAGCAGGGTATCGCGGTGATCGCATCCGGACACGACACCCAGTTTGCTATTTTGGGTTCGGGAGCCGGAATAAACCAGCCCGTACTGAGTTCCGGGACCTGGGAAATCCTAATGGTAAGGGCAAAAGCGGAGTTCCTGAAAATTCCATCAAAAGAAGCGGGTGTTACAATTGAACTGGATACTCAACCGGGCATTGTGAATATCGGGATACAATGGGTTGCCTCGGGAGTCCTGGAATGGTTAAGTCGCCTGCTTTATCCGGATATTTCTGAATGGAATTCACGCTATTCAACCATGATCCGAGAAGCCGCTGATATCCAGGCGGGAAGCAATGGCATTATGATAATTCCCGAATTGTTTCCCGGAGGATTATCAGGGAAACAAGGCAGTTTCGGGGGACTTACTCACGAAACTACCCGTGCCCATATTTACCGGGCCAGTCTGGAAGCCCTGGCTTATTACACCTGTTACGGTCTTGAAAAACTGCAGAAAGTGGGGAATTATAAAGCCGAAAATGTGATCTGTGTTGGAGGTGGTTCAAAAAATCCGCTTTGGAACCAAATCCGGGCCGACGTGTTGGGTATTCCGGTAAAAGCCCTGGATATGAAGGAAACCACGGCGTTGGGTGCCGCCCTGGTCGCCCTGACGGGTATGGGAATATGCAAAAACCTGGAAGAAGCTTTCGCAGCTGTTGAAAGCAAGTATGAGGTATTTGAACCGGGGGAGAACCAGGATAGGTACAGGGAGTTGTATGGGAGGTTTGCGGAGGGGGTGTTTGAATAAATGTTGTTAGGCAGAGTTGCAAACTCTGCCAAGCATGGGGTGACGATTCGTTTTTATAGAACAATAATTAATCCTCTACGAGGAATTTGAAGGTCATGAAAATGAACTTCTACAATAATAAATCCTCTACGAGGATTGAAAATAGACCAATTATTGTAAATATATAACCTCGTAGAGGTTTAATTATTGAAGAAGAACGAGGTTGTCATAAGACTTGGTGTGCAAAAATATATGGGTACTCGCAATGACTATTCCAGCAAGCCTCCTCGGTTTTCCCCGGGTTCATCAGAAGGGATATTGCCGATTCTCATCCGAAATGATTATTTTTAATCTTCAAAGATTCTTTAAAGGGAATATGTTTTATATTGCCGAATAGAGAATAAATTTGATGGTATCAATTTTTTTTATAATTGAAATCAATGACGATATTGATTGTCGAAGATGAACCGAAGGTAGCTTCATTTATAAAAAACGGACTTGAAGAAAACCATTATAATGCTGAAATAGCATATGATGGATTGTCTGCAGAAAAACTAGCTCAGCAATATAAATATAATCTTTTCATACTTGATATTATAATCCCCGGAATCAATGGTTTGGATTTATGTAAGAAGCTTAAAAAGCTTAATTCAAAAATACCGGTGTTAATGCTTACTGCACTGGGCACAACTGATGATAAAATTATCGGATTTGATGCCGGTGCTGATGATTATCTTGTTAAGCCATTTGAATTCAGGGAATTGCTTGCCAGAGTTAAGGTTTTACTGAAGAAAGATGATCAGTTATATGACACAGTGAACAGGCTTATCGTTGGTGACCTTGAACTTGACCTGGATAAGAAAGTTGCTCACAGAGGAAGTTTATATATTGATCTGACTGCTAAAGAATTTTCATTACTGGAATACTTCATGAGGAATAACGGACGGGTATTGTCACGAAACGATATTGCTGAAAAGGTTTGGGATGTCAGTTTTGATTTTGGTACAAATATTGTCGATGTTTATGTTAACTTCCTGAGGAAGAAAATTGATAAAGGATTTGATAATAAGCTGATCCATACAAAGGTTGGGTTTGGCTATGTTTTTGGAGATTTTTAAAATGCAGATCAGAACCAGATTAACGTTGCAGTTTCTCCTGCTGGGAGGAATAATTATGATCATTGCATCAGTTGCAATTTATTATTCTTCAGCCAGTTTCCGCAAGGAAGACTTTTATAACCGCCTTAGAAATAAAGCCAGGAGCACAGCTAAACTGCTTTTAGATGCCTATGAAATTGATGCAAATCGCGTCAAGAGAATTGAAAAGGATAACCCTGTCAACCTGCAAAATGAAAAGATAATAATTCTCAATTTTAAGGATGATATAGTATACAGTTCAGATGAAAATTCGGAAATAGAAATAAGGAATGCTATCCTCGAACGAGTAAGATTAGGTCAAAAGGTAACCTATAAGCAGGATTCATATGAAGTTTTAGGGACATTATATACCGCAAAACTTGATCGGTTTGTGGTAATTGCTGCAGCTACTGATGTAGATGGGTTTTTAAACCTGAAAAAATTAAAAATTATATTAGCATTTGTTTGTTCGTTTAGTCTCTTATTGTTTTTTATTGCCGGATGGCTTTATTCGGGGAGAGCACTTAAACCTATATCAGATGTGGTAAAAAAGGTTGAAGATATTTCTATAACCAGTCTGAATTTAAGAGTTTTTGAGGGTAATGGCACTGATGAGATCGGCAGACTCGCGAAAACATTTAATAAAATGCTTGAACGTCTTGAGAAATCATTTGCCATGCAGAAGGATTTTATTGCAAATGCATCGCATGAACTGAGGACGCCTCTTACTTCGATAAATGGCCAATTAGAGGTATTGATGATGAAAGACCGGTCAACTGCGGAATACAAATCCGCTCTTGGATCGGTATTGGATGACACTAAATCTCTGATTGACCTCTCAAACAGATTACTGCTGATAGCACGTACCAGCGCTGAGGGACCGGTGAATTTCAGCAAAAAGATCAGGATTGATGAAATTCTCTGGCAGGCCCAGGAGGAGATAAAAAGATTCAATAACAGTTATCATATTAATATCTCTATAGATAATTCATTGACCGATTCTGACCAGATGATTGTCGTTGGAGATGAGTATTTGCTAAAGGTTGCTGTTTCAAACATTATAGATAATGCATGCAAATATTCACCTGACCATACAGTTGGCATTAAGTTTCAACACATCGAGAAATGGATTGAGGTAATATTTGAAGACAGCGGTATTGGTATTTCAGAGGAAGATCTTCAGAAGATTTTTGAACCTTTTTATAGGGGCAACAATGCTCTTTCCATTTCGGGTAGTGGGATTGGACTTCCGCTTGTAAACCAGATAATTAAAAATCATAATGGGATAATAAAACTCTCCTCTCAGATCGGAAAAGGAACGCGTGTTATTATTTTGCTTCCCACAACCTGATATTATCCGATAAATTTTAATTCTCTTTTAATCCTGTTTTAATCCTTTTTTAATAGTCAGGCAGTAACCTTGTTAGTGTAAACTTGCATGGTTAATGATATATTGTATAGGTAAGGTTTATTTTTGTTCAAGTGACCTTCAGCATTTGCAACAGATAAATCTTACCTATACTCATAAAGAAATGCCAATAATTGAACTGCTTACTTTCTATTTATGAAATAAGGAAAATCTTAATATATTTGCGGCTTCTAAATTTGTCTGGCCTTTTATGCCACTCGAATGTAGGGTATTATTAAAAAAATTTTGTTAATAAATATAGGCTCATAAAAGATGGATCGCACAT
>Ga0315284_10013783_pt1 | contig 11519 bp, 13 predicted proteins | sample YL17G09_16_MG_FD_203696 | JGI IMG/M metagenome (GOLD analysis project Ga0315284, IMG submission 203696) | Sediment microbial communities from Yellowstone Lake, YNP, Wyoming, USA - YL17G09_16 | ecosystem: Environmental > Aquatic > Freshwater > Lake > Sediment | place: USA: Wyoming | collected... | reverse complement strand
TCCGGACGCAGTGAAGGTTAAGAGGCAGAGCGTTCTTAGCGCTTTTGTGGCGGCAACAAGGAGGCCAAAGGAGGTAGTTTTATGGAGATAACCGAGGTGAGGATATTCTTAAAGGATTCGCCAGACAAGAAATTAAGGGCGTATGTAACCGTTACCTTTGACAACGCCTTTGTAGTCAGAAATATCAAGGTAATAGAAGGAACGAGTGGGTTATTTATTGCTATGCCTTCAAGAAAAATCAAGCAGCCCTGTCCCAAGTGCGGTTTCAAGAACGAGGTGCGTAGCAAATACTGTAATCAGTGTGGAGCCCAGCTTGCGTTGGCGCCGCGTCCTATAGCCCAAGACGCTACTGGTAATTCCCAACTGGAACACAAAGATATCGCTCACCCCATAACACAGCCATTCAGGGAATGTTTGCAAAAAAGAATCTTAGAAGCCTACGAGCAGGAGAAGGCCAAAGGCCCCAGTAATTCCGGGTATTTAAGAGGGTTAAGCGAATAATTTCTGCCCGGTAGTGTAACGGTAGCACATCAGAATTTGGGTCTGAGCGTCAAGGTTCGAATCCTTGCCGGGCAGTGGTGGCGATCCTGACAGCTAAGCGCTGCATAAATTACTTGCAGCTGTCAGGATTAATTCGCCCCGAAGTTATGTCGGGGCTCATTAAGTCCAGACGTCCCAGCCAACTTGACGCTCAGGCGAACCATAAGTGAAGGGGACGCTAATGGCGAAACTTTAAAAGAAAAAAGTATCTAATTTGTACTAATAAAATGCTTTTTAATCCAAAATACACGATAACAGATAAAATTTTAAATAACCTCACGACTATAACTTCAGCACGAGAAGTTATCGAGCAGGCGTATTTGGTACCTAAATGGGAAGCGAAATTACGACGGCAGGCGTTACTTCACAATACTCATTCGTCAACTGCAATTGAGGGTAATAAGTTAAGCCTTGAGCAGGTTGAGGCGTTATCTGAGGGCAAAGACGTTACCGCTACAAATAAGGACAAACAAGAGGCCTTGAATTACATAGAAGCATTAGAAAAAATCCCAGCTCTTGCCGAAAAAGGAAAAATTAAAGTAGCCGATTTATTGAATATCCACCGTATTCTGACTAAAAATGTAATGCAGAATACTATCGATTCCGGAATTTTTAGAAATAGGCAGGTTTTTGTCGGCAAAAGAATTTTTGATGGCACGACTTTTAAGGAAGCCGTAGAATATATGCCGCCAAAAACTGAAGAAGTGCCGCAGCTTGTTGGAGAATTTATAAATTGGCTAAATCTTGATAAAACATGGGACATCAATCCGGTATTATTGGCGGGCATTGTTCATTATGAGATAGCAAGAATTCACCCCTTTATTGATGGTAATGGTAGAACAGCCCGGCTATTTGCCACGTTAATTCTATACTTAAGTGGTTTTGATCACAGAAGGATTTTTGCTCTGGATGATTATTATGACAGGGATAGGCAAGCATATTATGCAGCGTTAAAGACAGCTCAAGCCAATAATGGCGATATTGCGCAGTGGCTTGAATATTTTACAGAAGGGGTTGCTCATTCAGTCAAAGAAGCTAAAGACGCAGTGTTGAGAGTCGGTTCTAAAAAGAAAAGCGGACAGAAGCCTCAAATAGCTCTTACTCCGAAGCAGATGAAAATCGTTGAATATATAAATGTCAATGGTAAAGTAACAAATAAAGATTTACAGGGATTGTTTAAAATCTCTGCCCAAGCAGTTCATAAGGAGTTAGTTAAGCTCGTAGAGATTAAGGTGATTAAGCCCGTTGGCGAAGGCAGGGCTTTACATTACATTTTGGTGTAGAGCAATGCGGTTGTCAATTGGTTGATGATTTAGTTGATGATTTGGTTGATGATTTCAAAGTAGGCAAATCGCCCAAAGAGATAAAACCGCTCCTGCCACCAGGGGGTGAGTCATTTTCACGAGTAATTGACACCAGGGTGCGGTGAGGCCGCGGTTAGAATATGATACTATACGGAGAAATATTACGAGAATTCCAGAAGCAAAAAGTAAGATATGTGTTGGTCGGCGGGATAGCATTTAATCTTCTCGGGGGTTCCCGCAATACCCTTGATATGGATATTCTCGTTGAAATGAGCGATAAAAATCTTTCCAAGTTGGTTAATATTTTAAAAAAGGCAGGTTATCACGTTAAGCAGCCGGTAGACCCCCTTACGATAACAGATAAAAAAACACGCCAGGATTGGATAAAGAATAAAAACATGAAGGCGTTTAATTTTTATAAGGGTGAAAGGACTTATGAAGAGGTGGATATTGTTATTGATTCTCCGGTTGATTTCAAAGAAGCCATAAAAGATGCTTTAGAAGCCAAGGTGAGCGGTTTGACTCTTAAAGTTATTTCTCCCGAGAATTTTATCAAGATGAAGAAAGCCTCTGGCAGGGATAAAGATTTAAAGGATATTGAAGAGTTAAAGATGGTAAGGAGTATGAAATAATGTTTGGATGGGTAACGCAAAGAGCAAATATTCTAAGAGGGGCCAGGATATCCTTGCAAAAGAAATTGGAAGGCATCAGGTTGATGAATGAATTAGCGGATAGAGTATTAACAAACCGCCAGAAAATGATGCGGAGAAAATTGAGAGAAAGCGATAATTAAGCATTTACGAATATGAAAAATATTGCCGTTATAATTTTAGCTGCTGGTAAGAGCGTGAGGATGAAATCAGACATCCCGAAAGTCCTGCATCCTGTTTGCGGCAGGCCTTGCTTAAGTTATGTATTGGATTTGGTTTATGCCTTAAAGACAAAAAATATCATCGCTGTATTGGGGCATAAGCATGAAGATGTTAAAAAATTACTTAAGCCGGGCATAAAAGTCGTGAGACAAAAAAGGCTTCTAGGTACAGCGGATGCCGTAAAAGAAGCCGTGCCATTATTAAAGAACTTTAAGGGGACGGTATTGGTTCTTTACGCGGATAACCCTCTGTTAAAGAACGAAACTATAAAAAAACTATTAGAGCACCATATAAAAAATAATTTAGACGCCACTCTCCTGACCGCTAAAATGGATAAACCCGCTGGTTACGGCAGGGTTCTAAGAGATAAGTACGCCAGCATCTCGGCAATCGTGGAAGAAAAAGATGCGGATGATTTTCAAAAAGATATCCAGGAAATTAATACCGGCATCATCTGTTTTAATAAAGATAGATTGCTCGATTCTTTAAAACATGTCAGTCCTAATAACCGCAAAAAAGAATATTATCTTACCGATACCATAGGTATTCTGTATAAAAAAGGTTATATTATAGATAGTGTAAAAATTGATGATATCAATGAGGCGCTGGGCATTAATTCGCGGGGAGACCTTGCCAGAGCAAACTCAATTATGCGAAAACGCATTAATGAAGAATTGATGCAAGAAGGCATTACCATAGTTGACCCGGATTCAACTTTTATTGGCTTCGGCGCTAAGATTGGGAGAGATACTACGATTTATCCCTTTACAGTTATTGAAAGTAATGTTAGAATTGGAAAGCGTTGTTTTATCGGCCCGTTCGTTCATTTAAGGGAAGGCACGGATCTCGGTGACGATATAATGGCGGGTAATTTCCTGGAGGTTGTGCGTTCAAAAATTTCCTCTGGAACCTTGATGAAACATCTTGGCTATATCGGTGACAGCCGGATAGGCCGTATGGTCAATATAGGGGCGGGAACTGTTACGGCGAATTTTGACGGCAAGAAAAAGAATATTACTGTTATAAAGAATAAGGCATTTATAGGCTGCGATACAGTTTTAGTTGCTCCGGTTAAGATCGGTAAGTGCGCCAGGACCGGCGCAGGGTGTGTGGTAACTAAGAATAAGAATGTTCCCGATGGCACAACGGTTGTAGGCGTGCCAGCAAGACCTTTGAGAAAATAGGGACGGTTCTCAACTCAAAGCAAAACTGTCCCTTTTTTAGGGACACTTCTCGAACGATTTGAGAACCGTCCCTGAAAGAGAGGTTATATGGATAAATTAGCGATATTTAGCGGAAATGCGAATCCGGACTTAGCTAAAAATATTTGTCAGTACCTTAAAATAAAATTATCAGATGTATTGGTCGCAAGGTTTAGCGAAGGAGAGATACGCGTCAAGATTAATGAGAATGTGCGCGGTAAAGATGTGTTTGTAGTCCAGCCCACCTGTCCTCCGCCCAATGATAATCTTATGGAGCTTCTGATTATGCTTGATGCTTTAAAAAGGTCTTCAGCCCAGCGTATCACGGCGGTGATTCCTTATTTTGGTTATGCCCGGCAGGATAGGAAAGACCAGCCCCGCGTGCCAATTACGGCAAAGTTAGTGGCTAATCTTCTGACTATTGCGGGCGCAAATAGAGTCCTGACCGTGGATTTACACGCCGGCCAAATACAGGGCTTCTTTGATATACCGGTAGACCATCTCTTTGCAGTGGGTGTTTTTATAGATTATCTTTCCAAATTGAAACTTAAGGATTTGGTAATAGTTTCTCCGGATGTAGGCGGTATAAAAATGGCCAGGGCTTATGCCAAGCGGCTTTCTGCAGACCTGGCAATAATAGATAAGAGACGCGACTCGCCGGAGAAAACAGAAGTAATGTATATATTAGGTAAGGTAGAAGGCAGGAATGCTATTATTGTTGACGACTTAATTGCCACGGGCAGTTCTTTGGTTGAGGCAGTTCAGGCATTAAAGAAAGCCAAGGCAAAGAGCGTGCGCGCTACGATTTCACACGGAGTTTTATCCGGTTCGGCTAGGGAGCGCATAGGTAAATGCAAAGATTTAGAAGAATTATTAATTACCGATACCATTCCTTTGGATAACCAAAAGAAACATCCGCGGATTAAAGTTTTATCTGTGGCGGACCTTTTGGGTGAGGCGATAAAAAGGATCCACAACGAAGAATCTGTTAGTTCATTATTTGATTAACACGAATGAGGAGCGAAGCGACGAATGGAAGAGATAATCTTAGAAATTCAACCCAGAGAAGAATTGGGTAAAAATAAAGTTAAGGATTTAAGAGGAAAAGGGTTCATCCCGGCGGTTATTTATGCAGAGGGCAAGAAATCATCGCCTATAAAGGTATCACACAGGCAATTGTGGCAGTTGATACACCAGCATCGGTTAGAGAGCATAGTCATTAATTTAAAGATGCAAGACGCTCAGAAGCAAAAAGGCAGGGCCTGTTTAATTAAAGAGATTCAATATGACCCAGTCAAAGGCGACATAATACACGTAGATTTTAATGAGATCTCCTTGACTAAGGTGATCAAAGTGAATGTGCCAGTGGTTGCTGAAGGCGAGCCCATCGGCGTGAAACAGGAAGGGGGTTCTTTAGAGCATATCCTTTGGGAAATTGAGGTTGAGTGCTTGCCTACAGATATACCCAGGGACATCGAAGTGGATGTGAGCCTTTTAAAGATCGGCGATGCCGTACATATAAAGGATATAACTTTTCCTTCTAACATTAAAGTTTTAAACAGCCTAGAGGCAATTGTTTTCTCTGTAACCGCACCAATTAAAGAAGAAGTGGTAGCGCCGGCTGTGGAAGGCGAGGAAAAACAGGAGCCGGAGGTAATTAAAGAGAAGAAAGAAATTCCCGCCGAAGGTGCAGAAGAAGAAAAAACAGAAAAAGAAAAGAAGTAGTCCGACTCGTCCCGATTCCATCGGGACTCGCTCACTATTGGTAGAGTGTCGAGGGATGAAGTTAATCGTAGGGTTAGGCAACCCCGGGAGAATTTATACAGAATCAAGGCATAATATCGGTTTTTCCGTAATAAAGGCATTAAGTAAAATTTATAAAATCCCCCTTAAGAAAAATAACACTTTTTCTTTAAGCGGTAAAGGCAAGCTCGAAGACGAGAACCTCATATTGGCGCTGCCGCTTACTTTTATGAATTTATCAGGCATTGCAGTAAGCGCATTAATTAAAAAATATAAAATAGATTTACCCCGCCCCTCTCGTGCGGGGCGGAGTTTAGATAATTTACTGGTGGTCTGTGATGATTTAGATTTAGGCTTTGGTGTAATTAAGATACGGCCGAGCGGCTCATCGGGTGGGCACCGAGGCCTGGGGTCTATAATTGATTCTCTCGGCAGCCAGGGATTTCCCCGGTTACGCGTTGGCATAGGCAGGCCTTTGCAGGCTCGGACAGATGCGGCGAGTTTTGTGTTATCGCCTTTTACAAAGAAAGAAAAGGAAAGAGTCAAAGAGCTCATAGAAAATGCCTGTGACTGCTGCCGAGTATGGGTGAAGAAAGGCATAACAGAAAGTATGAATATTTTTAACCGACGGAGCAAATAAATGAAAAAATACGAAGCGCTGTTTATTGTCAAACCGGATTTATCCGAAGATGATAAGAAAACATTATTTGAGCAAATTAGCGATGCAGTGGCCAAAAATAACGGTAATGCATCGGGAGGTTCTGTCTGGCCGGAAAAAAGAAAATTATATTTTCCGATTAAAAGATATCGGGAGGGGATATATTACCTTCTCCAATTTACTGCTGTGCCGAAAAGTATAACGGATATAAATCACGCCTATAAATTAAACGAGAATATATTAAGAGTTCTCATTTCAAAAATTGATAGTTAAGGGGAAAATGGGGTCAGATTTATTTTTTTCCGACCCCATTTTCTGACTGTTAACTGTAAACTCCAAGCGGCTGAAAGGAGCGAGGCAATGGCTAATTTTAATAAGGTATTACTCATTGGCAATTTGACTAAAGACCCGGAATTACGCTATACGCCGCAAGGCGCAGCTGTAGTTAATTTGAGGCTTGCCGTAAATAGAAGGTTTCGGGATAAGAATCAAGAACTAAAAGAAGAAACCTGTTTCGTTACAGCGGTAGTCTGGAATAAACTGGCAGAGACCTGCAATCAATATCTGCATAAAGGCAGCCCTGTTTTTATTGAAGGCAGGCTTCAGTCGCGTTCCTGGGAAGATAACTCCGGGCAGAAACGCAATGTCATTGAGGTAAAGGCAGAACGTATCCAATTCCTTGGGGCAGCGCCTGCCAAAGGGGCCGCCGAACCGCCACCTGAAGAACAGTCTCAGGAGCCATCTGTAGAGTCTACGGAGACAGCGTGGTTAGAAGAAAGCGAGGATAAACCCAATGCCAATTAAGAAGATAAAGAGAGTTATTAAAAAACGAGATATCCTATCATCCGTAAGAAAAAAATTTTGCCGATTATGCGTAGATAAAGTTAAAAGTATGGATTACAAGGATGCAAGAAGGCTGGAGGCATTTACTAAAGAGAGGGGTAAGATTGTTTCGACGCGCATATCGGGTAATTGCGCTAAACATCAGAGGATGGTCGCAGAGGCAATTAAAAAGGCCAGGTTTATGTCGCTCCTGCCTTACACACGCATATAGTATAGGGACGGTTCTCAACTTAAAGCAAAACTGTCCCTTTTTTGGGGACACTTCTCGAACGATTTGAGAACCGTCCCTTAAATGAGGATAAGATGGAAGTTATCTTAAATAAAGACATAGATAGAATTGGTAAGGCAGGCCACATCGTAAAAGTAAAAGACGGGTTTGCCCGTAATTTTCTTATACCTAACGGCCTGGCTGTGCCTGTAACCCCTGCAAACCTTAAAAAATTAGAACAGGAAAAGCAACAAAAGGCCTTACAATTAGAGAAAGCAAAGCGGGAAGCCGAAGAACTTAAGGCAAAATTAGCACGCCTCTCCTTGACTATACCGGTTTTAACCCACGAAGAAGATAAGTTATATGCCAATATAACTGCTCAGGATTTAGCAACGGCTTTGAGTGAGGAAGGTTTTAATATCGATAAAAATTCAATCATGCTGGAGGAGCCGATAAAGGCTTTAGGGATATTTGAGGTGCCTATAAATTTACATCCGGAAATTCCCGCAAAGATAAAAGTTTGGATTGTAAAGAAATAATAAAAATGGCAAATACGACCTTAGAGAAACTTCCGCCGCAGAATCTTGAGGCTGAGATGGCAGTATTAGGTTCGATGTTGATGGATGTGGATGCCATCTCCGTAGCCACAGAATCGTTAGATAAGGATTCTTTTTACAAAGATACCCATAAGAAAATATTTGAGGCAATACGAGACCTATACAATGCCAATAAAGCAGTGGATATTATTACTCTTGCCGATGAATTAAAAAGAAATGAAACCCTTGATGAGATAGGCGGCGCGAGTTTCTTAACCGGGTTGGTCAATTCTGTTCCTACCGCAGCCAACATAAACCATTACGTTAGTATTGTAAAAGAAAGATATATCTTAAGGACTCTTATAAATAATGCCACAAAGATAATTTCTATATGTTACGAGAGCGAAGGTAATGTAGATGAGGTAGTGGATAGCGCAGAGAGGTTTATATTCGAAGTAAGCGACAAGAAGCATCAGGGCAGTTACCTGCAGCTTAAGGAAGTTATTAAGGATAGTATTGAAAAGATAGACAGGCTTTATCAGAAAAAGGCGCATGTTACAGGTATACCGACGGGATTTATAGATTTTGATAGTAAGACTTCCGGCCTTCAGGAATCAGACTTGATTGTCATTGCCGGAAGGCCTTCTATGGGTAAAAGCGCCCTTGCCTTAGGGATAGCCGAATACGCAGGGGTAGTCGAGAAGATACCTTTGGCGTTTTTTAGTTTAGAGATGTCCAAGGAACAGTTAGTCCAGAGGATGCTCTGCGCTCACGCTAAGGTTGATGCGCATAAAGTAAGGACAGGGTATCTTTCGCCTTCAGATTGGCCCCGCTTGACTGCCGCAGCAGGAAAACTTTCCGAAACCCCTATATTTATAGATGATACGCCTGCGATTTCAGTTATGGAACTGCGTGCTAAGGCGCGCCGGCTAAAAGCGCATCATGATATAAAGTTAATTATCCTGGATTACATGCAGTTAATGCGGGGGTCGGGTCACGAAGAAAACAGGCAGCAGGAAATTTCCGATATCTCGCGTTCCTTAAAATCACTGGCGCGTGAATTAAGTGTTCCTGTGGTGGCAATAAGCCAATTGTCCCGGGCAGTTGAGGCACGCACAGATCACCGGCCGCAGCTTTCCGATTTAAGAGAATCCGGAGCCATAGAGCAGGACGCAGACGTAGTTGTCCTGATATTAAGGGAAGAGTACTATAAAGCTACTTCTGAAAATGAAGGTATAGCAGAAGTCATTATTGCCAAGCAACGCAATGGCCCCGTGGGTTCAATGAAATTAGCTTTTATCAAAGAATATACCAGATTCGAGAATATTGCCAGGACAGAAGAAGTATAAATATTTTGTATTGTACACAAACATAACTAATAATTCAGGGGTTCGTCCTCAAGCACTGAAGTTTTTCGCCGTGCACTACGGTTTACTCCTCGTTCGTTTGCAGGAATTCCAAGCACTTCGCATATCGCATGTCAGTTCCTGCACTCTCTCGTCGTAAGCCCTTGTGCACTCTTGCCGAAAAACTTCTAATGTGCTTTCGAACTTCACCCCTAAATTATTTACAAATTCATAGATACAAATATCTCTTTAGGGGGTGGCTTGGCTTGATTCAAGTGAGCATGTAGTTTATGCGAGCGGCCAGGGTTCACCCGCTATTAGGATGTCTGTGAGAGCGAGCATAAACTCCAAGCGAGATTTTCCTCGGTGGGGAAAATCGAGCGGTGCTCACGAGAACAAGCCAAGACAGGACCCGCTAAACTATTATCGATATATATGAACTTTAAATACTTTATTATTGATTAAAGTAAATAATTCTAATATAATACTCTAATGCGCAGGTTAATTTCTATATTCTCAATTTCCTTGTTCATAATATTAAGCTTCAGTTTATCTTCGTTTGCTCAAACTGAGCAAAACCACAAGCCAGAGGGCAGTGGTTTGGCTTCCGATAGCCAAAGCCACAAGCCAGAGGGCAGTGGTTTGGCTTCCGATAGCCAAAGCCACAAGCCAGAGGGCAGTGGTTTGCCTTCCGATAGGCAAAGCCAAACGCAGGCAGAGCCGCAGAAAGAGCAAGCCCAACAGCCTAAAGAGCAACAGCAAGCCCCATCCCCTTCAGAACAGGTATCTTCTTCTGCCGAAGAGAAGCCCGAAGAAACTGCCCCTAAATTGGTTACTGCCATAGAGATAAAAGGCAATAAAAGCATAAGTAGTAATACCGTTATATCTAAAATAAAGACTAAAGTGGGCACCCCCTATCAGGAGGCTGTTGTTAGCGATGATTTAAAACGCCTTTACCTTTTAGGCTATTTTAGCGATATAAAGATAGACACAGAAGTTTATAAAGATGGATTGAAGGTAATTATTACTGTTGCCGAAAGGCCTATAATCGAGAAGATATCGTTCTCAGGCATAAACCGCCTGACGATGAGAGAAGATAAGCTCAAAGAAACCTTAAAGTCAAAGGAGACGCAATATTTAGATTATCCTAATCTGGCCGAAGACGCCAAAGCCATTAAGAAATTATACGAAAAGATAGGTTACAGCCAGGTAGAGGTAGAGTACAGGGCAGATATTAATAAAGATACGGGTAAGGCAAGAATAGAATTTAATGTAGTTGAGGGCAGGAGGATAAGGATTAAGGCTCTCCTCATCGAAGGTAATAAAAACTTTTCCGCAAAACGCATATTAAGATTGATGAAAACTAAACGGGCGTGGTTTTTTAACGCAGGCGCATTAAAAGATGAGGTATTCTCAGAAGATATCGAGCGCATAAAATCATTCTATCACAGAGAGGGCTTTACCGATGTAGTAGTTGCTTACGAGGTTAATCCTCGCCCCAAGAAACCGTTTTTATTATACATTACTATCAGAATCCAGGAGGGTAAAAAATACCTCGTCGGTAATGTGACTGTTCAGGGCAACGAGCACATTTCTCAAAAAGATATACTGGAAAGGTTAAAAGATTGTGTTCCCGGAAAGGTCTTTAGCGAGGAAGCATTATCGCAAGACGTGGTTAATATACAGGGCCTGTATTTCGACCGCGGATATATAATGGCCGAGGTTCAGGAGGCTACTTCCTTAAATTCCTATACCGGCCGCATTGATATTGTCTATAATATCGCCGAGAATGAGGTTGCGTATGTAGATAAAATCAGGGTAAGGGGGAATGTTAAGACTAAAGATATAGTTATCCGCCGGGAGCTAAGAATAAGGCCAGGCGATAAATTTGATGGCGAAAAACTAAAACGCAGTAAAGAAAGATTGCAAAACTTAGGGTTCTTTGAAGAAGTAAAATACGATACCGAAGATACCGAGGTGCCTAATAAAAAGGACCTGGTGGTTGAGGTAAAAGAATCAAAGACAGGGGCTTTTAGTTTTGGCGGCGGCTACAGCAGCGTCGAGCAATTTGTGGGTTTTGTGGAAATCGAGCAGAAAAATTTTGACTGGAAAAACTTCCCTTATTTTACCGGCGCCGGCCAAAACCTAAAATTTCGGGCAGCAATCGGAACGGTTAGCGATAGCTTTGATTTGAGCTTTACCGAACCCTGGATTTTTGACTATCCGGTTTCTTTTGGTTTCGATGCCTATAAACGCACTAACAAAAG
>Ga0315284_10013782_pt1 | contig 11519 bp, 8 predicted proteins | sample YL17G09_16_MG_FD_203696 | JGI IMG/M metagenome (GOLD analysis project Ga0315284, IMG submission 203696) | Sediment microbial communities from Yellowstone Lake, YNP, Wyoming, USA - YL17G09_16 | ecosystem: Environmental > Aquatic > Freshwater > Lake > Sediment | place: USA: Wyoming | collected... | reverse complement strand
GCCCAAGGAGGCTGACTCCAAGAACCACCAGATAGTCGTTCTTGCTGTCGGACTTGCGACTGATTCCAACAAGCACGAAACAAATCGTCAGGATTATTAGACTGAATATCATTCATCTTTCTACTACCCCACAGATTTTATTTCTTCTCTTTTGCTTCTCGCTTCCGCCTCTGCTCTAATAGGTAATCTTCGTTCTTCTTGCGTTGCTCTGGGCTAATATTCCTCAATCTCTCTTGTTCTTCCTTAGACCTACGCAAAGGCTCTTCGTTCTTTCGTTTTGCTTCCGCCTCCTCCCGTTCCATCTCCTGTAAGTCCTCCAGTGTCATATCCTCACCCATACGCTCCTTCTCGGTCATAAACCGAAGGCTATTCAAACGCTTCCAAGTGTGAGGTGAAAAATCTGGCGGGTCGGGTGCGTCGTCGTCCAACTTGTAGTAGCGATACAGATGAACCATTCGCTCGTGTTCCTTCTCCGTAAAGTCCTTGCCTAATCGGTCGGCGTTAGACTGGCGAACCAAATCAAAAAACTCCTTGTATTTCTCTGGCTCTGGGTCGTCATATTTGCCGTCATCCTCGTCCTCTACTTCCACTTCCTCCTCCTCTGTGAAACGGTCAAACATATTAGCAATATCATACGCTCCTCGGTAGTTAATCGGTGGGACTGCCTCCTTGTCCCTTAGTGGCTGGTGTTGCGGTGCGTGTTTCTTCAGAAAATCATAGAACCGCTTAATCGCCTCCTCCACCGTAAGTAGTTTTTTGTGGCGTAGAAGGTCGTGTGTTGTTTTACTCATTTCGTTAATATCAAACCCATCCGTGATAGTAGAACTGCGAAACTTCTGTGTATTTAGAAAATCCTTAGTGAGTTCGCCGTCTTTCACTCGTTTGTCGCCCCTGGCTCGTTTGGGTGCGACTTTTGCATTGCGTTCATCTACTTTCCGTTGGAACTTCGCCTGAACTTCTGGATTAGTGGATTCTCGTCCCATCATAGCCTGTATAAATCCGGACTGCTGAGTTCCACCAGACATTTCCTTTTTCCAAAGAGCCTCCATTTATAACAGCGTAGAAATTAAATGGGTTTCGCATACCCCAGTATCTCCTTTCGTTTCTCCTTCAACTGTGTAAGACGGACGCTGAGTGTTCCAGCAACAACCCCCAAGAGATTATCAAGGGGTGCGTGTTCCACATCCTTCAACCCAGCCTTCGTAGCGATTTCAACCACCACCTGCTGGAGCATATACTGATATTTTACAATCGCTTTATAGACTTTGATAGGGTCGCTTGTTAGAAGTTCACTGGTTTCTTTCAAGACTGCCTCAAACGGTATAGTTGGTTTTAGACACGCCAATTCAATCATAAACGCACCCCACCACCCGCAGAATCCCTCCTTTCGTCCCAACATATTCTCAATCGTTTGGAATCCATACTTCTTCTCTGTTTGCATCAAATACATCTGCTTTCTCTCTTCTGACATATCCGATTTACGAATATCCATATTGTGGAGTTCTGCTTGGAGGCTTTTTACGGCATACGGAGAAGACATTTCACTTGGAACATACTCATACCCTAGTTTTGTAGCCAATCCGCCAAAAATCTTCTCCTGCTTCTCATACTGTGCTTTATAATCTCTAATGTCCTGTTTTCCGTGGGGGTCAATCAGATACACCTTCTTATCCACCGCACGAATCAGAACAAAGTTGGCGTGGAGTCCTTTTCCTTTCAGCCCCAAGTTAGTGTAGAACAAGAGTTGTGGTTCTCCTTTGGATAAGTGGAGGGAAACCTCGTCGTAGATTTTGTTTATGTTCTTCTTCTGGACGGCTTCGGTCGCATACTCGGTAATATTATAAACCCTAAGCATTGTCTTTGTAAAATCCTTGGTGTATTTGCTCCGATAATTCATAACCTTCGGGACATAATTAATGTCTTCGTAGTCAAAGTCCAAAATTGGAATCTTGTATTTCAGAATGAAGTAATACATAACCACCATCTCACCGGCGGTGGGAATACCACTCGTGCCTCTTCCCTCCCTTCCGCTAAGGACATCTGCGATAAGGTCATCAAAGTGAAGGTTTTTCATACCAAAATCCACCAACTTGTTAATCTCCTCCTGGAACTTCGTTCTGGGGTCGTCAAACTTCGCTAAAACAACCTCTTCCTTCTCGTCGCTGTCCTTCGGTAGGTCTTCAATCGGCACAACGGGTGGCGGAACGGGGGCAATCTGGGGACGCTTGCGAACAGGGGGTAGTTTAAAAAAGTCGGCTGGAATGGAAAAGGACTCGTCTTCTTGCTCTCGCTTTGCCTGTCGCTTCTCCCTTACCTCTGCACCTCTGGACTCGTTCCACTTCGTAAAGAGGTCGTCCAAATCGTAGGTGTCACCATAGTGAATCCCACCGTCCCAGTCGGGCTTGTGTGCGGGTGCGTTTGCGATTACATAATCGTAGAATTGTTCTACTTGTTGGCGGTGCGAGGTGTCGGGTAGTCGGGCTTTCTTCTTCTGAGCCAAATCGTGGGTCGTCTTCGTTAGTTTCTGAATCTTAAACCCTTGCTTATCCAGGTATTTAAACTTCTTCCTGTTTTCCACTGTATCTACATCTTGTCCCGCCTCTTGTGCCTTATCCCGTGCGAGCATTGCCCGAATAAACCCAGAGTTTCGTGTGCCTCCCACTTGTTCCATTCTATCCTTAGACAACAAATCGTTCAGACCCACATTCGCACCGCCTACATTCTTCCGTAAATCGTTGTCGTGGGAGGGGTTTCCATCTAAGTAGGAAAAAACTCTCGCAAACGCCCAGTTCTCCTTGGAAAGTTTCTTAGAAGCGGGAGCGGAAACATTCTTCATATACGACCCCTTCAGACGAACTGATTTCGCCACCCCTCCGCCTGGTGCGGTATAAGCCCCTATTCCTCTGTTATACACTTCTTGCAGGGTCTTCTCTGGAACACCTGTAATAGAAGCAAGTTCTGCAAGGCTATATCCCTTATCCTCCAGTTTCCACTTCTTTAATACATTCTCTCGGTGCGTTCCGCCCTCCAGCGGAATAATTATTTCGTTCTTTGTCCCACCAATCCCCAGATACTTGTTCGCCAACGCCCCTAAGTGCGTAATGCCTTGCGAAATCGCCAGAGTAGATTCGGGCAACTCCTTCGCCAACTCAGACAAATCCTGAAAGACAAACTGTTTCTCGGGTTCTCGGTAAAGTCCCTCGCTTTGTAGTAGATTGCTTACGAAGTCCTGACAATTGTTTTGTCCCAGTGCCGAATAGGCGAAGAACGCCGTTTCTCCCATACGCTGACGGGTCTTCTCAAACATTCCGTCAATTGTGATTTTCTGACCCTTTGGAATGGGAACTTCTTGTTCTTCTTGTCCTTCTACGGGTTCTACTCGTTCATTCACGCTTACCACTTCCAGTTTCTCCACACTTAACTGCTTCGGAATCTTTCTTCCTTTGCGGAGAGCCGTTTTCTCGTAGGCATTCTTCAGATACACAATCAGACTCAAATGAAAGAACTTGTCAAAACCGTATTTCTCCTTCAACTCCTCCCATTTACCAGCAGAAACTCCTTGTAAGGCTAAATCAATTGCGAAAGCAATCGGCACTCGGCGGATTGTCATACGGGTGATTTCATTCTTACCGTATTCCTCCAGTAGTTTCTTAGTGGTGGCTGAATAATCGGTAATACTAACGGCATTCTTCACATAACTGAATGCGTCAGATGCTTTATTGGCTACATAGTCATACGCCTTGGTGAAATAATCAAATAGACCTCGTCCTTCCAATTTAGCGTGAGTCCCTTCCAGTTCTCCAAAAATAAGGTGAATATTGTCATTCACTACTTTGGTGCGAAAAGTGCCTTTTTTAAAGCGTGTCGGAGGCATATAGCGAAAACGCCACCACTCACCCTCTTCCCGCACTTTACGGGGCTTTTTCTTGGTAATCTTCTTATAGTGTGCTTGTGCCTCCGCTAAGGGAACGGTGTTCTTTATTGCAACACTCTGGAGAGCATACATTTCTATATCTACAGAATATTTTTGCGTTCGGAATCTAAATAAAATCTACGGTAAAGATATAGAATGGAATCTGAATTGGAGGAACGAATGAAAGCGAAGGGTCTGGCGGAGTCCAGTATTAAACTGTATCTGCGGAACTTGCGTAAGTTAAATGGCGGACAACCACTAAAGAACCTGAACTTTCTGAAGAACCCCGCAACAATTAACGAGCAACTGGCGGATTACAAACCGAACACCGTCCGTAATTACATTATTTCTATCGTCAGCGTATTGGGACTGGATAAGGAAAAGCGAGGCAAGAAGAAACTCTACCAATCGTATGCCGACCAGTTGGTGGGACAGAATCGCACGCTGAAGGCGGAGGAGGCGAAGAACGAGAAGACTCCGACGCAGGAGGCGAACTGGATGACTTGGAAGGAGGTAGAAGAGAAATGGGAGGGCTTAAAGACACGAGTAGATGCGTTTCCTTCTAAGGTGAGCGAGTCGCAGTATAACACCCTTCTGGAGTTTATGGTGCTAAGTCTGTATGTGCTTCTACCGCCTCGCCGAAACGATTACCAGAATATGGAGATTGTAAAGGACGCACCAGAGGACGCAAGTAAGAACTACTTGGAACTGGAGAAGAACCGTTTTGTGTTCCGCAAGTTTAAGACGAGCAAACGAGAAGGTGAGGTGGTGATTGAGATTCCCGACAAACTCCACGCTGTAATTGACGCCTACCTGGAACACCACCCGCTTCTGAAGGGAAAGCACACCCTTCCCCAGCCGTTCTTGGTGTATGCAGACGGTCGCCCTTTGACTGCCCCTAACGCACTGACTCGTATTCTGAATAAAGTGTTTGGGAAGTCGGTGGGGAGCAGTCTGTTGCGTCATATCTATCTGGGAAAGTATGCAGGGGTTCGTGAGGAGATGAAAGAAGATGCGAAAATGATGAGCCACACTGTTGATACGCAACAGAACACCTATGTAAAGCAGTAGGGTGAGTAGGGTGAAAAATGGGGTAAAAACGAAAAGTAGTCTATACGAGACTCCAAATATGGAGGGTTCTTGAAACCGACCAATATTCCACCCTACTCACCCTGGTGCGTCCAATCATTCCGCAAGATTTCCTCCGGCATCTATAGAATGGCTCACTATAAAAAGGACTACGACTTTGGAACGCAGAAGCAAGAGGAACTATTGCCGAAACTGGAGGAGTTTTTTAAGGACAGTCTTACACCTACTACGGGACGATACGACGCCTATGACTACGAGGGGACAACAGCGTCCTATGAACTGAAGTCCCGCAACAACGCTTCTACCACTTACCCTACGACCTGTATCGGACAAGACAAGGTAAATCCGAATCACCCCAAGAAACAAGTGTATCTCTTTCATTTCACAGATGGGACATACTATATCCCTTACGACAAGGAGTTGTTTGATACATTTGAGGTGAAGCCGTTTCTGCGTTGGCGAGATGCGTGGAAGACCAAGGCGAAGGACTATCTATACATTCCAGTAGAAAATCTTATCCCTATTCAGTAATGGAGTTTATCTTCCAAGGCATTCGTATCACGCAAGAAGATGTGGAGAAGTGGTTTATGGGTCTTACGAAAGAGGAACAAGAATATATCACTAAGTAGATGTGGGGTTGGCTACAAGCGTTTTCATTCCGTCCCTCTGCAACGGTCATCCAACAGAAAGAAGAACCCGAGGTAAAGATGACAATCCTACCAAGAGATTCACGACAACCCTACCGTTTTTTAGAGTGGGCTAAAAATACACCTTCCGAACGCCCAGAAAATAAAGAGCGTAGTTAGAATGCTTGCCTGGCTAAAATCACTCTGGTTTCGTCCCACAGCGACTATAGCAACTTCCCCGCAAGAAGTGAAGGAAGAAGAACGCAAGAAGATTATCATACTACCAAGGGGCAGACATACCCTTAGTCCTTACAAGGTGCTGGACTGGTGGAATCAGCCACCGCAGTTAGACCCGCTCCCACCTTTTCCTCCAAAGGAGTAGATGGAGCAAGAACTGCCGAGAAAACCGACACCCGTCTTTTTCCCAACGAATACGGTTCAGAACCCGACAAAGTTTAATTTAGATGACAGCAGTGAGAAGACGGACACGGTCTATGAGTGGAGCGAGCAGGAGGAGTTTCTTCTTGCGTTATGGAGCGACCGTTCCCTCTGCTATAAACTAATGACGGAGAGAGCCAGTCGCAAGTTCCACAAGGAGCATTTGTTTTTTAGCATTCCTGTGATTATCCTTAGCACTCTGTGCGGGTCAGCCAATCTTGCCGTTCAGAGTTATGTCCCTGTTGCTTACCAGAGTGTAGCCTCTATGGCGATTGGAATAACAAACCTTGGTGTGGGTGTGATTACCACCCTTGCAAACTTTATGCGTTCCTCTGAGAAGTGTGAATCGCACCGCAACTCTTCTACCAGTTGGGGAAAACTCCACCGCCTTATCTACACTGAATTATCCTTAGAACGAAACAAGAGAAAACCAGTAAAGGACTTTATGCGACAAGCAAAGAATGAGTATGACCGTATCTTAGACCAGTCGCCTGTTATTCCTGGGTCTATTATGCGACCGTTTGTAGAAGACATAAAACGACACCCCAAACTTCTCTTACCAGAAGAGTGTGGGAACTTGCTCCATACGGCAAGTTGGGAAAGAGTGCGAGAGCAACGGATTGCGTTTCTATCGGCACAAGATGGCGACCAGATGATAGAGGTTATGAATGAAACTCCATAAAAAATTGAAATCACCACTTAATTACCGAAATAATCCGTAAAGTTCTGAAATAATCCCATATTTACCGTAATTATGGGATTATTTTAGATTATTTTAGACTTTTACCGTAAAGACCCATTAAAAATTATATAATTTTTCCTATATATTTACCGTAATAATCCGATATAATCTGTAATAATCTAATATAATCCGATATTTACGGTAAATATAGGATTTATTCAGAACTTTACACGAATCTGGTAAAAAAGTCGGGCAGGTCGCCAAAGTTTCCATATCATCTCTCCGAGAGCAAATAATTCCTCTGGTATTATATTCTACCTTATAAGAAAAGATGTCCGTCCAACGCTTCGCAAAGGCTAATAGCGAGTCGCAACCGTTCCATATCTACTATGATATGAATGTGATAAATAACGATTCCAGTTTTCCCGCTAAGCCCGTGCGATTTCAGTATAAGGAAACCCGTTCCAACTACTTCTTGGGAAGCCCACAGGACTACTTTATGAGTATCGTGCGGTTTAATTTACAGACTCCGACACTCCCCGTGTTTATCCCGCAGATAGACCTGAACCCCAATACAAACTTCGGCGGAGTCTATCCGATTCAGTCTATGAGTGGTCTAACCAACACCGCTACTTTTGTCGTTAATTTCTATACGAACATCCCGCAAAAGGTTGGCTCGGTAATGAAACTGACCCTCTCTAACAATCTCACTACATCCGCATTTGACACCTCTAACACTTACGACAACTACTACCGTATTGTCGCCTCTACCACCTCCTCTTTTGGTGTCACCAGCACCTCTCTCCTTAACACGGGAGCAGTTCCAGGTGGTGTCCCGAACAACTACCCAGGTGGAACAACAACTGCATTCTCCACGATTGGTGGCTCTCAGCAACTCGGCTATGCGGTCATTCCAGCATCCAGTATGGTGTATAACACAGGCACGAAACAACTCACGCTTACCGTTGCGACAACAGTAAATCTCCCCTCTCTTGCCCCCCTCTTCTTTGCGGGTGACGAAATCTATATTAACAATTCTAAGCAATACAACGGCTCTTATACGGTGTTGTCGGTCGTCGGACTCGTCCTTGTATTGGACGCACCCTCTCTCTCTACCATTTTCAATCTCCAGCCATACGCTGGTGGTGGCTCTTTCACTTCGGACGGCGATTTCTACAATATCACCCCTTACACCCTCACCCTCTCCTTTACAAGCACAACCACCACCACCTACACCTCTGCGGTCACTTACATTCCCAACGACCTCACCACCTCTCCTCCCAGTTGGACGCCTTCTAACCCTCAGGCACTTACCTTAGAACAACTCACAAGCCCCTACTACTATGTTTTCAACTACGAGGTGTTTATCAATATGATTAACCAGACGCTCATCAACGCCTTTTGGGGTGTAAATGGTGCGAGGTATGCCTCTGTTGGTGGTGTGAAACCGTGGCTTAGTGCGAGTGGAACTACGGTTTCTACCTACCAGCCTCCCTCTATGTCCTTTAATGTAGATGCACTCACGGCGATTCTCACAGGCGATAATGCGATTTTCTCACAGACAACCCTTACCACCACCCCTTCTTTCATCTACTTCAACCAAGCCCTCTCTACGCTCTTCAATTCCTTCCCTTACGAATACCAGAATGTTCGCCCTGAATCACCCTTCTATTCGTATGTTGTTTTTAACACCAACGCAGGAGCGGGTCTGTATATCGTTTCTACCTATAGCGTTCTTGGTGTGATTACTCCCGCCTATACGGCGATTCAGGTCTATCAAGACCACCAAACAGCGTCGCTAATGAACCCCGTCCAGTCTATCGTTTTTACAAGCACGCTCCTCCCCGTCGTGATGGAAAATGTAGGCACTCCTTCCATTCTAAACGGCACTGCACCCAACAGTATCACGCTCGGCTCTACCGCCAACATCTTCCCAGTCGTCACCGACTTTATCGTGCCGTTTTCAGCGACCAATGGATATGTTCCAGATATTTCGTATGTTCCTAACGGAGAATACCGGCTTGTAGATTTGTATGGTGAGAGTCCTTGTAATCAGGTTGATATTCAGGTCTTCTGGAAAGACCAATACGGACTCCTTCACCCCTTCTTGCTCGGCTCGGGTTGCTCTGGCTCGTTAAAATTAATGTTCCGTCGCAAGGACTACAACAACGCAGACATCTGAGAGTAGGGTGAGTAGGGTGGAAAACACTCCTTTTTACACAACCCCGTCTATAGACTATCTTCACGAAGACCACTTTATGAAAATAGACCATTTCTCACCCTACTCACCCTACTATCTTTCCTTTCCTCCGACGCAAAGGTGAGTTTCGTTCTCCACTTTTTTCTCTCTGGGGAGTATAGAAACCAAATGTCGCAGGATTTCCAGAAAGTTCTCGTGAAAGATGACCGTCTGAATGTCACTGACGCCGTTCAGTATGCCGTCCATAAGGGCGGACAGAATGTCACCCCAGCCACCTTCCAGTCAATCTCTTCTACGCCGTCGTCTGTGACCTTTAATATTCAGGTGAATGGTTGCCTGTAAATGTCCCTACGCAAGTAGCGGGCAAGTCGTGCTGATACGGCGACACTTCCAAACTGCGGGGAAACCTTGCTAAGTTATGACTACTAAACTATATCTGAAAGGGTGTAGTGGCGACTGCTAATCACAGTCGGTATAGTAAAAAGGTCATAAATAAAGGCAATCCGCAACCAAGCCCCCTACGGGGGGAAGGCTCAACGACTAAATGGTAGTGGAGGTTAGGGTTCGCCCTTTCCTTTAAGATATAGTCTAAACCAACCCGAGAGGGTTTCTCCCAGTAGTATGGGAGATAGTGATGATTCTGGAAACAAATAGCCAGATGAACGAGGTATAATTGTCCCTCCGAACAGACGCTGATTGACCGTCGTGTCCTATGGCGTTCCACCTGTATTCTTAAGGCAACGGTGACCGGCACTGCACTGAATGCGGGTCAGATGCCTCTGAATGTCGCCGTCAGCGACGCTCTTTCCGCTTTTCCGCTCCACCAGTTGTCTTCGGTGATGACGGCTACTATCAACAACAACTCCGTTAATCTGGCGGAGAATAACATTCCAGTAATGGTTTGTTAGTCGTATCGGTGGATACGGCAAGACACCTCATTAGCAGGAAGTCCCTTAGAATCTCATATACTAAGCAGTTGTAGTAATACAACTGTGGCGTGGTTAATTGCCTACGGTATAGTTATAATTATGAGAATTGGGTAATCTGCGGGTAAAGAGTCCTATCACCGAAAGGTGAGGATTCTCCCTCAACGACTGAGCCTTTTTACCTTCCACGGGGTAATCAAAGGAAACGGGTGTCGGTGGTGCTTCGGCACTGCTTAAGGTATAGTCTGACCTTACCACGAAAGTGTAAGATTAACAAGATACGCAGTATCAATATTCGTGATGTCCTCCCAGCCCTCCTCCGCTTCAACGACCGCCGAGAACTCCAGCGTTATAACGGCTACACTACGGTTGCTCCCGATTTGCTTGCGGACTACAAGGCTGGTGTTGGCTCTAACCTTAACTCCCTTGGTTCGTGGGGCAACGCCTCCGACAATGACCTCTATCAGCGTGGTGCATTCGTAATTGACGGCATTTCCACTTCGTTGGTGAATGGTGCTCTCTCCAACCCTCTGGTTGCCCCCGTTCCATTCGTCGGAAACGGCGACACGCAGGACATCTACATTCAATTCACCTCCACTGAGCCTCTGCTCTTGTCGCCCTTCATCTTTGCTGACCCAAAGAGCAACAACCAGGCTTTCTACGGAGTCCAAAATATGAACTTTGTGTTTAATATCGGTGACTGCTCTCGTGTGTGGCGAACAGCCAACTACACCAACGCCCAGACCGCCAGTCCGCTCGGCTCTACCTTCATCTCGTCTATGGTCGTCCAGTCGTTCTCCGCCACCCAGTTGTTGTTTAACTTTTTAACCCCACACCCAAGTGATTTGATGCCCGCCCGCAACTGTGTCCCCTTCTACGAACTCCCAAGATTTATTTCTGCTCCACAAGTGCCGTTTCTTGGCTTCGTCCCATCTCTCACTTCGGGCATTCAGCAGGGAGCACAAACTCTACAGACTTCGTCCCTCCAACTCAACTCCATTCCAGACAAACTAATCATCCAGGTTCGCAATCCCCTTGGCTCAACAGCGTGGGGTCAGCCAGACGCCTTCCTCACGATTCGTGGCGTTTCTATCAACTTCAACAACCAGTCGGGTATTCTCTCAAGTGCTACTCAGCAGGACTTGTATCGCTACTCGGTGGAGAACGGTTCAAACCAGTCGTTCCAGGAGTTCAGTGGTTTCGCCACTCTACCCGACCCGGTCACTGGTTGCGGTCGCAAGATTGCAACCTCGGGTTCGCTCCTCATTCTGGAGTTCGGCAAAGACATTCAACTAACAGAAGACTACTACGCCAGCGGTTCTCTCGGAAACTTCAACCTCCAGATTCAACTACAGGTGGCGAATCAGTTTCCTTATGCTATTACACCAGAAATTGTATTAATTTGTTTGAACTCTGGTCTGTTCGTGAATGAGCGTGGAACAAGTTCCACGTATACTGGAATTCTTACCAAACAGGATGTGTTGGAGGCTTCGGCACAAGAGCCTATGTATCAGTCGTCGGTCAAGCGAATGGTCGGCGGTGGCTTCTTGGACTCGCTCAAGTCGGTGGCGGGCAAGGTTCTCCCTCACCTTCTCAAGCACGGCAAGGAGGAACTCGGCAAGTCAGGTCACCCGGTTGCAAAGAT
>Ga0315284_10013780_pt1 | contig 11519 bp, 17 predicted proteins | sample YL17G09_16_MG_FD_203696 | JGI IMG/M metagenome (GOLD analysis project Ga0315284, IMG submission 203696) | Sediment microbial communities from Yellowstone Lake, YNP, Wyoming, USA - YL17G09_16 | ecosystem: Environmental > Aquatic > Freshwater > Lake > Sediment | place: USA: Wyoming | collected... | reverse complement strand
AATCCGGGTATCCGCATTTCAATCCATAACATTCAATATCGCTGCAACAGCACATTCCGTCTAATGTGAATCCGCACTCACTCATCTTTTACCGCCTTTCATGCTGGACTTACCTTTTTTCTTATCCTTTTCACCAGCCTTTTTATCTGGAACTTTTTCCTTAACCTTTTCTTTAACCACTTTTTCCTTAACCTTTTCTTTAACTACTTCTGGTTCGGGTTCTTTTGCTTTTGGAGCCTGATGAATATTTTGTGAAGAACCAACAATACTTCCGCAAACTGTGCAACAATATTGCCCGTTGCGAAGTTCATTTGCCATGCGGTTTCCTGCGCCATACAATTCATCCTGATATTTGTGTGCACATGTGCATCTTACAACTTTTGATGTCATAGTTTCTCCTTTTTATTATATGTGTTTTGGTAGTATTTACTTGTTGTTGGTTCGACCTGCCCATTATATTTTGCTCCTACCTTTTTATCATATGGTATTTTTGGAGGATTTGTCAGGAATATAGCAAGCTGACAGATAGGCATACCGGCATGCAAGAGTATAGGTCTTACATTCACATTACTGATTTCCAATGTTATTGTCCCGGAGAATCCACTATCGATCCAACCTCCGGTCTGGTGAATGGTGAGACCAATCCGCGCAAGAGAACTTTTACCTTCAACGCGCGCAGCATAAAAATCTGGTAATTTAATATATTCCAACGTCCTTGCCAATACAAAATCTCCCGGATATATCGTGAATGTCTTAGCGTTCCACGTGGTTTTAACATCATTACCAATTGTTTCAGCATTATATGGATCAATAGTCTTATCCGACTTTATATAAGTGAGGAACTGGTCACCTAATCGTAAATCAATGCTATTCGAACTGATGAGCGTTTTATCAAACGGCTTTATAATCAACTCGTTGGAGAGTATTGCATTCTCTATCTCCCAATCACATAACAATGACGACATGTATTGACAAGAGCACGTATGACCGCACTCTTGCCTCTGGAGTGTCAACCTGACTCTAGTTGACACTACTATATTGGCACAATTAATATTTAACGTTAGCGTTCAAAAAAGGTTTAAGATTATTCTCTACGCACAACCATGAACCCAACTGCACCAAGACCGATAAGTGCAAAGACTGCACCAAATCCGGGTGATTTGGTAGTAGTTGGAACAATTGTAGTTGGAATTGCAGTAGGAGGAGCTGTCGGTGGAACTGTAGGTATAGCCGTTACAATTACTGGAGGTGCCGTTACAATCGGAACCACAGGTGTTACAACCGGGTTAGTTGACGCACCCTCTACAACATTGAAGAGAGCCGTACCAGTCGCATCCTGAACAATACTCTGTGCTACAACAATATACTCATCAACTTTGAACGTGGAAGCATCAATGTTAAATGAGAAAGTATTCATACCACCCTCACCTTTTACAACTTTAATGCTGCCAGTTGCACCGCTGAACTCTCCACTCTGAACCTTCTGTGTTGGCTTGAATGAAGATGAATACACTTCCATAAGAATCTCATCATCTACAGCAAGATTAGTCTTACCACTAATATTAAATTTATCTCCAATGTGCCTATCACTGATTGGATCAATGGTAATTAACGGCTCAGAGACGATGATAGTCAATTTGGTATATGTATCATCAACATTCGGGTCACTGATAGCCTGAATCAATGCTTCTGCCGCATCGGATCCTTGCAGACTACCGGAACCATATAACCTGAAGATTGTAGTTCCACTACCAGAACCAAGTTGCCTGTTTTCAACATAATCCCCAATAATATCAATATCGAATACACCATTCTGCATAGGATGTTGAACTACAATAAAATACTGACCAGATGCCATAGAAGAAGTCTCCGCACCGGGAATCTCATACTGATAGGTTGAATCTGAATCAATTGATTCTGTAAACCTCTTTGCATAGTTTTTCCCAAGAATCCAGACGGCAACACCGGATGACGGATCTCCTTGTGCATCTCCTTCAATGAAAAGTTTATCTCCTTTTGCAATGGTTGATTGACTTGCACGAGCTGATACGTAAGGTTTCTTGATTACAACTGACACAGTTGCGTAAGAAGTATTTTGTAAGTCACTCCTGTCAACAGGCTGGCTCACTCCATAGATTGTGTATGTACCGGAATCAAGATCTACACCAGCAGTCGCCCATGTATAAGTAAAAGTGCCATCATCAACTGATACATCCGTAAACGTAGAGGCATCATAACTTTCAACCGATTCACGAGGACTGGTCAATTGTGCACCATTTGAATCAAGGTTTGGTCCTACAATAAACAGATATGTAGTTTCAGTTTCGCTATTTGTACCAGAGAGTTTAATATCTTCTCCTAGGTAATAATTCTGATTGCCTGCCGCAACAAGTGTCATTCCACCTTTTGCAACATTAATTGCAACTTCATCTGACTTTACCTGACCAATACCTGTAGTACTTTCAACACGAATTGTATATTTCTGCTCTTTAGTGTCACTTGACGTTGTAAATCCAATAACACGCCCACCGGAACTATCAGTAGATATACTTGCAAACGTACTGTTTGCTTTAGTTACACCCTCCTGATAATCACTGATGATAGGAGTTGTACCTGCCGGATATATTCCTTTTATCCATAATTTGTAGATAGCATTAGGAGCTCCGGTAACTGTAACCGAGAATGGTTTTCCACGAACAACCGATGCTTTATTAGATGTGAGGCTCAATGTATCTGAACCAAGAGTTACAGTAGATACTGAAGATACCGTCTTTCCGGTATAATACGCACCGCTGCTATCTTTATAATTTTCCTTCATTCCATTCAGATTACATTCCACCCAAACCTTATAATCTCCACTTTGATACATTCTCTGCCCACCGATTAATGCTGCGGTAGCCCATATAGATCCTGCATTATTCCAATAATATGGATTTGCACCAATAAATTGTTTTTGTAATGATGCCGGGTTTCCAGAAGGAGTTTGTAAACTAGAGTAAGATGCTCCACTTTCAGATTTTACAATGATATCAATGTAACCATTAGTAGTATTAACACCAGTTGCAACATTATCAAAAAGCGGATTTCCCGGAGTAAAACTTATAAGAGTAACAGATTTACTATATGTAGTACCAACATTAACCGTTGCTGTAATAACAGATTTAGTGTCTCCAACAGCATTATTAACAGCATTAGCTGTAGATAAAACTACAATATGACTTCCAGTAGATGCATAATTATGCACTGGATTTTGTGTTATAGCAGTAGCACCATCACCAAAATTCCAAGACCATTCGGTTGGCACATTTGATGAAGTATCAGTAAACTGAATATCACCAGTAATTGGATTTATTGCCGCAGTAAAACCAGATATCGGAGCACCAACAGTAGGTACAGGAGTTGTCGGAGTAGTATATCCAGACGCACCACCAGAATATGACTGAGTTACGTTAACAGCATTTGTTACTATTGATGGAGACTCCCCAACAGCATTATTAATACTATTTGTTATGGATAAAACTACAGTATAGTTTCCACTAGAAGCATAGGTATGCACCGGGTTTTGTAATGCAGATATAGCAGAATCTCCAAAATTCCAAGCCCAACTGGTTGGCATATTTGAAGACTGATCGGTGAATTTAACCTCACCAGTGGTAGCATTTATAGATGCAATAAAACTAGAGACAGGAGCATACACATGTGTTGATCCATCACCACGATTACCATCAAGCCTTATATTGGTATCAATTTTAAACGTAATTGGAGTTCCAACTACAACAGTCCTTCCATTAATAGTATCAAATGTATTTGCATTCTCTATCAATACTGATAATGACGGATCTGCTACCCTGAATGCAAGACCAGATGCAGTCCCGGCATCAGTTACCCTATACCAGTTTCCAACATAATTTTTGAAATTTGATGCTGATATTGAGAATGATGTCGCACCACTCAAAGGAACGAATACCGTAACTGATGGAGCTGTTCCAACAAGATCTGCTCCAGCCGCCCAATAACCTATAGTCGTATATCCACCCATGGCAGAAGAAATATCCAATCCTTCCTCTCCAATAAATACTGTTGCACCCGGATTAACAATCTTACCAACAACCACTGACGATGATGCCGAAACCGGCAATACCATCAGAAGAATTGCCACGAGAGCAACCATCATGATCATCATGTAATTTTTATTCTTACTCATATTTTTTCCTCCAAATTTTGAATATCTATAACATTCCACCGGAATATGATAGTATATTTGATGTTAGCCTTTATAGCCTTTGTGATTAAATTTAGTATATTAACTATACAAATTAGCGTGCGCTCTTAAAAAGGTGTTGATTACTGCGGGCTTTTTTGAAGTCAAAGCCCTTCGTGCAGCATATCGCTTACGGTAAATACATTTTCACCGCGCGCAGGTGGATATTGCACTATCTCTATCTTTGTTGGATTACTAAGCCTGTAGTCTATCGATACTGGAGACTCCATCTGCTTATCTTCGTCATAACCTCTGTAACCTTTGACATATTGTTTTACCCGCGCATGGAATTGTATCTTCTCTCCGCCACGCAAATAACCAAGTTTACTAAAACCTTTTGTCATCGTAAACCAAATATGATCAGACACGGTTACACCATCGCGACAAATATTTTTCAATAAAATAGTTGGGATATCTCCACCTTTATATCCCGGTTTTGTTCCGTACCTGACAAAAATACCATCAAAAGAAGTACGAAGATTATTAATTTTACTAAGTTTTTTTCGCATATATCATCACAATTTCTGTGTAATTCTTACCATTTCACCACAATATGGACATGCTACAGTGTCAGGCTTAAGCTGGAACGATAACCATTCACAAATTCCGCCCAGATGTTTTTTATCATTCCAACAAACATATGTTACCTTTTTTCCGGATTCAAAATTCGCGCTCATGATTAACCTCGCCTAGTCTTTTTTACTTTTTTAAACACATTAACAGTTCCGCTTGACAAGACAATTTTCCATCGCTTAACTCCAATATACTCACGAATATATTCTGACATTTCATCCGCACTCATGGATTTCGGCATTACATCATTATCAATGACACTTTGCTTACTACGCTCATCATCACGAATATAACTATCATTTTCATGATTGTAGACCACTTTATGATTAATTACAACTTCTTTTACATGACTGATTTCAATATTATCAATTAACTTCATTTTTACCTCCAATTTATAATGGAAACCCATCAATATATGTGGTTGTTTCACATTGTTTACATTTATACCGAAGATTTACATTTTCAAATCCACTTATAATGATATCCTTCGAACCACAATGAGGACAAACCTCGGCTCCAAAGAATACTTTAATTTTTGTAATTAAACTCATGTTATCAAATCCTTTTGTAACCACAATGGTATATCGCCTTTTTGAAACTTTAGAAACCTCTTCTCACCACATCTATCGCAAATTGTGCCGTAGACATCACCATCGAAATAGCTGGAATATAATCTCCATTTACTCCAATCGTGACCACGCAGTTTACATACAAAACTTGCAAAGTGTGATGACATAGTATATTATCAAACCTCAAGATATTTAAGATTAGTCATCTCCTCATATACGTAACGCACCCAACAATCGATACAAAGAATTTTCTGTCCTTTGTTAATACACACATTGCATACGTGCAATAATCATTTTTACCAGTCTCATCATCATATTCCTTACAATACATACATCCATTATCGCAACAACATTTGCTTACCATATCTCCTCCAAAAATTAAGATTTTTCTCCAATACTGATCGTTTCATATTCATTTGCAGTAACTACAACATTTTCAGATCCACATCCATTATTATACACAATATGAGTAGTTTTTACCTGACCCGGAGCAGGATCTTCAATCTGACTGATCAATGTCACTCCATCTGGTGCAAATATACCACCGGGACTTGGACGATTATCAAACAAGAATGATGTTGTCTCACTTGCTATGATAGCACTAACCTGCTGTGTCACATCAACATGTGAACCACTTACCTCACAAATTGTTTCAATGTGAGTTACCGCAGGATGATGAACTACATGACTCCCGGATTCATGATGAACTACATGGGTTACTGCATTATGGTGAACTACATGCGTTACTGCCGGGTGATGAATGACACCTGTTACCGCAGGCACCACTCTTGTCTGATAGTCACAATGTGGTTTGACATCTGACCATTCGGACCAGTGACCCTCTACTTTGGTATTAACAACAGAAAATACATCATAATCTGCTTTGTTAAGTCCTGCATAATGATAATGGTCATCATCAATAGAATAATCACCAAAATACTCAACCCATGCATTTGATGATTTAACAGCAGGATGCAGGGTATACTGGTAATATCCATTTCCTACAATCTTATACTTCTCACCATCTACTTTAAAGTTCCAATCATTACCAGAATTAGTCACTTTATTACAGTTACCATTGTTCTTTCCAACGTATTGTACTGTATAATATGCATCAAATCCCGGAACCGCCGGATGATGTACATGACCTACATTAGTGAATGTAACATCATATTCTGCTTTACCAGTTCCAAGATAATGATAATGGTTGTCATCTTTTGAATAATCACCAGAATACTTGGTTGGTATCCAATACCTGTACTCAGTGTGCGCCGATGAGATTTGTGTAATTTCGTCCCATGCTGGAGTATCAGTTATAATCTCGTCATACGCTGCAATATCTATTATAACCTCATCCCATGGCTGGTTATCGGATACAGTTTCATCATACGCTTCTTTATCAACAATTACAACATCTTTACAATTCTCTCCAAGTATTCCATATTCTGCACTTACAATGTTAATACCTGCTATACAATCATCAGATTTCTTCTCTTTATGAGTGAATGATACCGCATGCCCAATGAAGTTTATATAAGAGGAATATCCACGATATACAGATACAATAGAATATTCAGATTGCCCACCATTACCGTCTTTAAGCATTACAGCAAACACTCCGGGAGCATAACGATCATCAAATTTTCCGGCTGCATTAAGCTCTATAGTACGAGGTTCTCCAAGCTTTTCAAACATATCAAACTGATCTTTTGGTATCAAATTACCACCTACAAAAGTAGGTTTACCCAACTCTGTAGCCACCATATCTCTGGATCCATAAATAGGATTAGATAATTTAAGATTAACACGCTGGATAGTCATCTCTTTACTAAATATATTATGACCGCATAGAACACTGATAAACAATGCTCCAGACATATCATCATAACCAGACTCGCCAATTTTGGGATTGACAAATGTAGCCGCCGATACTATTGGCATTGCCATAACAAATAATATTACAAGTCCAATTTTTAATATTTTTTCCATAATTTCCTCCACTAATTAATTTTATATATTAACAATTACTTGTTGATTAACATTGCGGTTCATCAATCTCCTCCTAATTTTGCTTTCAGATATTCCTCTATGAATACACGCTCATGAGGTTTATTGCAATTACTGCAATCTTTAACACCATTTTCCAATATCACAAAATCTCCTCCACAATCTATACCCATATCATACCTCGGACAATAGCACAACAGACAATTCATCGGATAAGTCAGGTTATGACATTTTTTACAAATACTATCCCGTTCTTTCCACAAGTCATTTGTCGCTTTCACAAGTCGCCGGATATGATAAGAAAAATATTTATCTGCCATTCACAACCAATCCTTGCATCACATCATCCTCAGTCACCTCGTACTGTTTCCCGGTATCAGTTCCAATAATATGATATGCACTTGTTGTTTTAACATCATATGGGTTTCCAATAGTGGAATATGGCACAATAAATTCTCCATTAATACTCTGTTGTTCATAAGTGAAATTTCTTCCTGTATTACTTACAACAGATACTTCAATAAATCCATCTCCTTTAATACGCGCGCCTTTTACATATTCAAATGTCTTGACATACTTGATATCAATTCCAACCACTGGAGAAGATGCAAAAGCATTTGTAGGCGATTCATGCACCAAACGATAATGTTGAAGTGCTGGTACAGGCTCTACAGGAAATGCAACAACAGGATTTGCAGCAATAGCATGATTGCCAGATCTTGCACGTGAATTAAAATTATTTACTGCTATACGCGCATCTGTATAATTCATAACCTCCGCTTTTGTAATCAATGGGGCAGACATTTGTACAACATCAGGATCTGCGTACTCTATATAATACACATCATTTGGCATTGTATATGAACCATCAAAATTATGTAATCTTGAGATCATTGTCAGGTAATACTCTTTAGTATTAAGAAGTGTGCTGGTATAACTATTCATTCCATTCTCAACAATCATATATTGCTGGAAAGGTGATGCAGCTTCAGTAGAATTATGCCACGTTGCCATTGCATAAAATTTACCAGTATCCATCTCTATATCAGTGATAATATACCTCGTTCTCGCTACATCCAATACTTTATTTGCTTCAGTCTCATCTGTAGAGATAAAGAAATTAGCTGAACCTGCTTCTTCAGTTATGCCCTGTTGGAACGGATTTGCATTCGGGATCCTCTTGGCAATATATGTAATCATATGCCCGTAATCCCACCATGACATAACACCATACGCTGTATCAGGATATTTAAATGTTTTAACGTCATACATCTGTGTATAACTAACACCGGTGTCAGGAGTATTATTACTCATCCACTCAAGAGATTCTTTCCAATCCTGATTCATTCTCATTCCACCACTTGATGCACCAGCATAATTAATTGATGCTGATGTGAATACAAACATACCTCCCATAAAGACTATCAATCCTACCAATAATATTACTACATAGTTCGGATCAACAACTTTATAATCTTTCTTATATTGCACCGTTTTCTTTTTACTTTTTGGTTTAACTGTTGCATCCTTATCAATATCAGTAACCAGTTTATTTGACAGCAATTTAATATCAGGCAAACCTTTTTCAATAATAAAACTGATACCAACGGCAGACAACAATGCAATATTTACTGCAAGATAATATTCATATCTTACATGCTGCCACGCAGACACAAACATTACCATTGACCAGACCAATGCAAATATCTGGTAAGGGTGTTCGTCTTTTGTATTTTTAAACAACATTATAATTGCGCCAAATACCATGAGAATTAACCCATAGTTAAATGCATTCCACGCCCCTCCATATGACCATCCCATGGCTTCCTGTACTGTATTTGTTACAGCAATCTGCCCAAAGAAAGCTAAAAATGCTGCGATAAACACTCCATACATCAACGGGCTTACCAACCTGATGATAAAAATTCCGGCTACTCCAAGTCCAGCTAAAGATATCGGATAATAAATCGGATTATCTTTAAATCGTTGTGCAAACAGATATAAAAATCCAGTAACTCCTATGAGACCAAGATAAGCATACACATGCGCTATCGAATAAGATGAAAGGTTCATACCATATGTCTTAAACCCAAATGCCAGCATACCTAAAATTGCTACAGAAAACACAATAGTGTTTATCAATAAAAGATACTCTGTAGATTTCTTACGAAGCACATCCACAATGAACTGGATTAATGTAAACATTCCAACAATCATTGCAAACAGCATCATTGTTGGCATAATCAACAATCCAACCACGTATGCAATTCCTGCACATACCGACAAAAATATCAGGCTTTTATATGTAGAGAGATCCGTTAATATAATCTCTTTATCTTTCTCTGAATATAATACATACATGTATAATAAACAAAAGATTGACGAGAACAATACTTCAGCTATGTGGTGATCCGCATATCCATAAAAAGACCTGTAAAAAAACTGTCCGGATACAATTGCTGTGAAACCTGCCGATAGGAGTCCTGTTTTCCAGTCACCAGCAATCTTACCAATATAATACATAACAGGAACCATCAACATTCCCATAATCGGAGGTATAAGTAAACCAATACCAATAATTTCCGGTCTTGTTGTAGCTCCAAGCATAATACACACGGTTGCAATTATTGTAGGAAATAATGAACCCCAATAGATAACTGAACCCACCGGGAATAACGTCATGGGATCATACCATGCGTAATTCGGATAATTTGCTATAATCTGTTCCACCTGCCGTAAATTATACAGCGGATCGTCACTTGCCACCATGGATAAAATATCCGTGTTTCCCATCATAAACATAGGAAGCACTCTCATCCATAATGAAATAATTGAAAATACTACCAGTAGCCCTATCACTACCTGCGTAGTCCGATCTTTAAGAAATTCTAACATAATCAACACCTATATTTAACTTCACAGTATAAAAACGAAGTGTCTATTCTATAGACATAATACAGAATCCGACAGGCAATTCAAATCCTGCTTTCAGGATAGATGTCACTTTTCGCGTATCATATCTCCCGGTATATCCTGTACCAATGTTCCATTCTTTAATAATCAATTCGTCTCCAACTTCGTAATCGCGATCATTCAACCTGTACTCAAATTTTTTCTTGCCATCGCAGATCTCCTGAAATGGACCAGACCAGCATTTAATTTCATGGACTTTCATCGTGCGTTCCTCTCTCGTTCATTCAACTTCTTCTTCTTATGTTTCTCAAAGGGACACCAATGACAACTGCTTTGCATATTACACAACTCGCATGGATTCCGATCTCCAATTTTAACACTCATTTAAAATCCTCCTCGCTTATCGGACAATCATTCTCATCATACCAACCTTCAAATTCTAATCGCATCATAGGCTCTTTTCCACAATGATTACATTTATACACAATCTCTATTGCTGCACCATTATAATCCGCTCCGTTCATATGCTCATCTCTGGAAACTTCAACTGCTTTCTTATGACAATATGGACACCACATTATTTCACCCTCGATATGCAACAAAAACTCTGCACGACATCCGGGTTTCTTGGAAAATGTTCATCACAAACTTTTACTGAAGAAAACCCATCGCCATCCTGCCATTCTAATTCGTATGTGGCGGTATTTAAACAATGCGGTTCGTCACACATTACTTTTTTAGAATCAATATTCATACAAAACACCTCGACACAAATCTTTTTTAGGTTTTTGGTTATAATAGAAGCACACATCTGACTCTCCACATACAACACACTCATGATCCGCCTTCTGACGAATATCAAGTGTTTGGCAGGAACCGTCCATGTTATAAAAACATTCGTCACAAATATGTTCGTCTCTCATGCATGTGCCTCCTGCCAACATCTGACACACAATCCGCCACGATATTGTCCATGGTGTCCACATTCCATACAAAGTTCGCCTTTCTCTTCCGCGATCTCTTCAATGATCTCTGGTTCGTGCATATTAATTTCTCTCCTGCGATCTTCTTTCTCCTGCATCCATTTGGCTTCACGATATTCCCATTCATCTTGGTAAGCCATAATTTGTGGATCACAAGGAGTTCTTACCGGGTATAATTCTCTTGTTCTCATAATACACAATCCTGCTTATCTA
>Ga0315284_10013777_pt1 | contig 11521 bp, 7 predicted proteins | sample YL17G09_16_MG_FD_203696 | JGI IMG/M metagenome (GOLD analysis project Ga0315284, IMG submission 203696) | Sediment microbial communities from Yellowstone Lake, YNP, Wyoming, USA - YL17G09_16 | ecosystem: Environmental > Aquatic > Freshwater > Lake > Sediment | place: USA: Wyoming | collected... | reverse complement strand
GCCTGGTTGAGCAGCGACGCCAGGCGCGCGCGCGCCGCCTCGGCCGCGCGCGCTGCCATGTCTGCGCCCGCGGCCGCCGTCTTTTCCGCCGCCATGGCGTCCGTGTGCGTGGCCTGCAGGGCGGCCCGGGCGGCGCGGGCCTCCTGATCGATGCCCTCACCACCATCGTTTGCCGGCAGGGCGTCCAGCTCGGCCCGGGCCGCAGCCTCGGCCGCCCGGGCGCGCGCGAGCTTGGCCGCGTGCTCCTCCGCGGCTGTGGGCGCGCTCTCCAGCACCTCCCGAGCCGCCTCCACCTCCACCCGCAACGCTTCGGGGCCGTCCCTGACGGCCTTGCGCAGATCACGCTCCGCCCGCTGCATCCGGGACCCGGCAGTGGTGTGGGCCGCGACGGACGCCGCCTTGGCGGTCACCAGGGCGGCCAGCGAGCCGGCCGCCCCGGCCGCGGCCGCCCCCGCCTCCCCGCGCTCCGCCTGGGCCACCAACTCCCGGGCCCGGTCCGCCATGGCCCGCGCGTGTTCGGCGGCGTCACTCGCGGCGGCTGCCTTGAACCACGCGATCTTGCCCCGGGCCGCGTCCGCCCGGCGTTGCAGGGCGTCCACCCGTTCCGCCCGGTGCGCCTCCGCCCGCCCGCCCTCCTGCGCGCGCCCAGCTGCCTCCGCCTCCGCCCGCAGCGCGCCCGCCTGGCGCCGGGCGGCCTTCTCCTCCGCCACGGCCGCCGCCAGGTCGGCGTGGAGGGCGTGCAGGGAGGCATCGCCCAGGGCGCGCTCCGTCTCCTGCAGGAGTGCCGTCGGCGGGAGGCGGGCTAGGTCCGCGACCCGGTCCTGGGGCAAAAACTGGCACAGGTTGTCCAGCTGGATGCGCAGGCCGGCCACGCACGCGCCGACCGCGCCCGCCGTGGAGGGGACGCCGTCCAGGCGCCACTCCGACGAGTTGGAGCTGGCCAGCAGGTCCCGGCGGATGGCGACGGGGCGGGCGGCCGGACCGCCGGCGAGCGTGATCTCCACCCACCCAGCGCCCGCGCCCCGGCGGATGTATTCCTTCAGCTCCCGCGCCCGCCCCAGCAGCCGGGGCGCGCCGCCCAGGCCGATGCAGATGGCGCAGACCAGGGAGGACTTGCCCGCGCCGTTGGGGCCGATGATGAGGTTGAGCTTGGGGCCGGGGCGGAAGTCGATGGCGTTGGTGTAGGTCTGGGATTCAATAGGAAAAGGTTGAAGAAGTACAAGGGGGGGAGCGCGCGAAGCGGGAGGAGGTCGTCTTTTGCTCTCATCCTTCCCTCCTTACCATGAAATTTTCGGCCCGCACCCGCATGATAGCCCCCCGCGCGTACCCGCCCGGGCCGACTGGAGGTGGGCCGGCATTGTGGGGCGGTGGTGGGGCGTCGCTGTGTGTGAAGAGGGAGGCGGTGAGGCGATGCATTGAAAACTCTTGTCCCATCGCTCTCTCTTGGTGCCTCGTCCCTCTCTCATCTCACCCTTCCTCGCTGCGGGACCGCTTTACGCCGCCAGGGGCGCGCGGGGGTGGGGAGGGGGCGCGGCGGCGGGGCGGCATGGCGTGGGGAGAGAAGCGCGCCCGGCGAAAGGGACAGCCCTGCACGGGCAAAACGATAGTGTGAAGGTCTCTTTTCTTCTTTCTCATCAGAACGTGGGCGGGGAGCGCAGCCGCAGCGTGGCCGCACGGCGTGCCCCAGCGCATGCGCGCCCGCTGCCAGGCCAGTCGGCCGCACAACCCAGCCTTCAGAACCGGAATCCGTCGACGCGCGCGGCCCTCCCCAAAACGGGCCCCGATGGCCACCGCGTCCGTCGACCCTCAGCCTCCCCTCCGCTCGGCCGTCTTCGTGTACGCCGGCGAGGGCGCGGGCATGCGGTCCATGCTGTCCGCCCTGGACGCGCTGAAAGGCGCTCTCCCGGCCGCCACCGTCGCCACCATCACCCCGGAAGAGGTGGTGGGTGGCGCCTGGGCGGCGACCGCGGCCCTCCTCGTCATGCCTGGCGGCGCGGACCTCCCTTACTGCAGCGCCCTGGGCGGTGCCGGCAATGCGGCCATCGCCCGCTACGTCCGGGAAGGTGGGCGCTACCTCGGCCTGTGCGCGGGCGGGTACTACGGGTGCGCCCGGGTCGACTTCGAGCCGGGCAACCGGGGGATGGCGGTGGCCGGCCCGCGCGAGCTGGCCTTCTTCCCGGGCGCGGCCGTCGGGGCGGCCGTGCCCGGCTTCCAGTACGGGAGCGAGGCCGGGGCGGCAGCGGTGGGGCTGACCTGGCGCCGGATAGGGGCGCCGCCGCCGGGTGGCGGGGGAGGGCGTGAGGGGGTGGGGCCGTGGAGGGCGGTGCGCGACTACTGCAATGGCGGGCCCGTCTTCGCCCGCCTGGACGGGCGCGCCTGGGAGGGGGACGGTGGCGGCATGGTCACCGTGATTGCAAGGTATGCCAGCATGGGCGAGGCGACGCCGCCCGCAGCGGCCGCGACTTCCCCCGCGCCCGCGGCCGCGGCCCTGGGAGGGGTCGCCGCCCTGCGCGTGGTGGTCGGGCGCGGGGCCGCCGTCCTCTGTGGCACCCACCCTGAGCTGGCCCCCGCCGCGGCCTGGCTGGGGGGAGACGGTGACGTGGCATCGGCTTCCCTCGCGGCCGAGCTGGATGCCAGCGCGGCCGACCGGGCGGCCTACTGGGCAGCGTTGCTTGAGGCGGCCGGGGTGGAGAGGTTGATGGGAAAGGGGAGAGTAGAGAAGTAAATGAACTGCACACTTGCATTCCCGCACGCAACACACCTCACCACGGGCGACGCGCGCGTGCGTCACACACACGCACACTCGGGTACCTGCATCCCAGTGCCATCGTCATCGTCGCTGCCCCGCAACACCACAACGAAAAGGAGATGGCAGCCACCGGCGGCGGCGTGCGGCTGGCCGCGCCCGACGGCGTGGCGGCCGACCTGACCCGGGTGGAGCGGGTGGGGGCGCACTCGCACATCCGGGGACTGGGCCTGGACGAGCACTTGCAGCCCAAGGCTGTGGCGGAAGGGATGGTGGGCCAGGCCGAGGCGCGCAAGGTAAGAGAAAGATGGGAGAGGAGGGGAGCGGCGGGCGCGAATGGGGAGAGCGGTCCCATATCGAGGCGGCCCCGCGTGCGTGGGGCGTGTCCTTTACACATATTTCGCCACTAGTCAGGTGGCGTGGATAATGGTGCAGCCTATGACGTGGTTGAGGCGATGTACGGGAACTATGCATGTCCGTGGCCGGCTCTTTCTCTTGTGCGCTCCTGCGCCAGCGACCGTCAGTCTTTTCCTTTCCATCATCACACCGCTCCGCCCCGCCATCCCTCCTCTTCCACCCTCCACCAGGCCATGGGCGTCATCCTGCAGCTGGTCAAGGCTGGCCGCATTGCTGGGCGGGGCGTGCTGCTGGCCGGCCAGCCGGGCACCGGCAAGACCGCGATCGCGATGGGTTTGGCCCGCGCCCTTGGAGAGGCTGCCCCTTTTGCTCAGTTGGCCGCAAGCGAAGTCTTTTCCCTGGAGATGAGCAAGACGGAGGCGTTGACGCAGGTGAGCAAGCGCGAGGGAGAGGGGGGGCGCGGTTTGGGGAGTGTTGCCCATCGTCCGAGGGCCTGGCACGTGCGAAGGGCCGTACGTGTGGGGGCGTGGTGGGCGCGGGACAGACGAAGGTTGGGGGCGTCCAAAAATCCAAAAACCTCGTGAAGGGTTTCGAGGGCTGGGTCTAACTTTTTTTTTTTCTTTCCTCACACCGCACCCAGGCCTTCCGCAAGGCCATCGGCGTCCGCATCAAGGAGGAGGTCGAGGTCATCGAGGGCGAGGTCGTCGACCTGGAGATCGATCGCCCCGCGGCGGGCGCGTCCGCGGCCGGCCCGACGGGCAAGCTCACCATGAAGACGCTCGACATGGAGACGCTGTACGACCTCGGCCCCAAAATGATCGAGTCCCTGGCCAAGGAGGGCGTGACGGCGGGGGATGTGGTCGCCATTGACAAGGCGTCCGGCAAGGTGACCCGCCTGGGCCGGTCCCTCGCCCGGGCGCGGGATTATGACGCGCTGGGCCCGGCGACCAAGTTCGTGGCCACGCCCGGCGGCGAGCTCGCCCGCCGGCGCGAGGTCGTGCACTCCGTCACCCTCCACGAGATCGACGTCGTCAACTCCCGGGCCCAGGGCTTCCTGGCGCTGTTTGCGGGCGACACGGGCGAGATCCGCCCCGAGGTGCGCGAACAGATCGACGCCAAGGTCGCGGAATGGCGGGAGGAGGGGAAGGCGACCGTGACGCCGGGCGTGCTGTTCATCGATGAAGTCCACATGCTGGACGAGGAGGGCTTTGCCTTCCTGGGGCGGGCCCTGGAGGCCGACCTGGCGCCCGTGCTCGTCGCCGCCACCAACCGGGGCGTGGCCACCATCCGGGGCACGGCTTACGCGGCACCGCACGGCGTCCCGCCCGACCTGCTGGACCGCCTGCTGATCGTGGGGACGCGGCCGTACGCGGCGGCCGAGACGCGGTCCATCCTGGACATCCGGTGCGATGAGGAGGACGCGGCCGTGGATGACGACGCGCGCGGCCTGCTGACCCGCATCGGGCAGGAGTGCTCCCTGCGCTACGCGATCCACCTCATCTCCGCGGCCGCCCTCATCTCCGTGAAGCGGGGCGGGCGCAGCGTGGCCCTGGCCGACGTCTCCCGCGCATACGACCTGTTCCTGGACGCCCGCCGGTCGGCGGCGGTCATGGTGTCGAGCCCGGGCGAGTTCCTGTTCAATGAGGTGGGCGGGGAGGAGACGACGGAGGGGGAGGTGGCGGGGGCGATGGAGGGTTGACTAAAAAAAAAAACACGTGTTTTGTTTGGTTGTTTTCAAAAGCGGTAGTGCGCCCCACCCCCGCTGCCGCCCGCCTGCTGGCCGGGCGCCGGGTACTGTTGCTGCTGCAGCCCATACGCGGCCACGGGCGGCGCACCCCCGCCGCCATAGCTCCCGCTGCCCCCCGACCCGTAGAGCGGGGCCGGCGCGGCGGGCGCGGCCCCGTAAGCCGGCGCCTGGTGGTGGTAGGGCGTGCCTCCTCCTCCCACCGCCGGCCCGCCCCCCATATAGCCCGCCGACCGGGCCGCATTGGCGGCCCGGGCAGACGCGGCGGCCACGCCCGCGCTGCGCACGCCCGTCATGGCCGTGTGCACCCACCGGTCCGCAAAGGCGGCCAGCGCCCACAGGCCGCCCAGGACCGCGCACAGGCGGACGGCCAGGTGGGCCAGCGAGCGGGGCGCGGGTGCCAGGTGCAGCACCAGGGGCGAGGTGTCGTAGATGACCGCTACGGACGGCAAGGCCGCCCGCTTGGCCAGGGGCACAAAGGATTTCGTCAGCGAATATTGGTAGGTGCGCTGGGGCGGGAGCGGGCGGCCGGCCTTGGCCGCGGCTGCCGCGTGGGGCCCCCGCCACTCGACGTCAGTCGAGACGATGGTCGTGAAATACTTGAAGCTGCCCGTCCCGTCCTCGCCCAGGGCGCCGACCAGGCCGGACGCGGGCTCGGCGTGGCCGGGCGCGTCCTTTGAGGATGTGTAGGAGGTCCCGCCGTCGGACGGGGAGGGCGGCCCAGCCACTGCCACGCTCCCGCTCTTCCCCGCCCGCCCGCCCTTGGCCGGCACCTTGCCACCCACGGCCGGCACCTCCACGCCCGCGGCCGCGAAGGACAGGGTGTGGATGCGGTGGCCCATGTTGAGGCGGGAGTAGTCGGGCGCGATGCGCAGGATGTGGGGGAGGACGTCCGCGGTGGCCCCCGCCTTTTGGGCCGCGTCCAGGCGGGCTGCAATCTCATGGGACAGCTGCGTGCGCGCGGCCCGGGTGGCCAGGTAATCGTCCATGTGGGGCGCGAACCTGAGCGACCCCGTCACCTTCTGCACCAGGAACCAGCCCGCCACGCTGCACCCCTCCCCCGCGTCAAAGGCGGCATCCAGGGCGGCCGCGTCGGCCGGGTCGGCGCGCGGGAAGGTGTAGCCGTTCATGCGGACGTGCTCGATGGGCGGCCGCCTGTACTCGCCCTGCCCCACGCGCTCGCCGCCCGCGGACAGGCGGGACAGGTGCAGCTCGCCGCCGCGCACGCGCTGGGAGCCGGACGCCCGGGCGCCCCGGTTGGCCAGGGGCGCGGCGTCGGAGGCGTGCTCGCCGGAGGCGTCGGCGGTGTCGACGTGCAGGGCTGTGTGGATTGGGTGTGGGATGGAATGGGAGAAGAGATGAGAGAGGTGGCAAGGTGGGTGGGGCGCACACACACCCTCATCTCCTTTTTCCTCTCCCTCACCTGCACACGGCATCGCGGGGAAAGTCACGTTGAAGACCAGGCGCATCAGGTCCCGGCGCCGGGTGTCAACGGTGAGCTGATTGTGGATGGGGGATGGAGTGTGAGAGAGATGGGAGGGGGAGGGGTGTGATGGGAGTTTGGCAGGCGGGCTGCAGAGGCGCGCACGCGCTCACTCCTTCCATCCCCTCTCATTCTCTCACCGTCTGCTCGATCGGGGGGTGACGGTACTCGCCAACCTCGGAAGTGACGAGGAGGAGGCCCAGGAAGGCAGCGGTGAGCGTGACTGGCAAGGGTGGGATGGAGAGATGGCAGATTGAGAGGGCAGGGTGAGAGTGAGGTTGAGCGCGCGCGGTTCGATCAGACGGAGAGAGAAAGGAGAGTGCACCGCAGGCACGCGTGCTCGCGCCCTGATTCAAGGCACCCAGGCCCAGTTCCCGTCAAATACTCACTCAACGCCCCGCTCGTCGTCCGCTCCACCAGGTGGGCGTCCGCGACGCGGGCCTTGCCAAAGGAGGCGACGCCGCGGCCCATGGATGAAGTTTTTTAGAGAGCGTGCGCGTCCCTCACGGCAGCTCCTCCAGGGGATGTACGCCCTGGTGTGGACAGGAGCGTTGCGAAGACCGGGTTGGCGCGGTGTGGGGCGGTGCGCGGGCCGAGCAGGAACGCGGGCAGCCGAGCAGAAAAACGCGGGCAGCCGGGAGCTAAGTGGGAGGGAAATGTTGTTGTGGGAGAGGAGTCACTGTTGCTTGCTATACTTTTTCTCACGCCCCGCCCCGCCGCACACAGACTCACCATGGCCGCCGCCGCCCCCAAGACGGTACGTGGGGTGAGATTTCACCGCTCCCGGGGTCGCCCAGCAGCGCCCGGAGCGTGCCCAGGCGCGCAGGGCCGGTCTTCCCTCTCGACCGGCGCGCCAGCGGACACCGAAGAGAGTGGCCCGTCCGCTTTCCCCGCTCGGTGCCCGCCCACCCCCTGTGCGCCCGCCCGGGTGCAGCGGGGAGGGCCTGGGTGACCGGTGGGGCTCCGGGTTTGGGCATGTGGGCGTGAGGGCACGGGCCTTTGCTGGCGTTTTCTCTCCGCGGCCGCGGCGGCGAGGGCGCCCCCATGGCCTCTACTCCCCCCTTTGCCAACCTCTTCCCCTCCCCTCCCCCCAACTTTTTAAACAGATCAAGCTGATGTCCGCCGACTCCGAGGTCTTCGAGATCGAGGAGAAGGTCGGCCGCATGTCCACCATGATCACCAACATGCTGGACGGTAAGGGAGGAGCAGGACGCGCGTCGGGGTGGGCGAGACGGAGAGGGAGAGAGCGGCCGCACGTTGCTCACCTGTTTCCCCACCACTCACGCTTCTCTCCATTCCCTCTCACCTCGCGCACTAGACACGGAGACAGGCGACGACACCGTCCCCCTGCCCAACGTCTCCGGGCCCATCCTGTCCAAGGTAAAAACGGAATCATGGAGAGGCGGGGGTGCACTTTTTCCCCAACCTTCGTTTTCCAATCTTCTTACACACTCGTTTTTTCGCTCCCCTCCCCCGGTCCCAGATCATCGAGTACTGCAAATACCACGCCGACACCGTCCCCGCCGAAGGCGTAGGCACGCCCGCCCCCACAGAGGGTGGCGCCGCGCCCGCCGCGCCGCCCGCCGCGCTGCCCGCCAACCCGGCCAGCCTGCACTCGGAGGAGGAGGCCAAGGAGTACGACGCCGCCTTTGTCAAGGTCGACCAGTCGACGCTCTTCGAGCTCATCCTGGCGGCCAACTACCTCAACATCAAGCCCCTGCTGGACCTGTGCTGCCTGACGGTGGCCAACATGATCAAGGGCAAGACGCCAGAGGAGATCCGCAAGACCTTCAACATCGTCAACGACTTCACGCCGGAGGAGGAGGAGGAGGTGCGCCGGGAGAACCAGTGGGCGTTTGAATGAAAGGTGTTTTTGTTTTTTTTGTGGTTGGTCTTTCTTTTTGGTGGGTTCCGCTGTTGGTTTTTCTATTTGGAGTGTGTGTGCTCCTCTATTTTTGTACACAACCCCTGCCCACCCTGGCCCCGTGCACGTCTGCCAGCATGCGCATTGTTGAGATGCGCGTCATGGCCGCCGCGAGGGGGTTGAGTGTGTGTGCGGGCTCAGGGTCTGTTTCCATCACATCTTTGCAATCATATTGGCTTTTCAATTTCATCACACGTCGTACAGCCGCGCCACGTCCGTCACTGCCCGCCGACAAAAGGGGCACACCCCGCCCGCTGCGCCCGCGCAGGCCCCGCACGCGCGGTGGCCGCAGGGGAAGAAGACCGTGTCGGGCGGCGCGTCCATGCAAACCTTGCATTCTGCTGGGCCCGCCCGGGCGGCCGTCAGCTCGGCTTCCAGCCGCGCTTCAACGGCGTAGCGCAGGGCGGAGGCGGCTGACGAGGCTGCGGCCGCTAGGGCACGCAGGGCAGGCAAGGGTGTGGAGGTCAACGACGCCCCGCCCACCCCCCCCCGGCCGCGCGCGGTGTCTGCGAGCGCCTCCAGGGCGGCCGCCGCTGTCGCCGGGTCGGCTGTGAGGTCGCCCACAGGAGGAGGGGCCGGCGGCTCGGCGCCAGGCCGGGGCGCCGTCGTGGCCTGCACACGCCTGGCCAGCGCGGTCGCTGCCGCACGGGCGTCAGCCTCTCCCGCGGCCGACCGGGCGGCGGCAGCGGCGGCCACCGCGCCGGCTTCTCGCGCGGCGTCGCGCTCCCGCCGGGCGGCCGCGACCAAGTCGACCGCGGCCCTGGCGTCCGCCGCTGCCCGGTCCGCCCGGGTGGACGCGTCGGCAGCGCATGCCTCCGCGACCACCCGGGCCCGGTCAGACGCTTCAGCGCCCGCGGACGCGGCGGCGGCGGTCTCGCGCGCGGCCCCAGCGGCCGCGATCGCGTCGGCTGCCCTATCGTCTGCCGCCGCGATGGCCTCCCGGGCGTCCGCGACGCGGGCCGCGGCGGCCACGGCGGCAGCTGCGGATGCCGATTCTATGTCTTCCAGGAGGACGCGGGCGGCGGCCAGGTCGGCGGCCAGCGCGTCCGCCCGCGCCCGCTCCGCCCGGGCGGCCGCGTCTGAGGCAGCGGCCGCCCGGGCCGCGGCTGCGTGCGCCTCTGACGCCGACCGCTTCCGTAACGCGTCCGCCAGCCAGGAGGTCTGGTCGGTGGAGGTGCGCAGGGAGGTCGTGATGCCGTCATCGATGGAGCCCACCGAGGTCAGGGAAGGGGTGGAGGCGTCCGGGTCGGGGTGGGAGGGGGGCGGGGGGGTGGCGGTGGCCCAGCCGTCGCCGACCAAGTCGGCGGCCGCCGCGCCCAGTGCCGGCCCAAAATCGGTGACCACGCTGATGACGGTGCCAAATGGCTGGCGCGCGTCGGAACCACCGTAGACGATGAGGCGCGGGGTGGTGGCGACGTCGGCTGTGCTGCTGCCACCCTCACCCCCTCCCCCTCCTCCTCCCTCCTCGCCGCCGCCCACGACCGTCGCGGAGTGGCCGTACCGGGGCGGTGGGGCCGGCCCGACCGCGGGCGCGGGGACCCACAGGCCGGTGCCCAGGTCCAGGACGTGGGCGTCGTTCAAAAAGGTACCGCCGGGCGTGCAACCGCCAAACACCCACATTTTTTGGGCACCACCAGCCTCGCCGGCCGGCACGGGCAGCATCGCGCCGCAGTGCGAGAAGCGGGGGCAAGGCGCGCCGGGCTGGATGGCAGGCGCGGCGGCGGGCGGCGGGGCGGTGTGGTGGCCGCCGCCTGTGGCCGCGCGGAGGGCGGCCATGAGGGACCCGGCGGCGGCCGGGGAGCCGGGCGCGCCGTCGCCTCCCCCGGGCCCACCCCCATCACCACGCCCAGCCACCGCCGCCGGCGCCCCTTGTGGCGGCGCGTCCGCCCGGGCCCACGTACGCTCCGCCAGGTCCAGCGCCCAGGCGTCCGCGTACGCGGTCCCGTCGGCGCCCGCCCCACCGAAGATGACCAGGCGGTCGGGGGAGTGCGCCCAGACGGCCGAGTGGCCGTGGCGTGGCCTTGGGCCGGCCGGCCCGGGCGCGCCCGGCTCCCACAGCTTGTGCCACACCCCGAACGCGGGGTCCAGGCGCCAGGCCGCGCCAGAGACGCGCTTGCCGCCCCCGCCAAAGAGGACCAGGCCATGGCGGCCGCAGGCCGTGAGCGTGTGGCCGGCGACGGCGGGTGGGGCCGCCCGGGCGGAGGGCGGCGGGGGGGGCAGCGCCCGCCACGCGCCGTCGGCGGGCCGAAACTCGTGCGTGCTCCGCAGGAACGTCCGCCCCTGGCGGCCGCCGTACACAAAGATGGAGGTACCGGAGGCCGCGGCGGCGGCGCCAAAGACGGGCCCGGGCCCGTCGGAGGAGGCGGATCCAGAGGATGAAGGGCCGGCGGCCTGCCCACCCCGCCCCGGGTTGGTCGCCGTCTGCACCGCCCGCCACGCGCCCGCGGCCGGCTCGTAGGACGCCACGTCATCAAAGACGGCCGCGCCGACGCCGCCGATGACGTAGATGCGCCCGCCCAGGGACGCGGCGGCGTGGCCCCACCGTGGGGCGGGGGCCGGGCCGGCCGCGGGCGGGGCGTCGTAAAAAATGGGGACGGCGCGCGGCGGCGGGGGCGGTGGGTTGGGCAGGGGTGACAGTGGCCACGGCGGCGATTCCGCCACGGGAGCCGCCGCCTCGACGCCCGCCCGCCGGGCCCCACGCCGCACCGACCCTTCCCGAGACGCGGAGGCGGAGTGAGACCGGCGGCGGCCGACGTCGCCCAGGCCGAGCGTGGAGAGGCCTGAAATGCGAGAGGTTGGGGAGAAAAGGGAGAGGGGTGAGGCCGCAAGAGAAAAAAGAGGCTCTCACGCGCATGCAGCCCCGATACGGGTCCGGCCGCGTGCACCGCCTCGCTCCTAAACACGCCTCAGCCCTTTTTCTCACTCTGGGCTACCCGTTCCAGTAGACGGGGCGGGGGCGCGACCACCACGGGTAGGCTAGGAGCGGCCGTGGTGCTTGCCGGCACTGGCGGGGCGGGCGTAGACGTAATCGGGAGAAGTGCGCCTTTGGAGGGGGAGGATGGGATCTCGCCGGCGGCAGATGGGAGCGAGGCCATCGTGCAGTACTGATTTGGGCTGCGTGGGGGTCAGAAATGGCGGCTGAGGCCCGGGCGGGCGACCTGTTGTGACTTGGAGGGGCCCTGTTTCTTGAGGCGGTCACACCGTCTCAGGTGCCCTTTTTTTACGCACCGCCCGCGTGCGCACAAGGCGAATCCGATGCCACCGTGC
>Ga0315284_10013776_pt1 | contig 11522 bp, 12 predicted proteins | sample YL17G09_16_MG_FD_203696 | JGI IMG/M metagenome (GOLD analysis project Ga0315284, IMG submission 203696) | Sediment microbial communities from Yellowstone Lake, YNP, Wyoming, USA - YL17G09_16 | ecosystem: Environmental > Aquatic > Freshwater > Lake > Sediment | place: USA: Wyoming | collected... | reverse complement strand
TATTAAATCAGATTGATATGAACTTTAATGATTATAACAAGTACTTGACCACAGCAATAAATAAATCGATAGAATACACTAAATATTTTATCGACAAAATTAAATAACTGTCTCGTAAATATAATATTGATTGTATTGTTGGTTTTTTTAACAGAGATACAGAGATGATTGACATAATTAATACAAATGAAATAGAGTATGAATAAGTATTTTAAATCCAGTAAACTGGATCTAAAATTGATTTTTTATAAATAAAATTATTTATAAAATACAAGGAACAAATGGCGAATATGGAACTTTTGATTGAGATTCCGGTTGAACAAGATGTTAATCAACATGATGCTATTTATTTTGACAAATGGGTGAAAAGAGGAGAAAAAGAAACCTTTTTTGAACAAGGTTCTTATATGCCGTGGGAAAATGTTTGGAGATATGAAAACTCGTATATGATGATAGAGGAATATACTGATCATACCAATATGATAAAAAAAATTAAATATTTCCTTGAATGTGTTGCGAAAGAACTTGTTGCTAACTCAAGGGCAAAGATTATTATCAAAATGTATGGATACATTTATGCGAATTTTTACCACTTTGAGAAGAACTTTTCAACAAACAAACACCTTCTCGAAATCATGTATAATAAGATTTTAGAACTGTCCAATGGAAATTATGGAATTTGCGCTCTTATTGAGAAAGAGCTGAAAGAAATTTCTACAGATTTAATCCAAAAAATTAACAAAATAAAGTGAGATGAAAATAAAGTGAGATGAGATAATACAAATATTTTAATCTTCTTTATGGATTAAAATAGGCAATTTCTGAATTTTATAATAATTTATCTATAAAATATTTAGTGTACTCTATTGATTTATTTATTGCAATAGTCAAGTACTTGTTATAATCATTAAATGTCATATCATTTAATACACATATTTTAGGCTTAGTTTTTTCATTGTCCTTATCCCAATAATAGTAATTATTCCAATATAAAGGATAATTATTAGCGATGTAGTTTAATAACTTGGTAGTATTATCGTCAACATAACAATACTCTATTATTGGATACTTTGGTAAAAAATATAGTGTATTTGTATCACTATCAGACCATACTATATACCTATGATGTTTATATCCCCTATAAGAATCTGAACTAAGCCATACTAAATCAGTATCTACCCCTCTAGAAAACTCTATGAGTGGCGAAGGTGTTTCTATATAGCCTTTTGTAGATATCTTGACAAGTTCATTAAAGGCGTTCTGTGGATTCTGTAGATCTTCTAGTGTATGTCTAGAATAGACGAAATTAAACAATATATGACTATCAAATTTATCAAAATTTAAATCAAATTTTATTGTTAATTTATCCTTATTATTTATATCACTAAAGTCTAATATATGAGTAGATAGAGGAAAGGGAGAATTCCCGCATCCTGCGTCTATTATCTTATCTGTTATATTTAGACGAAATAAATGTATCTCTAGTTTTTTCATCAAAACTTGATTAGGATACCAAAAGAAATTTGTTATTTTTTTCGATATATCATTCTTATAGGTCTCTTTTTTTAATATATATTCAATATCGATAGTTTCTGTATTATAAAGATTACTAGCGACAGGAACTTTAAGATTGTTCATTTCTATTTAATTTTTTAACGAGTTCTTAAATGTTATTAAAAAAATAAATAATAATATTAATAATAAATGTTGAGAGCAAGCAAAATAATCGTTGACGATGATGTAACTAATCCAAATCAAGTAGTAAATAAATCTTATGTTGACGGGCAGCACTCCATTCGAGACTCTATTATATCATCAAAGGCCGATGCCTCTTATGTTGATGGGCAGCACAGCGTCCGAGACTCCATTATAGCAACAAAGGCAGATGTCTCTTATGTTGATAATGGTTTTATAAAGAATAAAGTTACTATAGATGATATTCCGTCAAATATATTATTTGGCACATCTTTTTCGTTTCAAGATATGGCAAATGATTTAATGTTTTTAGAAAATGAAATTAAAGGAAACCCTTCTATACAAGAATTTATAGAGTCTTATAAAAATAATAACATAAATTTGGGACATGCTTTCAATAAATCTAATTTAATATTAACGAATATTTGTAGAAATTTCGTTAATGATACTGACAGAGTATGTTTTGATTCTAATTGTTTTTATAAAAGAGTTATGATTTTAACATCGTCAGGGCAACCATTTGTTGATACTGCAACTTACAAAGATGATACCAAAGGAAAAAGTAGAAATTTAGATCTAGATAAAGATATAATATATTTAGAAACTGTGGAAACGCAAAATATTGTTAGTGAGACTATAAAAACTATATATAATCCTTCAAACGTTGATATCAGTAATTTAAGCACTGTTGGAGTAGTAAGAAGAAAACGTTATGTAGCATATACAACACCTACAAATTTATCACCAAATAGTGACACAAATAATACCAATAATTTTGTATATAATACATTAAATATAATAAATCCCGTCCCTTCCAATAAAAGTCCGCTAAAATACGAAAGAGCACAGGATATGTCAAGCACACAAGAGGTATTAGATGCTGTAAAAAATGGATGGGGATATGTAGCGAAAGTAAATGCAAGTTATGGATATTTGCCAGGATATTTTATAGCATATAATTCATCATTACCAATAACTGATGATTATGGTTTTATAATCAGACTATCGTATCAAATATATTAAATCAGACCATAAGAACATAGATTATTATAAGTATTTTAAGCTAAAGGAGCTTAAAATCGATTATTTAGCTGTATTTATAGGTATCATTTACCAACACCTACCATCATTTACGAATTTACGAATATTTTACGAATATTTTACGAATATTTACGAATATGTCTGCTTACTACACTTTGACCTTTATTCCAGGTTGCAATAAGAACATCTATCACGTCAAGGTTATTGTAGAAGGAACAAATGATGAGGTAGAGAAGAAATTCTGTGATATCACAGGAGTTTCTCACGAAGATGTTGATTCGCAGAGAATTTGTGATCCATTCAACTGTTTTGATTGCGAGTCATTTAATTGTGATGAGAAATGCGAGTGTTTATCTATCAAGGAGGAGACGGATGAGGAGACCAAATTCAAATATCTCGAATCATATAAATGCTATCATATAAATGCTATAGATTTAACAATCTTGACAAGATTATCTATCAAAAAATCAAACTATCAAAAGGGTTCGTCGATGATTGTCCGTGCACAATCGATCACTTTAGAATTGATAAGTGGAAATCGAAGGACCATTTCAACTTCAATAAAAAGAAGTTGATCGATATTATTAGATCACAATTGTCATTTTAGATCCATTTAGATCTCTTAAAATTGATTTATTTTGAATATTTTGAATATTATATCGAAAATATCGAAAATCTCCGAATATAAAATGTCATCAGCTTTGTTTTCCAATCAGCCTTCTCAGTTTAACGTTACTATGGATATATTTAATACTATCCTGAATATCCTGAATTCTGTTAACGGAGGAGTTCAAGAAACTCCATTTTCACTTTTTCCATCACTTAGCGGATCTCGTTTCCGAACTGCATATCAAAATATTATCAATGAGCCAAATTTCACTCTCCATTTTGTTCATATTTTGTCAGAATTCCGTTTTTTTTTCTTCAAGATGGGAGGACAGGTTTATCAGATCATCACCGATTTGCAAGTTACCGATGTTTACCAAGCTAGTCATATACAGTTTTTTTAGTGTTATTGTGAATTGTGAATATTGTGAATAAATAAACCCGATCGGGTTTATTTAAGACTTAAAATATTTTTAATCTTTATTTTTTATAAAATATAAAAGATGTCACTCACTGTTGGTAATATAATATCTCCAAATCTTATTGCTTTACAAAGTAATGTAACAAACCAGTCTTCACAGATACAAAACTTAATTGATCTTTATTCGGATCTTAATAGGGTATCATTTGATCAAGCGACAAAACAAAATGTTGTTATCTCTTTTAACGAGGCATCTCAAAGATATCGTTTCCAGATGAGTACAGAAAATAATGTATTTATGTATCAAGTATGGAAGAAAAATAACGATGAAATGAATTCTCATAGAACATATATGAACAAATCTTTGAGAGAGTGGATTTCGTTATACAATAATAGTATGTCTAATTATACACCAACAACCTTAATTGAAATAAATAATGTATTTTATCCTACAGTAATGACGGGAGCCGTAATAGAGGGGAATGATTGCGTATTTTACTTTGATTCAAGACCAATAATATCATCACAAAATCTTCCCCAGAGTGGAAGTTATAATAATGTAAGATTTGATATTGATGATAATCAAATTGGAGGAGGAGTAAATCAAATTTTGATAGGGATTTGGACATCAACAAATTCCGTCATTCAAATATATAGCAATGGAGAATTAATAATATCTAATGTTAGTGCACAGCCAACTCAAAATAATAATAATTTTGTTATTTATAATAGTGAGAATGGAAATGCTGTAACTTTTAATAATACAGGTTTTAGTTATAATACTAACAACTCATCTGCTACTTTTTCATTTATTTGCGTTAATGGAGATGTTACTTCAAGTAAGATGACAGTAACCTTCTATTACAAAGATAATACGGGAAATAACGTTTCCCAAACTTTAATTTTTTCTAAATAAACCCTATATTCATTATTTTCTCTAAATTGACCATACCAGGGTTCTATGATATTATAGATATTATAGATATTATAGATATTATAGTAATGTCCAGGTCCATAATCCCGAATCTACATATACAGAATAAACAAGAAGATCTTTCATTATTAGTATTTCAGCATTATAGTCTGCATATAACTCAGGATTTGTTATACTAGACATTGTTTTTCCTGAAACAGAACATCTGCTTGTATTTCTATGAAATACATTTTCTGTTGTATTTGAGGAAAAACCAACTCCTATAACATTATCCTGGAATCCTATCCCAACCTGTGTTGTTCCTATTGTATTAGACTGAAAATCATAACTTATACTGTTATGTATAAATGTACAGAAAATAGTATTTTGTCTAAATCCACTTTGTATATTATTATCTCTAAAATTATCTCCTATTGCATTATTTTCAAATCCCATACTAGATGGATCAGGGTTTTGTCTAAACCCGTTGACAATATGATTATTTTTAAAATTATTTCCTATAATATTTGTATTGAAATAATTTCCTAAAATATTATAGAAAAATCCATAGCCTATTAAGTTGTTATAACATACATTCCCAAAAATTTATATCATTATAAAAGAACATTATAAATATCTAAAAATATTTTATCCTTTAAACGGATTAAAATATTATGTGTTTAAAATTGATTTCAAAATTATATTTTTACAAAGATAAATATTAAATAAATATCTCCTTTCAAGATGTCTCAACAGAACGATCGTTTTTGCTATATTCGTAGAAATAATGGACAAGGATGGACTCGTGGAAGTCCTCATCACGAACAGGCTCTTCACAGCTTCCTCAATACTCCATACAATCTCAATAATCCGGCTCCAGTTGAGGTTTCTGTTCCTCACGGAGACGGAGGTAATTTTGTTGCACACTTTAGTCGGTTTAGTCGTGCTAATGATGATGATGTTAAGGTTCAAACACAGAACACCTTATGTTACTACGTAGATGAGTATGATCAAAATGTAGATATTATGATTTGTGTACCAGCTTATGCCGCTTATATCAACCGTATTGTAGGTTAGACAGTATCAAGTTAGATTTCATAATTCAATAATTTTTAGGCTCTACAAAGGCTAAAAATTAGTTAAATGTTTTGACTGGAACTGGTCTCTTTTCAATAATCTTCATTAGATTAGATGATATCATTAGAGAATAAAAGAGTGAAGAGCAAATCTAAATTTTCAAATTGACTTAGCAAAAAATTTTAGACCTGATGCCTAAATTTAAAGCTAAAATAAAGAACTTCAGAAAACATAAATATTACTAGAAATAATGAACGTAATCAAATCAACGTAATAGAGGTGAAGTTTTTGAATACTTTGATGAGTATGGACGATGTGTTTATATTATGACGTGCAATCCTGAAATTATCAGTTATATTAACCGTAATATGTTTATTTAATTCACAAGTAAGGATCTCTGATATTTCGTACATATAAAAATGATTTATTTTTCAATATAAATATATAATTATTATCAAAGAATATGGAACAGATTGACACAAACAGGATTTTTAATGCTATCAATTCAATCAATAATAATATAAATCTTAGACCTGTTCTCTATCGTCAGCTTAGTTATGGAGAGGAAAGATATATGTATAACCAGTTAGTAGATGCCGAAAACCAAACAGTTATTTTTTACGACGAAAGACATTTTTATCGATATTATTTCACTAAATTTAATGACAGAGTTTACCATATTGTTACAAATGGAGATTTTACTAGTATCTATACTATTCGCGAGATTCGTGATTCGTGAGATTTATTTTAAGACTTAAATAGACTTAAAATACCTTTAACTATGGAATATAATTAAATAATAAATATTTACTTACGTGACTTACGTGACTTACGAGACTTTCGTGACTTACGAGATTTACGAGCCTTACGTGACTTTCGTGACTTACGAGATTTACGAGCCTTACGTGACTTACGAGCCTTGCGTGACTTACGAGCCTTGCGTGATTTACGAGCCGACTTTCGTGACTTACGAGCCTTGCGTGATTTACGAGCCGACTTTCGTGACTTACGAGCCTTGCGTGATTTACGAGCCGACTTTCGTGACTTACGAGACTTTCGTGACTTACGAGACTTACGTGATTTACGAGACTTACGTGGTCTTAACTGATAATTATTGTTGTTACCTTGTTGTGGTGCTTGCTGATAATTATTGTTGTTACCTTGTTGTGGTGCTTGCTGATAATTATTGTTGTTACCTTGTTGTGGTGCTTGCTGTGCGCGCCAAGCACCAATTCGACGAAGAACATCAAGATTAGCTGCATTTAGACTTTGTCTTTCATCATTTGTCAAAGGAACATCATTATTAGCTAAACGATTCATTTTATATTAAATAATATAAAAATTTTATTATTTTATTATTATCTCTCATTATCTCATATAACCTAAACTGGTAATAGACAAATGAATTTAAAATTGATTTTTCCTGTAAATCTTAACGGATATTTTATCAACAATTTACTTTGTTACTCACGCTATCACGCTCACGAATATGGATTCTATTATTGCTAACTTTAAGGTTCAACTTGGTGAGATCATCAAGGAAGAAGTTAAGAACACTATGTCACGTCTCCGAGGAAAGATCTGTAAGGCTCTTGAAGTAGAAGAGGTTGCGATCGATATGGAAAAATTTGCCGAGAACACTTTGAAGAAAATTATGGAAGAGAGTTCCGATATCTTTTCTCAGACTGAGGAGGAAATCAAGAAAATTTCTGTCAAGGTTCCTAAGCTTAAGAAGGATCCGGATGCCCCCAAGCCTTCCGTTAATTCATATATTCTATACTCTCGTGACAATCGTGCCGACGTCAAGGACGAGAGTCCTGATATGAAGGCCACTGATGTCACAAAGAAGCTTGCTGAAATGTGGAGATCTGTCGATGATGAACTGAAACAAGAATACAAGGACAAGGCTGAGGCCGACAAGAAACGTTACGAAGAGGAACTTGAGACTTACGAGCCTAAGGAGGGATTTCAGAATCCAAAGGAAAAGAAGTCTAAAAGTTCTAAAAAGAAGAAGTCTGGTCCTTCTAGACCATTGAATTCCTATATGTGGTTTTGCAAGGACAAGCGCGAAGAATTGAAAGGTAAGTTTAGCAGTTCTGAAATTTTGCGCGAATTGGGACGTATGTGGAAGAATTTGTCAGAGAAGAAGAAGAAACCTTACGTCGAAAAAGCTGAACAAGACAAGGAGCGTTATCAGGAAGAAATGAAGAACTACGTTCCGGCTGATGGAGAAGAAGAAAAGAGTTCAAAGAAGGTTAAGAAGGTAAAGGGAGATGGCCCTAAGCGTCCATTGTCTTCTTTTATGTTGTTTAGCAAAGACAAACGAGCTGTCTTAAAGGAAGAGGAACCAAGTATGAAGCAACCTGAAATCATGAAAAAACTTGGCGAGATGTGGAAGGCTGTCAGCCAGAAGGAGAAGAAAAAGTACACTGACAAAGCTGCCAAACTTCTTTCAGAATTTAAGTCAAAAAACTCTGCTTTAGAGGATGAAAAGGATGAATCAGAGATTGAAGATTCTTCGATTGATGAAGTCGACGAAGATTCTTCGATTGAATCAGAGATTGAGGAAGAATCAGAGATTGATTCAGAGGATGAGATCGTAATTCCTAAAACAGGAACTCCAAAGAAGTGTATGCCAAATATCGTTTCTGATGCCAAGTTTGTTGCGATGAAGGTTGCTGAAAAGGAGAAGGAAAAGAAAGAGAAGTCGGAAAAGAAGAAGGATAAATCTGAGAAGAAGGAAAAGAAAGAGAAGAAGTCGAAGAAGGAAGTAAATTCAGATGATGACGAGGCTCTTTTGAGCGACGACGAATAAATCGATGAAAATTAATTTTGACAAGTGTGATTTTGACAAGTGTATGCGTGATAAGTGATAAAGTAAATAAAACTCCTTGAAGATTAATCTAGCGTCTTTAATTGTATTAGAAATGTGATTAATTAAAATTGAATTTGAATTTATTTTTGTATAATTTCTTTATAACTTAAGAATATTTCGAAATATTTCGAATCAAAATGTCGATCGCGTCTCTTATTAATATCCTTGATATTCAGGCAGAGGAAGCTAAATTGAGGGCCGAAGAGGCTAAATTTAGGGCTGAAGAGGCAAAGGTAAATGCAAAAAGAGCAGAGGATGAATCAGATAGGGCCGAGGAAGAAGCTAAAAAGGCAGAGGAAGCAAAAATTAGAGCGGATGAAATAAATATTCGTTCCGTTCTTGAGTTGAGCGAAGAGGAGGAAGATCTCAAAGTTCCATTTAAGGATTTTTTATTTATGAAAATGTCGAAGAGAAATGGTGATATCAAAGACGACGAAGAAAAAGAAGAGACCGAAGAGACTGATTTTGTTTTTGATTTTTCTCAACCAAGACGCAAAAAATCAGAAGAAAAATCAAAAACTAGCAATTCGTCAAAATCGAAAATATCGAATGCATCGAATACTTCGAAAATATCAAATGCATCGAATACCATATCATCTTCTCTGTTTAGTGAATTTAAGAATGATTTTATACCTATTTCAAAGTTAAAGAATCAGAAAAAATTTGTTATTAAAGGTCTGGTTCAATCGGGAAAGACTGAATATATGATATGTTTGATGTTATATATGTTGACAAGTGGAAAGTCGGTAGTGATGATTGTTAGAAATATTGAAGATGATCGTGTTCAATTCTGTAAAAGATTTGAAGAGTTCAAAAAGAAATATCAAGATCATTTTGAGGATTTTAAGGATATTTTTTTAATAGATAATGTATTAAAGTATAAGAAATATGACGAGAGGCCATCCATATATCTCTTGTTAGATAATCAGAGCAATATTAAAAAAATGAATGAAATTTTACTAAAGACAGATGTTAGATATGTGACTATTTTTGATGAAGCTGATTTCGTCGATTCTGGTAATGGAATAAAAGCAAAATATTACGACATATTAAAGGTTCGTTCTTCAAAAATTTTTTGGGTTTCAGCAACTATTATGGATATGTTAGTCAAGGAAGAAGGTATTTCTGGAGATAATATAATTTTTCTTAATCCATCAGATAAAAAGAACTATAAAGGAATCATTAACAATCGTATAAAAATGATAACAATTCCTGCTTCAAAATATGTAGGAAGTGTTAACGATGATGTATTTGAGTGTAATCCTTATTTTTATAGTTTTTTGGAAGAATACAAATCAAAAGAAGGGTTTAGTTTAAAAGACTATTATCATCCTCGTATTTGTCTAGTAAATTTATCTCATTGTATTGAACCTTTAGAAAAAGCCCAATTGAAAATCGGTATGGACTATCCTGAATTGTCTGTAATTGTCTATAATTCTCCTGGTCTAGTTTTTCAAAAAGGATCTAAGAGGATTCGAGGAGAAGATGTTAACTGTTGTAATGTAAGTTCATTTCTCCAATATTTGAAAGACGGTGGAGAAGAGCATACTCATATTATTATAATGTCTGGTTATATGGCAGGTAGAGGTATTTCTTTTGTGAGCGAGGATTATAAATGGCATCTTACAGACGAGTATATGGTAGTTTCAAAGACTGCAGATGAACCAGAATTAATTCAAAAGGTTCGTTTACAGGGAATTTATAGAGATGATATTCAGTTGACATTGTATACAACAGAAGATGCTCAGAAAGATTTGCTCAAGGCTTCTTACCGTATTGAAGAGTTATCGAAAGCCTGTAAAGATAATTTAGAAGAAAGTAAGAAATTACTTACAGAGATTCCGGTAAGTAGGGAGAAATTTACAAAGAGAGATATGACTAAAAATGTTAGTGCAAAAATGAACAAGGTCAAACATAATATTGGGTGGTCATTGGATATTTACAACGGAGAAGAGTTAATGTCTGATGAATTATTGGATATACACGGGCTTGAGATTATTGAAGAAGATAGACTTAAATTTAATGAAAATAAAGAGGAAAACAAGGATGATAATCAAGATAACGAAGAGGACTCGATAAAGGTTTATAAGGATCATATTAGCAAGACAGCGAAGAAAAAGATTAGTTGTTTTGACTACATTATCAAATATATTACTGAAAACAATCAACGAAATAAATGGATTCTTGCTTCTACTTTTTATGGAGAATATGATTTTAGAGACGTGTTTCATTTGTATAATGTTGGCGAGAAGAACGAGGAAGATGATAAGAAAGGAAAGGGTCCGCATATTCTTATGAAAAAATTGGGTGTTCAAAATCGTGTGTGGGTAAAGTACAATTAACATATAAAATATGTTAATTAAAATCTATTAATCATCTACACACATACTGTAATTTTTGAAAAACCCTAAAAGAGTATATTTAAACAGGTCCAGTCACAAGGACTATCATCAATATCAAAACGTACATTAGTGTAACTTCCACTTTTTGATAGTTCTTGTATAGTAATTCCTGCTGGATGACTTATGGGTTTTGTGTCAAAATAAAATACACAATTATTTCCTTCAATACTAGCAGAAACCATTACGGCTGGATAAAAATTACTTACTTGTTGACTATCTTTCATTTCAATTAAGGTTGTTGGTGTATAATTAGACATACTATTATTGTATAACGAAATCCACTCTCTCAAAGATTTGTTCATATATGTTCTATGAGAATTCATTTCATCGTTATTTTTCTTCCATACCTGATACATAAATACGTCATTTTCTGGGGTTTGTATTTCGAAACGGTATAATTGGGTTGTTAAATCATAAGAGACAACAACATTTTGCTTTGTGACTTGATCAAATGATATAACATTAAGATCCGAATAAAGATCAATTAAGTTT
>Ga0315284_10013775_pt1 | contig 11522 bp, 25 predicted proteins | sample YL17G09_16_MG_FD_203696 | JGI IMG/M metagenome (GOLD analysis project Ga0315284, IMG submission 203696) | Sediment microbial communities from Yellowstone Lake, YNP, Wyoming, USA - YL17G09_16 | ecosystem: Environmental > Aquatic > Freshwater > Lake > Sediment | place: USA: Wyoming | collected... | reverse complement strand
AGAAGGGTTACAGCGTCGAGATGCTGGAGTACGAAGACAAACGCTCCATGGGCTCGCCGCGGCAGATTTACACCGACTTGCCGAAGAGCATGGGCATGCGTCTCGGGCCAGGCTCAACTGTCTTGTCCAGTGTGCAACGGGCGTGGAAGATCACTCCCAACAGGCGTCGTAAGACCTCGCGTCGCGTCGCGCCACGCGCCGCGCAGCGCAAGACCAGCAGGAGACGCTCATGACCCGTGCCTTCATCATCGGCGACTCACACTCGGTTCTGCTGGGGCCCGCCGTCGTCGACGCCGCGCGCGGCCTCGGATGGACGCTCGCGGGGAAAGTTTCCCACGTCGGCTGGAGCACGGCACACTTCGTCAGCGACGACTCCTGGCTTGTGCCGCTCGCTGCCACGCGTCCAGACGTCGCCGTTGTCATCCTCGGCACCAACGATGCCGCGCAGTCACAACAGGCGTACGCCGCGCAGCTGCAGGCGATGGTGGACGCCATCAAGGCCGCGGGCGTCGAGAACATCGTCTGGGTGGGACCGCCGAGCGTGCAGAAAGCCGACATCGACGCCCGCATCGAGCGCATCGCGCCATGGCAGCAGAGCTTCTTGCCGCAGATGGGCGTCCGGTGGATCGATTCACGGCAGATGACGGGCGGCGGCCAGGCCGCAGACGGGGTCCACTTCACGCGCGCCGGGTACATGGCCTGGGCCAGCTCGCTGGCAGACACCCTGGCATCCAGCTTCGAGCGCTCCAGCAGCGGGTCGCTCATCATCCCGCTGGCTTTGGCGGCTCTGGTAGTGGGGATGTTCGTGGCGACTCTCCGCCTCGGGAAGGCTCCCCGCGCACGCTGAGGAGCGCATCCTCGTGCGCACTGCGCTGGGAGCCGATCTGCTTCGTGTAGACCTGCGTCGTCGCTGGTGAGGCGTGTCCCATGGCGTCCTGGATGTCTTGCAGCGGGATGTTCGCGCGCAGCATGTCGCGCGCCACCATGTGGCGAATCGCATGCGGATGCACTTCGAGGTCGTTTTCGATGCCGGCACGCTTCGCGGCGTCGATGAAGATGCGCCGCAACGTCTCGTCGTTGAGGACGTCGTGCTTCCCGATGCCCAGCATGCGCCGCTTGATGTTGGGCTTGATCTCCGAGAAGACACCGTGCTCGGGCCGCAGCTTCCCCCAGCGGCCGGCCGCCTTCCAGTACACGACGAGGGCATCGTAGACGACTCCGGGGAGGTCGAACTTCTGCTCCTTGTGCCCCTTCACCATCGCGGTGTACCAGCGCTCCTTGCCCTCCATGTGGAGGTCCTTGATGCGCAGGTTGGCAACCTCGGAGCGCCGGCGTCCCGTGTAGGCGAAGAAGATGAGCACCGCCCTGTCGCGCGCCGTCTTCACGTCGTCACCGGTGAGCGCGTCGAGGATACGCTTGAACTTGTCCCATTCCATGACGTGCGAGCGGCCGAACGGCGTCACGCGCACGTCGTCCCTTGTGATAGCCAGGGCGGGGTTCGCTCTAACAAGGGGCTCCGTCGTCGCCCCATGTGGGAGCATGAGGAAGTTGTAGTATGACGTCAGCGCGGCGAGCCTGGCCTGAACCGTGGCGTCGCTCTTGCCGTCGGCCTTCATCAGTTTTTTCCAAGCCGCGACGTGCGCGACGTTGACGTCCTCCGGGCAAACCCAGTTGTGCAGCGTGAAGAACTGCTTCAGCGCGAAGGCGTAGGCGCGTTTCGTGTGCGGACTCTGCTGCTCCAGGAAGGCGGCAATGGCTTCGAGGTGCCGTTGCAGGCGACCGGCATCGCCGCGGCCGAAGCGACGCAGGACGTCCATGTTGTTTGCCGGCACGAGCCCGACGCCGCCCACCTTGATATTTGAACCCGACTGGACCATGACCACTCGCGATGTTATCACGCTCGCCGATGCCCGTCGACGCCGAAAGCGAGCCCGTTTCCTCGGGTCGCGTGCTCGTGTGTACCTTCGATCCCTGGCACACCGTGCAGCGCTTCGAGCTGCGCATCGTGCGGCTCTGGAAGCGTCTGCCGGCAGGAGACGACTCGCAGATCTTGTCGATGTCCGAGGGCCTCCCGCTCTGCGCCGTGTGTCACATGCTGATGGAGTCCGTTGCCGTGCCGCCTGGTGCCTCGGCCGTCACAGCGCTGCGCATGGTGGCCGAGAACTTCGCTGAGGCGATGGAGCGGACGCGCCGTCGTTGAACGCGTCAGTCGCCGGCGGTGGCAAGGGGGGGGTCCGACCGCCGACGACTCGTGACGCGGCCCGCCGCAGCAGCGGCAGGCACCTCAGATTCCCACGGCAACCGCTAGGCGTCCAGCGAAACGCCCGCAGTCATTCATATTCGCTTCGCTGTCGATTTCTTGCTTGACGCAGCGTGCACCAGCTATTATACATCGTTCGTGCCACTGAAGTCAGACGCCCGGCTTGCCTCCGACCCGTTCCCTGGGTTAGAGCGGTCCCCATGAAAAACCGAACTGCGATGTGTTTTCTGGGAGCGAGTCTGGTAGCGGCAACTGCGTCGGCTGTGCCGATCGCCAGGGCTGGCATCTGGGATGAAGAGACGCGCATGGTGCTGGTCAAGGTACTGGTCGGTGAAGCCGGCTACGAGGAAGTGGCCGATCATCCTGCGATCCTCGGTGTCCTCGAAAAGCGCCACGCACTCCCTGCCTGGCGCAGCAAGGGCATCGGCGAACTTGCCCAGGCGTACTCCGCAGTTGTGCGCGAGGGTCTGCCCACCAACGCCAACCGCGAGCGTGCGGCACGTGTGACACGTGACTCGGCGCCGGAAGCCGTCATGCAGCTCGTCGACGCCCTCGGCGACGGCACGCCGCTCGTGTCCTGTCGTCGTGCCTGGGAGCCTGGCATGGTTTGCGATCCGTGCCGCGGTCGCGCCGTGCACTGGGGCAGCGTGCACGACTCGCGCGACAGCCCGCTGCCGACAGTTTCGTGCGGGCGCACCCTCAATGTCTTCCTGGGCGAACGGCAGCAACTGACGCGCAGATCGTTCCCAATCACCGGGGTCATTCCCGCACGAGAGGCTCACTGACATGACAGACGACGCGGACAAGAAGATCAAGGGGCGCTTTCTCTCGTTCGCGGTTGATCCCGAGATCGCGGCACGCATCAAGAAGGTGGCGAAGGCCGATGGGCTCAGCGCGTCCTCGTGGGTGCGCAGCCTCATCATCCGCACCTTCGCCAGAATCGACGAGGCGGCGAAGAAGGATGCCCCATGACCGAGGACGAGGATGAGCTAGACAAGGCCATCGCAGCGACGATTGCGATCGGCGTGCTCGATGGCGCGCACAAGCGCGAGCGTCTCTCCAAGAGCATCGTACGCCTGCTGTTCGTAGCGAGCGAGCATTCGCCGCGCATCGCTTCCCTCCTCACTTCAGTCGCACGCCTGCGTGACGAACTCGACGCCGAGCGCGCCCGTTCGGAACGCATGGCGCGCGTCATCAACGTCGCCGACATGATGCGGAGCGCGCCAGTCGATGAGCGCCGCGACCGATGGGACGTCGAATACGACGCGGCACGTGCGAAAGTGGAGTCGCGATGACGAGGAAAGAGATGCTTCAGAGCGTCGAGATGCTGGCGGTGTGTTTCCGTACGCACAGCGGAAGCGGTACTGATTGCGATGTGCGCGACAAGAAGGCGATCGACGTGGCCGCTGTTCGCGCCGCCATCGACGCGCTCTTCGCCGAACGCGACGCACTCACTCGTCAGATGGCCCTGAGACGTGAGCTGCAATCAGAGACCGACGCCGACCTCGCCGCGCTGCGGGAGGCGGTGCGGTGCGCGGATGAGATGCGGGCGCGGGCGAGGATTGACTACGGGATAGCGGTCGAATGCCGCCTCTGCGGATCGACGACGGGCGTGCATGCGCTCGTCTACGAGATCGCGACGCGCACCAATGGCGGCTGCACGTGCCCGTGTGCCACCTACGACGCCGCGCGGGCGAAGGTGGCGACGGCGAGCGACACGCCGCCACACCCCACGACATTCTCGCCCGGCGATCCGAACTTCGGTCGTACTTGCGCGCGCTGCGGGTTCGCCGTGCCCCAAGGCTGTCGCTACGTCCACGCCGATTGGTGTGACGCCCGCGCGAAAGTGACACCATGAAGCTCAACGAGCTAGTAGCCCTGCATCGACGCGTCACGGGTTCGCGCGTGCTCAACGAGGATACCGACGTCTACGCGTCGACGATGTTGGAGCATGTTCCCGCCCTGCTTCGGATTGCGCAGGCGGCCGAACAACTCCGCGCGCACTGCGCCGACCCACGCTCGACTCTCAGCGACGCAAAGCTAGCCGGCGACATCTTCAGCGCCCTGGAGTCCCTGCGATGACCTTCCAAGCCACCCCCGAACAGTGCAGGCTCCAGCTCTGTCTCTGCTACGCAGATGATGTCTGCCAGCAGTGCGGTGCCGCAGCGCATGTTCACAAGACCTGGAAGCCGGCGCCCGGCATGCACCAGCTGCGTCCAGTGGATGCCTCAACGATCGAAGCAAAAAACGACCGCGAGGATCACATCGCAGCCGGCAACGTGAGCGTCGAGGAAGCGCGCGCGATCTTGCTCCGTTTCTGCCACTCGCACTTCGACGCGAACCGACCGTCCGACTCCGCGCGCGAGAAGGCGCGCATGAGCATCCCCGCGAACCCGCTGCGCGATGACGACATCCGTTTGGGGGCCTTCATCTCGCGAGCAGAAAAGGCACTCGCTGCGCTTGCGGCGGCAGATGCCCTGCGTGACTGCCTGGGCACCAAGCACGGCAGCAAAGAGTACCAGGATGCGCTGCGCACCTATGAAGTGGCTCGCGCGAAGCTGGGGGCACCGTGAAAGGTCTCGTCATCTCGTCACTCTTCGACGCTGCGGATGCCGAGGGTAGCGTCGTAACTCTCGGGGCTCTGGCGCAGCTGGCGTCACAGCTCGCCTCGGCTTCGTCTGAGGTCGGCGACATGCGCAACGGTCCAGTGACCGACCCCGAGGTCATCGCTCGCATCGAGTCGGCGCGTGAGACGCTGCTCGCAATCACTCAACGGTCGCAACAGCTCTCGCGGCTTCTGTCGCGAGCCGTACTGAGGGCGGAGTTACGATGACCGCCCGCCGATACCCGATCGCGCCGGGGCGCTGGCGAATCATCAAAGGGCTGGCCTATGGCTACTGTTCCGATGGGAGGCCAATCGACACCGACGGGCGCTGGCCTATGACGATGTGGTGCACGTGTCCGACATGCGCCGTGCAAGGCGCGCGCGTGGCGCCGAGGGGGCGGCGATGACCAGCGAGCCTCGCCGCAAGTCTGCGGCAGAACTTGAACACGAGTACCAGAACGGCGTCGCGTGGGCGGCATTCGGCGAGGCTCGTGCCAAAGCCACGAGACTCGTGGGCATCGAGGCGTCCGAGGCGCATCAGGCGGCGCGCGGCGCGCTTCAGCTGGCCTACCACACGGCCAGCATCGAGTGCGACCGAGCCGATCCATGTGCACTCTGCGGCCGAGTGAAGTGATGCCCAAGATCACGGAAGCCGATCTCTGCGCTGCATTCACCGTTCGCGCCCGTGCCTGCGGCTGGGAGGTCTATGCAGAAACCGGCGGCTGGGACCTCCTGCTGGTGTGGACGGGGGATGCCCCGGCTCCGGTGCGCGCCGGTGCCTGGACGCAGCCTATCGACGGCCCCATCGCAGGGTTCCAGGGCGCATCCCTGGCAGCCGATGACTTCGGACTCTGCCCCGGCGATCAATGGGGCATCCACGCGAAGCTCCGCGGCGGGACCGAGGTCATCAACCAAGCACTGCAAGGGCTCCGCTTCCTCGACTACGCTGGGTCGCAACCGGAAGCCGGCCCGGACTTTCGCGGCGTCCTCATCCCCGAGAAAAGCGGCCAGGTGCGGGCCATCTGCGACGCGCTGCGCCTCGACGTGCAGACGCCCCCAGAGTCGCGTCCCTACGACGCGGAGCGAGAGGACGCGGAGCAGATCGTGCTTCCGCCACGCTTCCGCTGGCGCACCGCGAAGCGCCACACGCTGCCGCCGATCGTGCCCACGTTCGTCGGCGGCCACCCCTGCCCAAAGGCGCTGACTCGCTGGCGCCTTGGTGCCCTGCGCGTTGCCGTGCGTCTCAGGGCCGGCGAGCATCTCACCACGGCGGACTTCCGCGCCGCGGGCGTCAACCATAGCCTCTTCGTGCAGCGGCGGTGGGTGCAGTGCTCGCACGCGGCGACTGTGGACTACGTCGACGGCGTCAGAGTCACGACGCCGGCCCGCTTCGCGATTCACCCGACCACTGACGAGCGTTCGCGAGACGCCATGAGCGCTTTCCCCGACGTCGGCTACGAGGCCGAGCGCGACGCCATCGCGGCACTACCGAAGGAGTCGACATGACACGCGAAGCGATGCTCCAGAGCATCGAGATGCTGGCCGTGTGTTTTCGCTCGCACTCCGGCAGCCCGATCGATAACGATGTACGCGACAAGAAAGCGATCGACGTGGCCGCTGTCCGCGCCGACATCGAAGCTCTCTTCGCGGAGCGGGATGTGCTGCGCGAGAAGGTCACGCTCCATGAGCGGCGGCAAGTCATCTTCGAGGAGAGCGATCGCAACCTGCGCGCGGCGGTGCTGGAGGTGGCGGAGAAGATGCACGCTTGCAACTGCGCGCGAGGCGACGATTTTGCCACGAGCCGCGTCAGGGCCGCCGAACTGCGCAAGGCGTGCGGGGTGAGGACGTGATCGTCTACTGCGAGCGCCACTTCGGCTTCCCCGCGCCGTGCGCGCGTTGTGCCATGAAGCCGGCGAAGACGGGGCCGCGACTCATCCATCTTCCCGCGAGCCCGAATCATTTCCCAGAGTCGTCGCGCGTCGGACGCGACCGCGCGCTAGAAGCTCACGAGCAGCGCAAGCTCGATCGCGAGCTGGCCTGGGCACGAGACGTGACGAGAACAAAGTAAAGGGACCATATGAGCGAGACACCGACGCGCAGGGTACTTCTATCGACCGACGAGTTGTGTGGGGCCATTTCTGGCTACGTGAGGCAGCTGTACGGGAACGCGCCTGGCACGTGGGAGGCCATTGTCGACGCCAGCAACGGGACGCGCATCACGATCAACTGGACCAACATCGGCCCGCGCGCCGAGGGCGACGACGCGGTGCCCAAAGGGGCCCTGCGACTCGTGAAGAGTGACACATGAGCGACGCACACACCGCGTTCGACCTCTCGATGAGGCGCCTCCTCGAACGCGCCGCGCTGTCGCCGAGCGGCAAGAAGATCGTAGACGAGTGCTTCGGTTTGGCCGAGATGCTGGTCGAGAAGAACATTGCTTACGGCGATTCTGCCCTCAGCCCCCTGAGACTCTTTGCCAAGGACATCGACGCCAAGGCGCAGATCTTGGTGCGCCTCGACGACAAGCTCTCGCGCCTCGCGCGCGGCACGGCGGCGGGCGAAGACGTCATCCTTGACTTGCTCGGCTACCTCATCCTCTACCGAATCGCGGGCAGGCAGTCGTGAGCCTCGTCGATCCCGAGACGCTCCGCTTCGCCGCGACGCTCGTGTGCGAGTCGTGCCGTCTCTTCGCTACCGGCGGCGCCGAGAACGAAGACAGAGCGATCGTGCCCACCAAGCCGCCTCAGAAGATGACTGGCAGCAAGTACCTCTACTGGCACAAGGGGCGCGACGGGTATCGCCCCGTCGAATGGCCGTGCCAAGCCGCGAGCATCTGGGCGTATCTGGAGAGCGCATGACACGCGAAGAAGCACGCCTCGCACTCGCTGACGAGAACCCTGACGCGTTGTGGCCAGACGGCTTCGAGGCGGCGTACATCGGCATGGCCATTCGCTGCGGGCAGCCGACGCTCGGCGCGTTCTCGTACTCGAAGGCCGTCGCCGTCCTGATGGAGCGCGACGGCATGAGCTGCGAGGACGCGATGGAATGGATGGATTTCAACGTCGTCGGGGCGTGGATGGGCGAGCACACGCCGATTTGGATCATGGACGGCGGAGACGGAGGCGACTGGTGACCGCACCTGAAACTCCCGACCCGTGGCAGAAAAACATCTCCGACTACTTGGCCGCGTGGGGCCGCCCGTCTACTACGGTTGCGGCGGCACTACTGCACGGCGTGAACATTCCGGCCGGGAATCTGACGCCGGAAGACTTCGAGCGTGCAGAGAAATGCCTGGAGAACATCGGCTGGGTGAAACGGCCGCTTGGTCCCGAAGTGCCGGGTGCGTATTACTATGAACCGGATGGTCTATTCCCATCCCCCGAGGAACACGTGATGAGAACCCACAACCTGAAGACCCTGCCCTCGTTCTACGCCGCCATCATCGACGGCAGCAAGACGTTCGAGGTGCGCGACAACGACCGCGACTTCGCGGTGGGCGACAAGCTCGTCCTGCGCGAGACGGAGCCCGGCGAATACATGGGCGGCACCCTGACAGGCCGCGAGACCACCTGCCTCGTAACCTACGTCCTACCCGGCGGACGCTTCGGCATCGCGCCGCACGTGGTCGTCATGGGCATCAAGCTGCTCGAACAGAGCCAGCGCGAGTACACATGACGGCGGTCAAGAAGAAGCCCGCGCGCAAGGCGGTCCGCGTCACGGCGTCCGGTAGGAGGGAGCCGAGTTTCGTTCCCGAGCCTGGCGCGCGTTGCTTCAAGCTCACCGATGGGGAGAGCGAGGCGGTGGCGCGCATGATGCTGCCGCAACTTGCACGGTCCGGCCCAACTCCCAAGAAGAGTGCCAGGAGATGCGTCGTTGCGGCTGCCATTGTGGTAGTGGAAGCTGGCGTGTCACAGTCCGATTTTCTCTTCGCCTGCAAGGTCGAATACCTGCGCGCCGCAGACATGCGACGACAGTTGCTCGCGTGCGCGAAGAAGAAGACAGGCGCCGCTGGTCGACCCGTGGCCAAGGCGAAACGCGCGTGATACTTTCGATGCCTATGGATGCCAAGCCGCCAGGTTCGATCGGGCCCGATGGCCGCTGCGTCTCGTGTGCCAAGCGCGTGCAGACGACGGGCGGCTGCATGGACTGCCAGGTCATCATGCGATCGTATACTCCTCTCCCATCGATCACGATCACCCCCGCATTCGTGGTCGCTCCCGATCTGAGCGCGACGATGTGCCCGCACGCGCGCCGCGACTGGCGCCAGTGTCCGCACTGTCTCGGCATCAACAGTAACGGAGGCACGCAGTGAACGACTGGCGTGCGAAGTACAAGTCTGGTGACTGGGTCGAGATGCGTACGATCTACCTCTTGGGCGGCGAGAACGAATGGGCGAAGGGCAGGGTCATTCGTGTCGACGAAGACCGGCACGGGCAGCTCGTCATGGTCGACGTGGATGGTCTCGCGATCATGGCACGCGCGCCTGAGAACATTCGCGCGGCCCTGGCGCCGCGTCCGGCGAAGAAGAAGCGGCTGCGCGTGCAGACGGGAGAATGAGTATGGACTTCTACGAGATGCAGCCGGGCGACAAGATACGCTTCGTGGGTCCCCAGTGGTCGCCCGGTCCTCACTTCCGATACCTTCACTGGACGTACCATCTCGCGCACGCCATCTCCATGGCCGCCGCGGAAGCCGCGCGTACGGGTCGTTCGATCAACGGCGCGCGCCAGCGCATGGGGCCGCGGCTGTTTCCCGCTCCAACGCCACGGATGTCGCGTAGCATGGCGCAGCTTCTAGCCGTTACGGGCGTGTTGGGTTCGCTCGGCGAGCGACGATGATGAAAGAGGAGGAACGGGGCATGGACGCGCAAGAAGACGACAATGAGTTCGACATCCAGGAGCACGTCACGCTGCACGTCGTCAGCAACGGCGTCGACCAGACTGGCTGGATGCACACGCACGGAATGGACAAGCTCGGCTGCGCAGATCTGGAGATCCGCGGCATCCCGCTCTTCCTCATGGAGTCTGCGGCGCGTCTCATGAATCACGTCGCGCAGTACATGGCCGCCTGCGTACGCAACGGGGAGCCTCCGGTGAAACTCGGCCAAGTCATGTCGACGAGCCCCTACGCGACGTTCAGATTCGTGAGGCTCGATCCCATTCCGGGCGACGAGGCACACTTCGCACACGAACGCTGGGCGCTCAGCGATGAGCCCATGCGCGGTCGCTGCGGGGAGTGCGAGAGTGGCTGCGCCTGCGGCGGCAAACTGAACTGAGCCATGCCGGCATACGAGTACGAGTGCTCCGAGTGCAAGCATGCGTTCGAGGTCGAGCAGCGCATCACGGAGCCGCCACTCACGTTCTGCCCGCAGGAGAGGTGTCAGGGGGTCGTACGCAGGCTCATCCCGCGCACGAGCTTCACGCTCAGAGGCACTGGATGGTTCAAGGACGGGTACTGAGCGTGTACACGACCGAGAACTTCTGGTACAGGGTCTACGACAGTCTTGGGGGGGCCATTGAGAATGGCGGGTACGCAAGATTCCCCGGTCCATTCTACGCGTCACTTTGCGTCCTACTGGTAAGCGACGAGGCGAGGATTCGCGCCATGGAAAGTGCCACTGGCAAGGCACCGTTTGACCTCGCCATAGGGCAGAGCGGGCTCGGGGCATGGAGCACGGGGCACTCCGTTGTCGACCACGCCGGCGACGAGAGCACGCTCGGGTTGCACGCGGTGCGCCGTGCTTTTGACTTCCGCCCATAGCGGGCGACGTTTTGACGTTACTGCCGCGTACCAGGCCGGATTGCGATCATCAACTCTTCAGCCATCATCGCGCCGCGAGTGACAGCTCGCTCGTTTCCATCGGTGCCGATAACGGCGAAGGAGAACCCTTCGGCGATGATGGCATCGTAGAATCCGTTCGGGTCGTCGTAGCGATGCGGAGACCACTCGATCGCTGCGCAGAATCTCGGGTTCGACCGCATGCGCTGCGCGCCGTCCCACACGAACGGCTCGTGCCCCTCGGTGTCCATGAAGAGAATGTCTGCGTCCGGCATCACGGAGTCGGCGGTCACCATGGGGACGGAGATCGAAATGCGTCCTTCCGACAGCGCCGGCCCCGCCTCGTCCATTGCTGCCATCGTCGCCGCGGAGCGTTCCACGAACGCATTCATGGAGTGACCGCGAACGAATGATAGGCGCGCCTCTCCAGCGGCGTCGGAGCAGGCGGCGTGCACGACCTTCAGGTTGCTGTAGAGCCCCGCGAGCAGCGCCGAATCGCGGATGTTCTTGCAGTGTACTGGGCTGGGCTCGACGGCGATGACCGAGGCCCCAACCCCCGCTGCCATCATCGAGTAGTAGCCGCAGTTGGCGCCGACGTTGAGTAGCTTGACGCCGGGCCCGCGACGCTGAAGCTCGTTGAGCAGCCACACGGACACCCACGACTCCCAGAATCCGTCCAGCATCAGGTGCGGGACGATCCCACGGTCGGTGGAGTCCGCGACCATCCTCAGTCCTCCCGCGCGTACTGCGCCGAGCGGTGTGCAGAGCATCGTTCCGTCGCCCATGTAGCTGTGCTTGGCCGCTGCTCGGCATCGGTACTCGAACTCATCTCTGTTCATCAGTTGCCTCCGCAAAATGTCGGACAACTTACCTCGGCAA
>Ga0315284_10013774_pt1 | contig 11523 bp, 9 predicted proteins | sample YL17G09_16_MG_FD_203696 | JGI IMG/M metagenome (GOLD analysis project Ga0315284, IMG submission 203696) | Sediment microbial communities from Yellowstone Lake, YNP, Wyoming, USA - YL17G09_16 | ecosystem: Environmental > Aquatic > Freshwater > Lake > Sediment | place: USA: Wyoming | collected... | reverse complement strand
CGGCGCCACATAAACGGCTTGTCCTTTGAAGTTTGGATAGACAGTCTGGTCGTGGTTCATCAGGCGGATCTCGTTGGCCAAGACGTCGCGTAGAGCTGCGATCCGTCGGCGTGCTGCATCGATGTTTTCTTGTGGAGCGCCTGGGAATACGCCTGTGTCGTTTGCAAAGCGCACAATTTTGTAAAGCTGCGTACAGGTGATTGGGCCATTAGGCGAGTGCGGTACAGCGATACGGTCTGGGTGAGTTAACAAGGCAATCGGATCACCAAGTCCGGTCACTACAATCTTGCTGTAAGGCGATAAGGTCGTTAGGCGCTGGTAAAAACTGCGAACGCTCTCGGCATAGGATTCCGGGGTCCGATTATCCATAAAGTCCATGCCGTTGAAATTGACGATGATCAACTCAGGCTTTTTATGGAAAGGGTTGCGCTTGAAAAATGCCTCAAATTTTTCCAGATAGAGGTGGCCAAAGTGATAAGATCCCGCCATTTGCGCGCCGTTATAAACCTTGGGTTCATAACCCGTGGTCTGCTTGATTAGAACTGGTAATGAGTAACTTTGGGTGCCCAAGTATGGTGACAGGCGAATGCGCGCCATATTGCCAAAAAGTTTGGTCAAGAGCTGGTGCTGTTGTTCTTCGGTTGGATTGGTGTTGAGCTTGCCAAGGGTGGCACCGTAGACGGTCGCGGCAGCAATGGAGCCAAGAAAGTCAGCGTAGAAGCGTGGGCCTGGGTTGCCAAGCTTTGCATCAGCCATGGTGGCCATCGAGACGCTGTCACCAAATAAGGCTAAAAACAGCGGGCCGCTCAGGTTGTCTGCTGCGACGGTATCTTCAGGAGACACGATGAAACTAGGAACTGTCTCCGGTGCAGAGGTGTCTGCAGCGTGCACTGCTGTGCTGGCACTGAGTAACATCGTAGCGGCGATCACTCGTGAGAGAATCATAGTTTAGTCCTCAAAGGTTAAAAACTGGTGTAGTATTAGTAAGTATTAATAGTGGTGTTGTTGCTGACGTTTAGTGTTAGTTGCATCGCCAGAATGCTTTCAATTACTTCGCGTCCTCTTTTGGGTCCACCGGCCTCTTGGATTTGCTCCTGGATGGTTGCTACTTTTTCCTGAACGCTGCTATTTGTGAAAACTTGCTGCACAGCAGTCTTCAGCGCTACTGCATCGACGGCGCTGCGATCTAGGTGGACACCCAAACCTAAACTAGCCACCTGCCTAGCGGTAATACCCTGTTCCTCAATTTGGGGGATCACCACGAGTGGGACACCGTAAGAAAGACTCTCCATCGTGGAATTCATGCCACCGTGGGAAATAAATACATCCGCTTGGGGCAACAGGGCGACCTGCGGAATATGAGCCTGAATATTAATGTTGGCCGGTATCTCGCCAAGTAAGTTGCGGTCCAGTCGTTTACCTATACTCATCACCACCCGCCACGGCGTGTTGCCAAAGGCCTTGATGCAGTTTTGAAAAAACTCTGGCCATTCGTGAAAGAGCGATCCTAGCGATACGATAAGTACCGGCCCATCTCCCTTTGGGATGAGGGCTTTAGCTTCTTCTGAGTGGACTGGCTCAAAACATGGTCCGACGAAGTGAAACCGACTATCAAAGGTCGCACCTTTTGGCTGCAGTGCACGGGGCAAGAAGACGAGATTTTGGTCGTCTATGAGTCCCATGCTTTGGATCAGACTAATGCCCTCATAACCAACGGCGGCACATTGTTGGTCGATCAGAGTCTGCGCCAATTGCAGATCCTCTGGAGACGGGTAGTCGTGTTTGGCAAATGATTGACTGAGTAAATTGTAGTGTTCGTTGGAGGCGTAAGTCGTGAAGAATTTAATCGTCGGTACTTTAAGATTACTCGCGATAATCTTCGTCGCTAGTGACACGAAATCGTAGATGATGAAGTCTGGTTTTACGGTGCTGAGGCTTTTTTGTAGCGGCCCGAAGGTCCTGGCAAACTCGGCCATGAAGCGAGTCATGACCGATGCTTGCCTTGGTGGTGCTTTACCGTCAGCCGTTGCCAAGGCCTGCAATTTGGCAGTCTCGGCCGTAGCTTTGCCAAATTCGCTTGGGTAGGGCATGAAAATCGCACCTAGCCCAGTGACAGCATCGCGGAATTCTTCGGCGCAATAAAAATAGACTCGGTGGCCACTCCGCACAAGCTCCGCCGTGAGGCCCAAGGTCGGGTTCACGTGTCCATGCATATCAATGTTAATGAGTGCTAGGGTAGCCATAGCCTGTGCCTCTGATTATGGATGTAAAATGACGGGAACCTTTTGACGTTATCACTGGCATTGTTGTTGTCAATGATACCTATTAGACCGCCGTCGAGTAGGACTATTGCGTCGTTGAGCCGCAGTATCATCTGGACTCAGTTAGGGGCAATTGCGAAAGTACTACGCTGTATTTACCCGACAATAAAACGCCGGGATGGTTAACCCCGGCGTTCTTAAGTTGCACTAAATTCAATATTTACTAATTAGTAAGGGACCTTGCAGGCACCGTTAGGGCCGCCTAGCTCTGGTTGGTAGCCCCAGCCATTGCCGTTGTTACTGCCATTGGTGCAGTAAGGGAAACACTGATGGGTATACTGATCGCACCATTGCCCTGGCGCTGGTGGATAATATGGCGGCGGTACTGGCCGTGGCGGGTACGGTGTTGGATAAGGCACTGGAACCGGCACTGGAACCGGTACTGGAAAGGGGCGTCCTGGGTAACCTGGTCCCGGCCATGGGCCTCGGCCTGGATATGGGCGTCCTGGACCACCCGGACCACCCGGGCCTGGATAGGGGCGTCCTGGACCACCCGGGCCACCTGGGCGTCCGCCACCAGGGCGGAATTCATGGGTGGCACTAGCGATGGCCGTGTTCGCTTCGAGACAGACGCAGCGCTCCTGATCTTCGCGGTAGTAACAGCCGTTTTGGTCATCGCATCGTTCTGCTTCGTCGCTGTATTGGTCGCAGTTTAATACTGTCGGGACTAGCCCGTTCGATTGACAGATATGCTCTGCTGCGTTCCACTCACACGTGACACGCCCGGTACAGGAATCTGGCTGATCGCTAAAATCGGCGCATTCATCGTACTTATCGCCACTGCGAAAACTCTCGTTGCCGGCTGCCTGCACTGCGCCAGGAAGCGTAGTCAGCAGCAGAGTAAATAGGAACCTCTGCGTTCTAGTCGTCATCTTGTCTCCGCGTTATTTGGTGGTTCTTTAGAGTTCCGCTTGCCATCAACATCCGACTTTGTAGCTCTGATTCAGCTGCCCAATTCGGTACCCGACTAGGCAACTTTCATCGGCTGAATGCAAGCTAAATTTGCCAAATGAGCGGAATTCGTTTGTGTCATTTCCTTATAGATTAGGTAGAATCGACCATCAAATTCAAGGTCTGACTATCGTCTTTTCAAAGTTGTTCAGTGACATTTATTGAGGTGTGCGGTCTCTTCAACTTACCTGGATTAATGACCGCGGTGATGTCGCTTTTGTCAGTGATCTCTCCAGTTTCACTTTTCCTAGTGCAAATTTTGCTGGCGAATCTTTTGAGGCAGGGATAGGTATTGGCATATTTATCGCTCACCGTTTGCTGGATTGAGGCTGGATTTTGTCTCAACTGGCTGAAACGGACAGGTAGGCTCAGCAGCCTTTAAGTAGAAATACCTCGACCCAGTCAAGGATGGGCTTTATTCTATTAAGTGAAAGCACAGGAAAATCATCTGGGTATGACAGCTTGGAGCATCGAATGCACTACCTTGCCCGTGTTGCTGTTCTTGGTTTTTGCTTCGTCATGTCCTCTGGACTGTGCGCTGGAATGGCATTTGGCTGGCAGTCTCTGCCCGTGACGGCATCCATCGACTGTGCCGACAGCATCCCTAACGTGAGATTTCGCATCACTAGTGACTACGATGTGGGGAATGCGTTCCTCTCGACGTTCGCAAGTCATATCGTTGAGAAACAAAGCAAAGATGTGATCGAAAGCCAGTTGCGGGCTTGGCAGTTCCGCGACGTGAAATATTTCGGTCAGCCATCCAAAGGTGTTTACGCCTTTTTAGGTGAGGCGGATGGGTTTAGGCTGGTTGCCTTCCGCGGGACTACGAGCTGGGAGGAAGTGTTCAAGGACGCCTTGATTAAGCAGGTATCCTATAACCGTATAGGTTTCGACGGTTATGGCCACATGGGTATGCTTAAGCATTATGAAAAAGTTGCGGCCCTTGTTATGCCTGAGCTCTTGGCGCGCATTCAAGCCGATCCGAAGCCTCTGTTTCTCACCGGACATAGTCTCGGTGGTGCGATAGCGGTACTTCACGGCATGCAGTTAAAGCGCCTTGGCCACGATGTCACTGCTATCTACACATCAGGCCAACCGCGCATAGGCAACGAAGAATTTTATGCTCAGTTGAAGGAGTTAGTTGGGGACAGGTACTACCGACTTGAACATCCGCATGACATAACCCCGCGGGTGCCACCAAGCCACGACGTGGCAGAAGTCTTTGCTCGCATCATCCCATGGGATTTGGGCCTGTTGCAGGGCCAGCTGGAGGGATTGGTCAGGCGCTTGAACTACCATAAGCCCGAGGGCTTTACGATGTTCCTTGATAAACATCTATTGCCCTCAGAAGAGTCCGGTGTCGACTTTGATCAAGTCTTCTGGGCATCTCTCGACGGAGCATTGCAGGGGGCAAGATCGTTGAAGCAGATCTCTGACCAGATCAACGACCGACTGCTGAATCACCCGGCGATGCGTTACGTCTGTAATTTTGCGAAGGATATCAATGAGTCATCGCTGGCTGGCCTAAGATAGCCAGGCGTTAGTCGCGAGCGGACGCCCCGATTTCGCTGCTGCGGGACTTCAAACTATCTGGTGCCTGGGTAAATCGAGTCGGCAAACTCAGGGTGATCGATGAATGGGTTGCGGTTCCCCTGCAACTCGTAGACCCGCTCATTCCTAGTGTTTTCGTAGTCGTCGACGGGATCTTGTAAGTGCCAGCGCATGAGGGTGCTCAAGTTGGCGAAATAGCCGTTGTCCTTGATGTCGATGCCGTGGACGTTATCTGCAGGCGTTTTTTCGACTAACCGAAGGTCGGGCTCCTTTGAACTATCTCCCTGATAACGTACGTCCATATAAAAAAGCATGCGTGCAATATCGCCTTTGACAGGAGCTGGTGGCTCAAACACGGCATGGTCGGTGTCGACGTAGGCACCGGGTGCTTCAGTTAATTCCTGGCCTCGCTCTGCTTCCCCAAACATCATACTGCCACGCGCACGATTGATGCTCGCTTCACATGGTCTGAGGTGGTGCAAGTCGCTGTAAGCAGGCATGTCGGCGCGGGGGAATCCGCGGGCCTTGGCCCAAACGTGTTCGCGGTTCCATTCGATGAGACCCTCTTCTTTATCGCCAACCGCCATGTTGCTGAGCGAACGGCCGGTGTAAACCATTAGGACGTTATCCAGATGAGCGGGATCTTGGTCCGTATATTTTAGCTGGGCCCAAAGCTGGTTGTAGTTGAGCCGGCGGCTGTGACGGATGATCTGATGCAGGCCATCTTTAAGACTGGAGCCAGATAATCCGGTGACCGCGTCGTAGTAGGTCCTGGCATCCACTGCATCACTCTGAGCGAATGCTGTCGCAGACGGTTTGGGTGCAGCTCCGCAGCCGTAGGCGGCCAATAGGGCTACTAGGGAGCAGGGCCGTTGCCAGCAGGCGTTCATTATGCTGCTGTCCTTAAGATTAAACAGCCGAATTAACTGATGAAATTGCATGCATCCGGTGTCCGGTTTAAGGGTTGCTGACGCTGCGCCTTCTATCTCAGAAGAGGGCTAACTGGCAGCAAAATAATTGTTTATAAACAAATAATCGATTGCCTGCCTTGCGATCTAACTAGCTCACCAGGAAAGAAAGGCTTTGACTGGGCGCGTCGCAGCTGTTTAAAGGCGTTATGGCCGCGCCTCGAGACGGGGGCAGCCCAATCTAGTAGCCCCAAGTAGCCCAAGGTAAAGACGACATGAGTACCCCCAAGCATCAGCTGGTTCTGACCCGCCCCGGATTTGCTGGCCTTTTGGTTCAGGAATTTCAGGACCTCTGGCAGCTACTCGGTAAGCCCGCGGGTACAGCTGCGGTGGCTTTCGATGAACACGAGGTGTTGCCAGCGCTTGATGCGACCGTATTTGGTCGGCAGTATCTCCCAAGAGCGACTTGTCTGCAAATCGAGAGCATTGAGCAAGTCGTTGGCGTCATAGTGAAGCGTTTGGAGACACTATCTAACCGCGCTAATCGTCATGCAGCTAAGTGGACTCTGCATTCCTTTGCGCAAGACGATGATCCGGCGCTGCAGTTAGCCAGCAAGATTGAAAAAGCCCTCCTCGCTGCCGTGCGGCAGCGACTGCCGCGGTTATTTCAGCGCTATATTACGCCAGCTCAGGCCCAGAGCGAATTTGTTGGCAGCCCAGGAAGTTCCGGGATGCTCGTACAAATTTATTTGCCTTCACTGACCGAGCTTTGGTTTTCGGCAGCAGGTGCAGGCACCGGTCCTTCTATATTTATCGCTGGCAATCAGCGAATGCGGCACTTTCCCGGTGCCCCTTCGCGTAGTTCAAGCAAGTTGGAGGAGGCCTTTGTTGTCCTTGGGCGGCCACCGCAGGCTGGGGAGATTGCAGTCGACCTTGGAGCGGCTCCTGGTGGTTGGACCTTCACCCTGGTGCGGCACGGGGCAACTGTGACGGCTGTCGATCACGGCGCATTGATGTTGCCAAAGGATAAGAAGTTCAATGAGCGCGTCACTCATTTACTGGCGAATGGACTCACCTATAAGCCGTCATTGGCCGTTGATTGGGTGACCTGTGACATGCTCGTGGGACCTCGGGAAACCTTGCGTGTGCTGGAGCGTTGGTTGGAAGATGGCTTGGCCAGAAATTTTGTCTTCAATGTAAAGCTGCCACAAGCGCAGCCATGGCCTGTCATCAAAGAGGCACTATCTTTGCTTTCCCGCTATCCCTGGGCTGTGATGAAAGCGAAGCATCTTTATCACGATCGCCAAGAAATTACTTTGATGGGCTGTGTTTTAGGGAACTCAACAGAGGCAACGAGCGAAGAGAAGTCTAAGCACTAACCATGGCAGAACTTTTCTATGTGTTCGAAAGCATAAAATCTCAGATAGGAAATAGGTAAAACATGTCTCTTAAATTGATGAAAAGCACCTTGTTGTTAACCTGGATCATGCCTGCGGCAGTGGGTTTCGGCGCAAACTTCGGTCAAAATCAACAACAGCCTCGATCTGCCCGCGTTTTCGCTTTTGCTTTGCAAGCTGGCCAGTGCGTAGAGAACGGCGATCGCTGTGACGCTTCGTCTGATTGCTGCGGTGGTATTTGCTCGTATCAAACTTGTGTTTATAGTGACATCAGCAGCAGCGGTGCTTGTAGTTATGGTGGTCAGGCATGCAGCTCAGACGGTGAATGCTGCTCAGGGTACTGCGCTTCGTACGGGGCCTGTGAATGATTTCAGTTAGGTGCAGTCTGCAAATCAATCCAATAGTCTTTTTGCTTAATCGGTATGCTTTTTAGCAAAGTTGGATTTTCAAGTTCGATGACGTAGCGTTTACTTGGTTGAATCGTTCGGATTAAGTCACTAAGTTTTAGGATGGATTCTCGGATCCGATCTCGAGTTCCATCGGCGATTCCACGCAGAAAGCCCAGGCGGATTCTTTCAGCCAGAGCTTTGTTTGTGCGACTCACAAAGAAGTAATCTGGGGCGACGTAATGCAAAAGCAGATGTGGCTCAATTGCCAGTGATAGATTTGATTTTTGCTCGAGTTCGTTTACAGGCTCGTGGAATGCCCGTGGGAAGTAGTCAAAGCGTTTGGCAGCCAGCATCGTGAACAATTGATCGTAGCTACCTGATGTGTCTACTGGTAGCTGGTTAGCCTTTAATATATCGGTGGATTGCCAGTCTACAGCTTGACCCGCAGTTAGCTTTCGTAGTCCCTCGAGATCCCGAATATTTGCAAACTTTTCTTCCTCTCCCTTGCGGATGATCATGACCTTGTAGCCATGCAGACCTTGGAAAATAGGGATAAAAATTGGCTGCAAGGAGTTTTCCCGTTCCGCGGTCGAAACAAACCAAGCGACATCAATGTTGCCGTCGGCAACTTGCTTAAGCAGGCGTGAATGACTACCAGTAGGACGCATTTCAATCTGGCAGGGACCATATTCTTTTTCTGTTTTTCCCAATGCCATCTTAAGTATGGCCATTGGATAACTCATGCCAGTATTGTCTAGCTTAAAGTCACTAATACGTACGATGCACGGTTGTTTGGGTGCGGTTACTGCCATGCCTGCTGCATGTGCTGCTTCTGTATTTGGATTTGTGATTATAGCTATGCCACAGATTAGTGACCAAAAAGCTGCCTTCGCAAGTATGATCTCTTTGTTCATGCTAGCTGCCTTAAATCATTATTTTGCAGCCTTTAGAGGCTCTACCTCATTTTAGCCGACAACTATGATTTGGTCCATTTTTAGGCTATCCTATAAAATGTAGGAAGAAGCGCTAGCTATCTTGAGTGTTGCCGACTTTTCTTTGGCGCACTAAGTAGCCGGCAGCTCTCCGCAGCGAATTAGGTGGCGCGATCTTACTAGCGCGTAAAGGAATCAAGATGACTCTGATCGATCAACTCCATGCCAATCCCTTAGTTCAGTTGAAGCATTGGTTTGACGAGGCCGTTGCCAAAAAATTGCCAGAAGCAAATGCGATGGCCTTAGCTACTGCTACTTCAGAGGGAAGGCCTTCGCTAAGAATAGTTCTCTGCAAAAGTATCGATGAGGACGCGATTCTATTCTTCACTAATTACAATAGCCGAAAGGGCCAGGAGCTCATCCAAAATCCTTGGGCTGCACTTGCCTTTCATTGGCCAGAACTGGGGCGGCAAATTCGCTTGGAAGGTCATGTAGAACGTGCCTCCCGGCAAGCGTCCGAGAGCTATTTTCATAGTCGGCCACGCGGTAGTCAAATAGGCGCATGGGCGTCTGAGCAGAGTAAGCGCATAGAGAATTACAGCGACTTAACCAAGAGATATGCAGATCTAGAAGCAGAGTTTGCCGGCAAGGATGTGCCATGTCCGTCGCACTGGGGTGGATTTCGACTTATCCCTGATATTTGTGAATTCTGGCTGTCGATGCCTAGCCGTCTGCACGATAGAATTATCTATCGCCCGGTCGTCAATGGATGGGCGAAGGAACAAGTGTCACCGTAATACCGAAGCGCGCAGAGTGTAGTAAATTTGATTCAATTAGAGTGATTTCAATACAATTTGGATTAAAAAACTCGTTATTTTTGCGGTTTTTTTCAAAAAACAAAACAAAATATTAAATTGTATTGCATTAATTCCGGTAACGATATTTATCAAACTTGAAGTTGGATAAATTTCTTTGCTAAGGAGTTATCTTATGTTTTTACTGAATAAACGTTCCGCAATTTTGGCTGCCGTTTTGACATCGTCATTGTCTACGGGATTGGCCACTGTCACAGCCTATGCCGCTGGCGAAGACTCGGTGGATCTTGAAGCTCGCAATAGCGATCCAAAGATTGCTCGAGTCGTACATGTGGCTAACGAGCAGATCATAAATCGAGCAAAGTTTGCTCAGAAGCACGCTGTTAATGCGGAATTGGTTGAGTACGTGAATGCTGTCACTACCGACCACGAAAAATTTATTGCTGAGTTTGATGCGGTTTTAAACAAAGAGAAAATTAGGCCATGGGAGAGTGCGACGAGTTTGCTCCTGATCGGCCAGGGGTATCGTGATTTAGCTATGCTTTATATGGTAAAAGGCCCTGCATTTGATCAGCGCTACCTTCAACAGCAGATTACATCGGAACAAAAACTTGTTGATTTGCTTGATGGCGGTATGCTTGCATCAGTACAGAATCAAGGTCTCAAAGACTATCTAAGCTCAATGCGTGCCGAACTTCAGCAGTTTATCGAGCGCGCAAATGCACTTCAAGTCCAACTTGGGCTGGAATAGTTTTCTTTACAATTGTAGTTCATAAATGAGCAAGCGCATGATGTTTTGATGTCATGCGTTTGTTCCATTATCGGTCACCATACTTAGGCTGGTGGGGGGAATCCTACTCCAATCAGCGCCCACTCCTCGGCTCTCCACCCATAGTCAATAGTGACTTCTGCGCCGCTCGGAATGGTCCGACGAGCCCTGACTATGATTGATTCGGTGGAAATTAGAAATTCTGCGTTGGCATTCTCGCCATGATTAATCAGAGAGGCGAAGCCCAGGCCGATAACTAAGTGTTTTTTGTTGTCGGTGTGAAAAAGATAGTGGCCGAGAAACGATTCGGTAATTAACGCCACATCTTTTTTAGGCACCACTAAAACCGGCGCGGTTTCAATAATTTGTCCGACTCCGATGCGCCGCGTGGTGAAGACGCCGCGGCCTTTACCCGGGCTAGGTCTTGTACAAATATTTGCGCTGGGGCGCAGAGATGGTGGTTGCAAGGGTAGTACTCCGTTGGATTCATACAAGAGTCTGATGCCGTCAGAGGGCGACTCAACTATTCAAAATAACTATTTATTTTCTGTTATGGAAGGCGTTTTTTCTGGCCGAAGCACAGATTTAGCCGGCAGTTGATCAAGTTAGCTCATCGGGTGCCGATGAATCACTCATGATTAACAAAGCCTACATTATACTTTGTCTGTGTGCACTTCCTCTGGTAACGCCCGAACAGGCGTTTGCTGAAAATGGTGGTTATTTTTCTGGGTATAATCTTGGTTATGTTTATTCGACGACCACTAGCTATGCATCAATTTCCTACGATGCGCCGATCGTAAGCAAACTGCCACAGGATTGCTCTGAGAGCGTTGAATCCAGCAGTATGATGCGTTGCCAAGCATATTTGGCTCCGGATACAAGTGGCGCGTCTGATAGCAGCATCTTTATCGAGGAGCCCTTCAAGCGACAGGGTTTGTTTTACTTCGAGCCCGCTTTTACTTTTAGCACTATCTCCTATAAGGGCGGGCTTGGATCTAAGCCTAAAAGCCCTCTAGGTTCTACCTCCAAGTCCGGTAGCTCCCTGCAAAGTAGCGCCTCCACGTCAGCCTCCAGCAATAGTTCAAGTGAGCAGGCTCCGGCGGATGGTGAACAACCTCTGACCAAAGCCTACATAGAGGCGTACGGGATCAACTGGCAAGGGTACTTGCGGTTTGGTCTGACCCCAAGGTATTTGCCGGATGTGCTGTTCAAACTGGGTTTGGGGGTTCAAACGGTTGGGGGGCGGCTTAAAATCTTTAAAGAAGAAAAAATTCGTTATGTAATCCAGCCATCGGCTTTTGGTGAGATAGCCTTGATATTAGTCCGCGTATCTACAGGGGCACTGTCAGTCTTTGTTGGGGAGGAACAGACGCTCTCCGGTCCGCTCGGCTCGAAGTTGATTTCCGATTATCCGGCTGGCACGAACCTTAGGAACTTTCAACTTGGACTTATGACTGGTTCTGCAGGCATTAGAGTGTTATTTCCATTTT
>Ga0315284_10013773_pt1 | contig 11524 bp, 23 predicted proteins | sample YL17G09_16_MG_FD_203696 | JGI IMG/M metagenome (GOLD analysis project Ga0315284, IMG submission 203696) | Sediment microbial communities from Yellowstone Lake, YNP, Wyoming, USA - YL17G09_16 | ecosystem: Environmental > Aquatic > Freshwater > Lake > Sediment | place: USA: Wyoming | collected... | reverse complement strand
CTGTGCTCGGTCGCGCCGAAATTGCGCCACTGGTGCCCGTATACCGGCCCAAGATCGCCTGCCTCGCGCCCGAACTTCGCGCACTGCTCTGCGGTCGCCCACTCGTTCCAGATCGGAACGCCAGCGTCCTGCAGCGGCTTCACGCTCGTCGATCCGCTCAGGAACCACAGCAGTTCCTCGACGATCCACCGAATCGGCAGTTTCTTCGTCGTGAGCAGCGGAAACCCCTTCCGCAGATCGAATCGCAGCTGATAGCCGAACAGGCCGCGCGTACCCGTGCCCGTGCGGTCTCCGCGGTCGCGGCCGTTGTCCATGATGTCCCGAAGCATGCCCAGATACTGTTTCACCGATGACTCCTCGTGTTGAACTGGCCGGAAAATAGTGCCGCTGTCCGATCTCTCAATGCGTCCACGTCGATCCGTTCCGCGCCGACACGCGTCACGTCCTCACGCTGGTACTTCGGGTCGAACAACGCTGCCCGGCCGCGCTCGATGAAGTCGAACGCCATCGTCAGCATGACCGGCAGCGTGCCCAGGATCGTCGGAAGGTTCTCGCCGGCCAGCGTCGCATGCGCGGTATCGAACGCCGCGAGCTGCGCTTCCATCCCCGCCGCGGGCACGGATACTGGCCTCGACGTGTTCTCGATGCCGCAGAGCGCCGCATCAGAGATCACGAAGTAGTACCGGCACGCGGGCGGACGGCCAGCGTAGGCCGTGCAAGTGCGCGTGGTTATATCGAGCAGGACGCACGGGCGCTGCAGATTGAAGTATTTGAGCGATGACATCGGCCCGATCGTCGAAGCCTCGCGAAGCCGCTCGTGCAGCTCCTCGAGCCGATCGCGCCAGGCCGCGGACGCCCGGATCTCTTCGGCCAGCGCGATGGCGGACGCCAGATCGAGCTTCGTCAGCTGGTAGCAGCACGCCGCGCAGCCCTTGGTGCACGACAGTTTGACCGAATGCTTCTCAACGAAGCCCTCGACTGCTTCGTCGATGTGGCGATACAGGACGAGTCGGCGCCGGGCGATGGTCGCGGAGACGGTCATCCGACCTCGGCCTTGAGCTGTACGAGCTTCGCCTTGTCATCCGCGTCAGACTGCTCACGTTCTTTCAGTCGCTTCTCTGCTTCGGCGAGTTTCTTGGCCAGAGGCTGTGCCTCGGTCTCGCCCGGAAAATGCTGCCCATGTCCGTTGGGACAGAAGAACGCCACGTGGTCCTCCCTCCGCTGCTTCAAGAACTTCGTAGGCAGACATAGTTCAATGCCGCAGACAGAGCACGGACCCGCTGTCTCGAAAATCACTTCCGTTTTTGTCGTCATCCGAGACTCCTGATGAACCACCGAGAATGGGCACTAGAAATTCTGATCGTCCTCATCCTGTCGGGGATCGGCGCATGCGTCGCGGTCGCACTCAGCTCCTGAATCACGGAGTCACCTTTGCGTAGGCGCCGATCTTCAGTCGCCGCAGCAGCTCGGTGAGCGTCGGCGGTTCGGTCTCATCACGGAGATGCTCGACGATTTTCAGTCGCTCTCGTCGGGACACGTCACCGCAGAGCCGCGCCGCCTTGCCCATCCACAGCATCGTTCGAAGCCGAATCGACAAACCGCTCTTCTCCGCTCCAACCATGCGCAGTCCGCGCGCCATGCCCGCCACCACGATCCCCGTAGCGACTCCGCAAGCCAGCTGCAGGAAGACCTCTTCCGACAGAACGAACGACGCAGTTCCACGCAGGAGCGCCAGCGATCCGCGGCTTCTGATCACACCCGCGTGCGCCGACCCGAGGATGAATCGCATCGCCGTGAGGTCCATCGTCTCGTCCCACGCCCGCAGGAACGTGCCGTCGCTGTCCAGCCACTCGACAACCCACGCGATCGGAGGGGCCTCACCTGTGTGCAGGTGCGCGGCGAGAATTGTGATGGGGTCGGTCATCTTTGCCTCAGTAGTCATTCTCGTGCGCGAGCCGAATGGCCCGCACCACAAAGTCTTCAGTGCGTTCCCGAGCATCCTTCACGATCGACACCTGGGCCTCGGCTTGGACGAACAGCTCTCGAAGCAACGCATCGTAAATCTCGGCAGCTCGTACACGACACTCCCGTGAGCAGTTGCGCAACGGCTGGTCACCATTGACCGGATCAATGACGACGAGCCTCCACTCCTTCCCGGACCTCTTGAACGCTACGAATCGCGTGTCATCGAGCGGGACCTGAGCGTTCACGCCAAGCCGCAAAGCCCTGAACGTTTCCTCGACCTTGTCCACCGACACGGTCAGCTCGTCAGTGGCAAGGGCGAGCGCTTCACGGATCTGCTCGGCGGTCATCGACACCTCCGGCTTCGGATGTCAGCGAGGACAGCGTCGACCTTCCCGGCGAGGTCATCGACATCCGGCCCGGCCCAGCGGTAGCCGCATAACTTCTCGGGCATGCAGCCGGCGGAGTACCCGTGCTCGATTCGGTTGAGATCCGTCTCGCGAAAACACACGTGACCGAGCCGCGAGATCATCGTCACGAGCACGGGCGTTCCCGCGGGGAGGTTCATCGCTGGAATTCCCGGCGATCCGTTCTGCGCCGGGTACCCGGGCCGCGTGTAGTCCTCGACGAGTTCGGCGTGCGCGAACATCGAGCCCTTCTCGGCCTTACGTTTCCAGAGCGCTTCGACGAACTGTGCGTCGGCGGCGGAGTGAACTCGCGTGGTCATAGTGACTCCAGCGGCGGGGCCATCGGGCAGAGGATGCCATGCACAATCTTGTCGTCATCGACCATCGGAGTGCAGAGGCATCGGATCGCCTCTTGGAATCGCGACGGCGTCCAGTCGCAGGTGACATCGGTCGCCGTCGACTTTCGTACTCCGAGATCCATGCACCGATAGAGGTACATGCAGTCCACGCACGCCTTGCCCTCGGGCAGCTTGTTCGACGGCGGCGGCGAGAGTGCCTCGATCTCAGCGAGTACGTCAGCATGGTCCGCTACGATCACGGCCATCAGCTTCGGCGAGCGTCGGATGCGCGCGGCCAGCGTGAGGCAGCCGGCGCAGTCGCAGGGACCGCGGCGCAGGCACACGTCGATCGGACGCGTGTCGAAGGTTACGATGGTACTCACGGGGTCCTCGCCAACGAGCTGGATGCCGCTTCTGCCTTGCGCTTCGCCTGCCGTCGAGCCTGGCGCTCGCGCAATACGTCCTCTGGTTTCTTGCCGTCGCAGCCGTGGACGCACTTGCGGTACATGCGCATGCCGTTGCAGCGGGGGCAGGTGTGCTCGGCGCTCATGGCCGGGTCTCATTCGTCGCAACCGTCGTCGTCAGCCATTCGGTCCGAAGCAGTGCAGCGAACCGGCAGAGGTAATCCGCGACCTTCACGTCACTCCACGCATGAATCAGCGCTCGGTCGGACTCGAAACACTTCGTCACTTCCTCGCCGGAAAACAGCACCGTGGACTGCGCTGCATTCAGCTTCGAACTCGGCCAGGCGCGAACCTCGACGTGCGCGACGTTCTTCCGCCACCCGAGTACGATCGTCGCCGCGTAGTCGCGGAGATCCGCCTCGTACCACGGCTTTTTTTCCCACGGATCACCCTTGGGCCAGTACCCGTTCTCGATTACTCGGAAGCCGCTGTACGCGAGTCTGGCTTCAGACATCGCATTCGTGAACCTCGAGCGCTCGGTGAGTCCGCAGTACCGCACGAGACAGCTCTCGTGCACGTACTCATCGAGCAGCGGCCAGTGCGTCTGGTCGAGCAGCGACGCCGATGTCGCCTCCCACCCGCGCAAACAGATCGCGCACGTGCTGTGAAGCAGGTCGCTGCCGTAAGTCGACGTGGTGGTATCGCCGTTCCTCCATGAGAGGATGAACTGACCCCTGTAGTCGTAGCCGCACATGCCGTCCGGCGTAACTGGTCGAATGATTTTCACGAGGTTGCCCTTTCGTTCTGACGCCACTCGGCACGCTGGTCGTCCTCGACGAACGGCACTCCGTCCTCCATGCAGACGTTCTGCAGCGCGCCTCGGATCCCGCAGACGGCCGCCCCGAGGCAATCGAGACGCCGGCCCGTCGCCTTCGCTTCTGTCAGCGCGTACTCGGCGTCCTCGAGCAGCGCGATGAGCTGCACGCGGTACTCGCGGCGGCGATCGGCTTCAGTCTGGACGTACGGTTCCAGCGCCTCGATAGTCATGCCCGATGCGACGAAACCATTGGCGAGCTGCCGGTCCCGACGCGCGCGCCAGTGCTGTCGAGCGAACAGTGCCGTGACGATGGCGGCGTAGATCCAGAGCGCAGCGAGGATCACAGGATCACCTTTGCTTCGGCATCCGCCGCCGCGCGTAGTTTCTGGCCAGTTCCATTCACGGAGCAATTGCAGGCGTGAGCAGACGGCTCGTGGTCGCCATCGGCAACGCAGGCCGTGCAGTCCCCGTCGTAATTGCAGTCGCTGCACGTTTCGAGATGGGCATTCCAGATCCGCGCGGCTGACATCGGGCGCCCGAGCGCGAGATCGATCGCGTCGAGCGCTCTCCCCGCAGTCGTGCCCGGATCGTCGATGCCGAACGAGTCGACGCTATCGCCGGCAGACCGCACGACCGCGCGGAGCAACTCGATCTCGCGCTGATTCGAATGCCACGTCTCCATGTGCAACTCGATCGTCTTGGACTGCTGCGCGGCATCCCGCACAAGTTCGTCACAGGTATCGAGCAGATCGATGGTCTGGCCCGCCGTGAGCATGACATCGTCGAGATTGATTCGGTCACCAACCGACTCGATCTCCTTCCGAAGAGCATCGCGCTCGTCCTTCGTCATCACAGTCGACCCCCAGTCCGACCAGAATACGGCTCGCCGCACGCGCACGGATGCACGGCGCCGTCGTCGTCAGTGGCGAATCGGTGGGCGTGTGGCGCGGCGGACTCGAGCGCAGCGCGAGCGACACTCCCCGCGAACGTCGGAGGCGCGGCCGGGTCGTCAGCGATGACTGTCAGCGCTTCGCGCAGTCGCGTGATTTCGGCGTCACGCGACTCGATCTCGCGTCGCTGCGCGGCGAACGTCAGCGTGAACATGTCCTCGGCGTCGGCGGCACGATCGATCTGCGTGAGCAGACCCGAGACCGAGACCGGCGCCGGCTTCACCATGCTGCCTTTGCAGACCGGACACGGCTGCCATCCCTGCCCCCATCCGACGAAGACGTGGCCAGGAACGTGATTCTTCACCCCTGGCGGTCGCCGACAGCTCTCGCAGGGCTCTGCTGTCGCCGCGTACTCGACGATCGGCTTCGTAACGCCGAAGACCGCGGCTTTGAGAAGCAGCTCGGCAAGGCTGCTGGCATCGGCGTCTGTCAGACACAGCACGGGCTTCCCAACGGCGTGGACCTCGATGCCAAGACGCGAACGTACGACTGACAGACGGCTCATCGCGGCCTCCCGGAGTACAGAACCATGGTCGAGCCGATCAGAATCTTCTGCGCAGCGCCTTTGCCCAGGAGCGCATCGATCCTGGAAGCTACTTCCGCGATACGCGCAGCAGTCAGTCGGCCGCCGCGGGTGAGAACGATCCACTCGGTTGGCGCTCCAGGAGCTGACTGGTATTCGAGCTTCAATTTCGCCGAGTAGTATTTCCTCTGCAGGAGGCCCGACCATCCGGTGTGGCCGGACTCCCACAGCAGACGCTTCCTCTTGTCGTGAGACCGAGCGAGAACGCGCGACCGGTCGATTCTTTCTTCGGCGACGAACTGCGCTTTCGTGGCAGGGCTACGACGAGAGGACATCAGCACGCTCGTCGCTCGCGACCTTCTCTTCCAGCAGATCCAGCGCCGCTTCCACCACGCTCGCCAGTGTCACCTCTGCCTTCGCCTTACCGAGCGCTGACGCCCGCTTCGAAAGCGTCTTGGAGAGAGCCCCGAGACGGTCGTGTGTCGCCTTGGAGACCCGCACCACCTTCGTCTCGCTATTGCCCATTAGAACTGCTCACTCTCGTCGTCTACCGACGCGTTCTGTTCGCGAATCCATGCCTGAAACTTCTCGGCCAGAAGGACGTGCCGAATGTCTTCCGCCCGAAGCGCATCGGCGTAGTCCTTGGTTAGTGGCCACGGCGTGGCGAGGACCCACGTACTGAAAACAGCTGACCTACCGAAGCTCTCATGCAGGAACTCGCGATACAGCCCAATCTGCCGCAGAACAGCGCCGCTACTAATGCGTCCCCACTTTACCTCCACGGACGTGGAGAGCAGAGCGGGCTGGGCGTCATCGCACGGAACTGTCGCATCGATAGAAACGTCAAGAAACCCGACAACCGCTCGGTACTGATTGCGGCCCTTGATCAGTTTTCGCTCCAATTCCGCTTGGAACGAATCGGGCTGACACTGCAGCCCACTCGTCATCTTGGCCTGGATGTTCCGCCACGAGTACCAGGAGTCAGATACATTGCCGTCCCGCATAGCGCTCTCGGATGGCCGTTCAGGAAAACGCACTCCGAGAACACGTTGAAGACTCGCGACTGAAAGACGCATCGCGTTCTCTGGAATAGCCAGGTACCGGCACGCGGCGTCGTGCGTCGGCTCGGCCCTGTCATCATCCTGAAATCCCATGCTCGTGAGCAGGGTGCGGTCGCTAGATGCTGCCATGTCACATGAAGTAAACCACGAAGCACACGATGTCAACACCATGGTACCTAGGCGCGGGTCGGGATCGGAACCGGACTGAACCCGTGGTTGCAGCGTGGTAGCAAATGGTAGATAAAAAAACCTATCGGTCACGCCTAACCTGTCGCGCTTACAGTATAATCTCTTGGACATGGTAGGTGTGGTAGAGAATTGGATCGAATCCAAACGTGGCGGAAGCATCTGCCTCCGGCTACGGTACGCGCTGTTCGTGTAGATCCGAATCGTCGTCTACGGGATTCCAAATGCACGGTAATCGATGCAACATTTCGAGATGCCCAGCCGTTTCAGCTGACTTTGGAAGCTTGCTACCACAACCACAGCGGCGTAGTTTATAGACTATCGCGTGGTCGATAGAATAGCAGGCGTTTTGACGATGGCTTTTATCTTGGTCGAAAGGCTGCCGGACGGCTGCGAAGTACGGGAGTTAGTCTAAATCGTTGTATAGAGGAATCCTCTAAACATGGTTTTGTGTTTTTCTGCCTGTGCGTTGTGATCTGCCACCGTCGTGCTTAGGATTCTCGCCGGAGGTCGCTTATGGACAAGGACGAGAAACCGGCCCGCGCTCCCCGCGGGTTCGCCGCGATGGACCCCGCGAGACAGCGCGAGCTGGCGTCGCTTGGCGGGAAGCGGGCGCACGAGAGCGGCAGGGGGCACCAGTGGGACTCGGCGGCGGCATCAGCCGCAGGGAAGCGCGGTGGAATGGCGTCGCGCGGTGGCCGCGGGAAGCTGCCGGCGCCGGGCGGTGGGCCGATCGAACAGAAGTGAAACGAATCTTCGTCACACTTCGGTTTGCCGATGACTGTTCTCCGATAGAGTCCAGTCGATGAGGCCCTTCGCTCCGCTCACTCTCGGTCCTCGCCTCCCCCCGGCTCCGCGCCGTCCGCTGGCACTTCGACGGACAGCTCGCGGTAACCCGGGCGACGACGGCGAGACGATGACTATCGAGAAGCTCTACGACGGCGATCTGCCAGACGAAGACGAGATGCTCTGGAGTCACGTCAGCCCAAACGACACAGGCATGCCGTTCAAGATCGTCACCGTTGACCCGGTCGAAATCTACAAGACGTGGACTGTCGACGGTGCGGGGACGACGGTCGCCGAGGCGTATCGAGACCACGCGGACAAAGACCAGAAGCGCTTCATCGCTGAATTGCGGAAGTCGAAGCGGCTCGCCGACGAGATCGTGGTCATCGACGACAAGGATCTGGTCGACGGCTTCCACCGAATCGTCGCCATGGCGCTGAACAGAGTACGGTCGGCGCGTGCCCTCGATCTGAGCGAGCCGCGATGAGACCTTTCGCTCCACTCACCCTTGGGCCGGCCCGTCGCAACCCGGTCGACGACGCCGCGCTTTACCCCTGGGTCGCATCGGTGATGCCGGCGTTGCAGGAGCGCTACGGAGCCCCGCGGGCACTGCTCGGCGGCGGCATGTCCGGCATGGCGTTCGAGATGGATGGCGGCCTGGTGGTGAAGGTCACGCTGTCGCCGCAGGAAGCCGAAGCCGTGCAGCGTGTGGTCGCACTGCGACTCGATGGCGCCGAGCTGCCTGGCCTCGCGCACTTCGACTTCGCCGGTCCAGTGTCGCTCGGCATCGTGAAGGAACCGTTCGGTCCGAAGACGGACTCCGCGACGGCCTACGCGATCGTGAAGGAGCGCGTGGTGCCGCTCGACGCTGCCGCGGTGAACCGCGCGGTGAAAATGCCTCGCGTCGTCGTGAAGAACGACTACCGATCGATGGCCGCGGGCGACTACGACGCGAGCGATCTCGGCACGCCGTTCGAGTTCGCGTCCGAGACCGCGCAGGACTGGATTGAAGCGACGAAGGCACGCCGGGCGAAGCTTCTGCGTGAGTACGGCCGTTGGACGGATGTGATCGAAGATGTCGACGGGTTCGCGGCCGTCGCTGCGTCGATGGACGAATTCGTTGATCTGACTGGTATCCCGCTCTGGGACGTGCGTCCCGAGAACTGTGGACGCTCGAAGTTCGGGAAGAAACAGATCGTCTGCTACGACTTCGAAGTGCCGCACGCGCGGGCTGAGTGGGTTCGCAGAGAGAGTCGGCGGCCAAAGTAGTAGACTCTCTCCATGTTCGACAACTTTTTCCGCCCGAAGTTCAGCTCCAATCACCTCTCCGCGGCCGTGAAGCGAAACCGCGACTTCCGACGCGTGCTTCACACAGGCGAGCGTACGCAGGTCGTCGCGATGGCTCTGCCGCCCGGCGTCGACATCGGGTCCGAAACGCACTCCCACGTCGAGCAGTTGCTGTTCGTTCAGAGCGGACACGGCAAGGCAGTCCTCGACGGGAAGACCGAGCCGCTCGGGCCGGGCGATGCGATCGTGGTTCCGGCCGGTACGAAGCACAACGTGATCAACACGGGCCGCGTCCCCTTGAAGCTCTTCACGGTCTACTCGCCGCCGAATCACATCGACGGGCGAGTGCATGCGACGCGGGCCGACGCGGACGCGGACAATGAGGACGAAGAATTCGGGCAGAGCGTGGGAGGGTAGCTGGTGAAGTTTGGCGCGCTCGATCTCTGCGTCGTCACTTCCGTCGAGCCCGTCGATGGGCGCTTCGGCGGCAAGCTTTGGAAGATCACCATGTCGTGCGGGAACGTGAAGTCGTGCTCGCGTCGCGGGCGCCGGCCGCGCATCGGCGAGTCCCTCGGTCTCGACTGGTGCAGTCAGTGTACGGCCGACCGGAAAGCGGCTCAGCGAGGGGATCGTTGGCTTGCGCGAGGGCGCTTCTGAGCGAATCGTTCGGCTTCGATTCGCGCGCGCTCTCTGTCCTCGCGTAGAGACTCTGGCGTCTGGCTTCGCCCGAAGCATTCAAGACAGCTGCCGTTGCTGTCGCCCTCGACACGACCAGTGCCGCGACAGCGTGGACAGGCGATGCCGAGAGCGCGTAGGCATCGCGCGCACTTTTTCTCGACGAACATGTCCAGACCCCAGCCGTGGGCGGCGCGCAGTCCGCAGGCGGCCTTCCGATCGCGCACAGCGCCGAACTGTTCGTCGGCCGTGGCTTCGATCGCATGCTGCCTCCATCCGCGGACACCGTCATCGGCGGTGTGGCTGACGGTCCGCGGATTCACGCTCGTGGTCAGCCACTGAAACCGACGCGAGTATTCGATCGCGGCGTCGGTGGTCATTCGATTCTCAATGGACAGCCGCGACGGTGCCCGTGTTCGCCGCGCGCTCGCGGAGGGCAGATGCATCGCTCTACCTGTTCGTTTCCGAGCAATGCCCCGGTCTGAAACCCCTTGATAAAGCCATTGACCTCCGCGACGCGTGCCGCCTGGCTTTCCGCGCGCACGGCCGCCAGCAGCTCGCGAAGCTGTCTTCGGTCTGTTGCTGTCCGGCCGTTCACATCGAGCGTGGCGAGTTCGATGATCCGCGCGACCTTGTCCCACTGCCCTTTGGTCAGCATCAGTCGACCTTCATCAACTGCGCCTCACGCGACCCACGCCGAACCGTCCGCATCAACGTGAACTTCTCGTGGTTCTCGTCGAACGCAACGAACAGGTCGGGATCGACGACACCGAAGCGATTCTTGTCCTCGCAGCGGAGTTCGAGACGGTTGCGGCGAGCGTTGTGGGTCAGCACGAGAACAACGTCGACATCGAGATGAGCAGATGCGTCCGCTCGCTGTCGGGTGACGACGGTCGGCAGTGCATCTCGCTCCGACCCCTGGCGCGCGCCGTCGATGAGTTCGTATTCGTATTCGATCCCGAGTCGTTTCAGCAGTCGCGTCTTCCCGACGCCGGGCTGGCCCTCGAGCAAGACGACTGACGGGATTGCCCAGCCGCCGCCGAGAAGGCGGTCGATGGCGCGGATGGTGGTGGGGCGACGAGCGAATGTAGCGGTGGTCGTTGAATTCACGAAGTCTCCTTCTGTGGCAGTTTCCAAGGAATCTGGATGGGGGATGGGGTAATAGGCCGGCGGAATCAGGTATACGAATGGGCGGCTCGTGTCCGTGTTTGTCTCGATGGAGAGCGCGCGATACGCCGCCTCCATCAGTTCTTGTCGCGCGCGAATATCGGACCCCTTCAAGCGAGGCTCCGCGGGTCTGATGAAGAATCTTTTGAACATGGTTAGCTCGCTCCCTACGCTGACTGCCACGCCTCGATCACTCGCCCGGCCGTCCGCTGTGCCCAGTCGCTGACTTCGCTCGGGACCTTGCCGGCTACGTAGACTCCATCGACGATGCGCCAGATTCGCAGACTGCGACTTTCGATCGTGACCTGGAATCCGTAGTGCTGGCCGCCGTGATCGACGTACCCGGAGAACTGCTCGACGGTCATTCTGATGCGCGGCAGGATCGTGACATTGCCCATGATCAGTTCGCGCCCTGGTACGGCGGTCCATCGCCTCGGTCATGAAGGATGTCCACCGTTACGACCCGCAGCGAATAGTAACTGTTGAACCGATCGTGCTTCGCCGGTTCGATGTTTCCCAGCCGTCGATAGAAAGTGGCAGAATTCAGCGGCGTCCGATGACCATTGCGCTGTGCCCAACTAAAGTATGAGACATAGACATCGTTCGGGCGTGCACGAACGGCCGGATCTCTAGCAGCGCACTCTTTCATCCACTGCCGCACCTGATCAACATCGAGGCGCCACGTCTCCATCGCGTCGCGGCTCGATTGCGGAACGGTGTACGCCTTCTGCCGCTGCAGCCTCGCCGCGCCTTCGATGGCCCACGCGGCGACGGCGGCGAGGTTCTCGGGTGAGCAGAGGATCTTTTCGAGACCGATGATGCGGTCGGCGTCGGTGAACTTGCGAGTGAACATGATAATCATGAACCGACGCCAGAAACCATCGGTCATGTCCTTCGTCGTCGGCAGCTTGTTGCAGCAGAACAGGTGCCCGGCCTTCGGGATGAGCGTGAACGGCCGCTC
>Ga0315284_10013769_pt1 | contig 11524 bp, 13 predicted proteins | sample YL17G09_16_MG_FD_203696 | JGI IMG/M metagenome (GOLD analysis project Ga0315284, IMG submission 203696) | Sediment microbial communities from Yellowstone Lake, YNP, Wyoming, USA - YL17G09_16 | ecosystem: Environmental > Aquatic > Freshwater > Lake > Sediment | place: USA: Wyoming | collected... | reverse complement strand
TGACGGCCGGGTTCGGATGGTGGAGCAGATATTTGTGCCGGAGGTGACAGGCCACCGTCGGTGCCTGTGGTTAATGTCGACGCAGGCTTGGTATCTAGGACTCCGCCACCTTCTCCAGGAAGTGCAACATGAGCTTGGAGCCCTGCACCTTTGTTTTCATGCCGTATGCTCGTAACAAATAAGGTCGCTCTGCGTCGGTAATGTGATTGAAGCCGTGGAGTGACGGCGATTTTACCAAGACCCCATGAATACGGTCCCTCAATCAAGCTTAGCAAGAGAACAAACGCAAAACAAATAAACCAAACGCAAGGCTTCCTCAGGCTTCGCATTGGATGGGCCACGGTTCTCGGCAGGCGTAGACAATAACAAACAAGAAAGTTGGCGAGTGTGTGAATTGTGCGTGCGGTCTCGTGCATAAATTTGTATATCATTTAGCATTCCCAATCCACAGCATGTTTGTTTTGGTTTACTAACTCAACTGAAGGAGTTGCGAGCATGGCTTGCGTGCGACACAATGTTTCGCTCACTACATGGAGCGCCTTCGTACTCGCACAAATGTTGATCCTCACCCACCTTGGCCGGGCTCAACCTGAAAGTATGCATGTGCCACGCCGGGTCCGCATGCACTCCAATACAAGGCTCGCGCCTCGATCGCCGAGCCTGGATGCCACATTCAACATCCCCTGGTCTCGGTTTAGGGCCGTCACCGTCATCCACGAGCCCTGCTCCACCCTGGCATTCACGCTCACCAACTTTGCAGGCAATCTAGGGCCGGACTGGCCGCTGCTGGTGGTGTACACGCCCGGGGCCGAGTCTACTGTAGTCGGTGACAAAATTGTGCGCTACCTGGCCCGGACGGGGGGATTGAACGCTGTCCCGCTGTCAGCTCTCCACATCCCCGCCCTGGACGAGCTGGCGCATGTCACGCAATACTCGCGCCTGTTGGCCAATCCCAACTTCTGGCAGGCCATGCACGCTGAAAAGGTGCTGGTCTTCCAGGTGGACAGTGTGCTGTGTTCGCGCTCCTCATTCACCATTGACGACTTCCTGGCGTACGATTACATTGGCGCCCCCTGGGTCCATGCCGACCACGCTGTCGGCAATGGTGGCCTGTCCCTGCGGTCGGTTGATAAAATGCTGCACATCGCCAGGCACTTTAATCGAAGCACCAACCCAGAGGACGTGTTTTTTGTGGAAGGCCTGGCAGACTTGGCGCAGCGTGACGAGACCGTGGTGCGCGCTTCCACCTCAGTAGCTGGAAAGTTCTCTTGGGAAATGGATGACAAGCCTCCCGGCTATATTCCATTTGGGGTGCATCGGAGTAACATTGTGCCTGCAATGACTAAAACAATTATTATTCAGGGCTGTCCGGAAGCTGGCATCGGGGTTTGGAGCTCGTGCGGGCGAGGGGCTTCATTGTTGTTGCAGGAGGGAAGGCTGACATGAAATCAAGGCTGGTGGCGGGGGGGGGGGCAGAGGTGGGTGTAGAAGAGGGCATCGTTACTTAGATTGCGTACTTGTGCTCTCCTCGTGTATGCGTGTGACCAAGCAGGGGGGGCGGGGGCGGGAGAGCCAGCATCCCCGCACAGTGTGTGGTGTGGGTCTACTGAATCATATATATCCCCTTTCGACCAAAGTTTCTCTTCTTTTCCTTTTGCGCGCTCGCTCGCCCGGAATTTCGATAGAGCTCAACATTTTCTTGACTTGCTGAAAAAGTGGAGGTTTGTGGAGCTTTGAAGACTGCTAGTGGTGTGGTGATTAGACTTTTGTCTCTCAAGAGAGGGGGTATGGCTGAGAGAGAAAGAACAAAAGAACCCGGTGAGGAAGTGGTGGTGAGCGAACATTGTGTAAGCTCTGCCGAAGACTGACTAAATGCACAAAGCTATGGTCAAGAAACGCGCCAAGAGTCTTGAATTCGGCTACGCCATTTGCGCGCTCCGTACCGTGGAGGTGGCGGGGGATGAGGGGACGAGAGGAGGTGCGGGGAGGTCAGATGGCGGCAAGGGATGAAACTCGCAACATGCAATCCTTCGGGGTTAGGATTTGTATGAGTATTCGTCTCATATCCGGACGCCCGGATGTGCCCGTATGGCGTCCGTCGGCTACACAGCTTGCGGGTCATGAACCGACTTCTGTCTACGAATCAATGTACCCAGCACAAAGAGTGAGCGTGACGCCCAACCCGCCAACCCGGCCGAATACTGGAACAGCGTCCTAGATGATGTCAAGATTCGCCTTCATTCTTACAATACCCCCGTAACGCCACAGGCCGGTTCATCCATGAACCCCGGTTGTCTACCGGGTCTACCATGTCTACCGGGACGTACATCATGCGCAAACATGTCGCATCTACGATGGTTTTTTGGTATTGTCGTTTCGGTGGGCTACAAGTGCGCAGGCCTGGCGATTTTGACGATGACGTTACCGTGGACCTGTGACAGCGTGGGTGGTCTTTTTCCTGGGCAAGCCCTGGAGCGTCCGCGTTGGCGTGGCCACACTTCCTGCCCCAGGCATCAACTGTTTACGCCCGAAACCAGCTGCTGATGACGCACTCGCATTTTCGATTCCGTCGAAGCAATCCGCATCCACCAATCAAAACAGCTCCGATTCCAAATCAATAGGCGGTCCAGCCTCTCTTACATTGACACCGGTGGCTGGGCCGAGGATGTGCCACCAGGTTTGGCAGCATGTACATCATAAGTGACATCATTTGCGAAAGATGACATGAGCAGTCTGCGCCATTCAAAGCTGCCACGCTTTGCGCCTCTCCAAGCGTGGGGTAGGGGTGGGGGAGGGGGGGAGGGGGGGGCGGCTAACGAGTTGCTGACAAATAATTGCTGTGGCGACAATGATTAGGTTCTCGATATTATTTTTCTGAAGCTATTTTTGATCGGGTGAGCTCCTCACTATCAGCATTGAACCCCGGGGATCTGTCATCCACTTCGTCAAGATGCAGAAAACCCTGCACTCACTCCCAAAGTATAGCAGACGTAGGGGCCAAGTAAAGCACGCCGCCCGTTGCCGGCCGGTCCGTTTTTCGTGTGAAAAAAAACAGTGTCGTTAGAGCCGATACGGACACCAGTGTCAAAGTGAGCCTGAAAAAGGGATAAATGCACGGAAAGATAAGCATGTAAATGAGAAAGAGGGTCGAAAGGAGGGACGGGGCCGGGGGTGTAGTGAGTGTGGGGGCCGCTTTGAACTCAGAGAGAAAGAGTCTCTAAAAAGCACACAAGGGGCAGGCCTATGTATATCCCATCAGTGTGCCGGTTTCGTGCAATAAGGGGCCTTATGCCGACATGGCAAAAGAACGTGAGGAAAAGACAGTCAACAAACCTTTTCAGTTTTTGTTTTTGTGCCATGTTGAGCATTCTTTTAACTCTCTGTCAGGGTGTGTACCTCAAAACACTCCGTGCCCGCCCTCCATCTCCCACACGGCCGCGCCTCACCCGACTCACAGTATGAGTATCGTTTGTATTGCATTGCTGCTGGTGCTGGCCACCCGCGTTCAGGTGCGGAATAAGGATAGCTTTGGGGGATGCGAGTGAAGAAGTAGAAAAAATGGTGGACTACGCTCTGTTCGGTTAAGTACGGTTGTGTCCGGTTGTGTTCATCATGAAGCAGCAGGACGCGTCCGCTGGTCCGCACTGAACTGGTCACCGCGTGGTGCATGTGATGCTCGTGACACGCCCGCCAATCACAGGGGCACACTCAAACGGGGCCCAGACCTTGCACTTCCGTAATGATAACCCTGGAAAGCTAGAGCCGGCGGAGTGTGCTCGAGCACATGACGCACCAGCCACTCACCTCCCCCCCGATTTCCCTCTCCACAAAAAAAACAATAATCGTGCAGGCTTGGCCCGATATCTCCGGCATCTTTGGCAAGGTTCGTTCATTTTGAAAGCACGACCCACCACGAGGACAAGGATGCACGGACACAAAAAGGAGGTGTCGTTGCTTTTTCTTTGCTATTTCGCCCCCGCTTGGCATAATTTGAGCAGAATCCAACCGCATTGCTTGTTTGTGCCAAACAAACCCTGCTGCAGCGTGCTTCTTGCGCACCCAAATTGGCTGTGCCGATGCGTGTGCCACGATCACGCAAAGAGCACGCATGCGTTCCATGTGGCCGCGCCTGACCGCGGCCTCTATTCACACACTCACACACAAAAAACATGCTTTTTCACTCTTTCTGCATACAGTCTCAGCCCTCCCCCCTCAAACAAGAAGCATTCGGCGATGCTGAAACCAAATTGAACAATGCCATCGTGGAAGTCAACGCCGCTGTCGACGAGGCCAAGACTGAGAAGTATGACAAGATCGGGCAAACCACGGGCCGGTACTATTGCGCGCCCGGGTACTGCACCTTCCCGGACCCTCGGCGGCGACTGCAGCAGTTCCAGAGCTCCAGGTGCAACCCGTGCGGCTTGAACGCCTACTGCCCGGGCGGGTTCCAGACCCTGGCCAACCCGGACCGGGTGGACTGCCCGCTGCCCGAGCCTGGCACGGGCGTCACCGAATTTACGACGGGCACCGTCACCACGGGGTCCAGCCGGGATGCCTGCATCGCCAGCTGCGTGCCTGGGTCGTACGCGGACGACCCCGTGTACGGGCCGTGCATTCCGTGCGGTTACGGATACTACTGCCCTGGTGGCTTCCAGGGCGGCACAGGCTTCAACACCGCCCGGGTTCCCTGCCCACCCGCCACCAACACGACCATCACGGACGCGACCAACCCGAATGACTGTGTTCAGGTGTGATAAGTGGTCATAAGGGCGTACATAGCCTTCGAGTTTTGTACTCGACTGATTTTGACTTGATAAGCGACGGTTGAAAAGCTTGTGTACAAAGTCCATAAGGAGAGCTCAAATTCCGTGCCCCTGAAGCTTAAACGCACGAAATGCCATGTAAATATTTTTCTGCACTATTATGAATTTGTTTTTATTTTTTCTGAAGCAGACTATTTCGACTGAAAGCGGTTGCACGTACATGCATTCACAGCATTATTTCGATTATTCGACCTTTTTTCTACTCACATTTCATTCGGCGAATGTGCCGAACCGCCATGGCGCGGCCTCTGCGCGTTTTATATTTGACGGTGCTTGTTACCATGGCCAGCACTGTACAGGTACGTGCGATATGCTTGCACTGCGCAGCGTTGCGTTTCATAGTTGCCGGCATTGTGCACCACAATGCCTCGGCGGAATTCCTTCTTGTGTTTTTTTGACAAAACTGTGTGGCAACCCGCCACCTCCCTCCAGGAGCGGGCATGACAATACCATTTAGCATTCACTTCTCACTGATGCAAAACGATCATGCGTGGAGCCGTATGCTGGCTGTTACACCGAAGATTGCCGGGATAATAGAAATTTGTCAGCAACTCTGTTAGCAAAGCCAAATGAAATATTTTGCTTTGCCGTGGCATAATTTTATCTGTCCTTGGTTTGGTAATGACGATTCCTTTTTGATCCCTTTTCCCACAGGCCACGTTCGCCCCGAAAAAGTCCGCAATATCCGAGCACGTATTAGAGGTAAGAAACTGGTGGTTTATGAAAAAAAAAAATGTTATCAAGCCCAGTACAAAGCCCGGCACATGGGTTGAGGCGCGCATTTGAGAGGCGGTCTTTATAATCCATGTTTCCACCCTCTCTTCCCACTCCTTCATACACAGGAAATCGCGTCTACCGTCACAGCCAAGTTCGACAAGCTCGACCCCACCCCGGCCAATGCCGTCTACTGCCCTCCAGGGTACTTCTCTGCCAACACGACCGGCCCCTGCGAAGTGTGTGGGCTGGGTTTCTGGTGCCCGGGCGGGTACCAGTCCACGCCGCGGCGTGTCCAGGTAAAGAGAAGAGTATTAAAAAAAAAGTGGGTCTATTGTCACGCGCACAGATATCAAGAGCGCGCAAATCCCCTGATGCGTTCCGGTGGCACGATTAGGGATGTGAGCAACACTCCATGCATGGACGCGATTGCCAGATCTCACCTGCCTGTGTTCACTACTTTTATCCTTATCAGTGCGCCAACAATGTGACCACCCCGACCAACACGTCGTCCAGCGCTTACGCCTGTGGCGGCGGCATTGACGGTAACTACTCGATCGCCATCGTCAACACCGGGCCTGTCCTGACCCCCGAAGAACAGGAGGCCGTCACGGCCGCTGTCAACAAGTGGACGTCCGTCATCGTGGGAGACACGCCCGGCGTGCCGGGGCCATACACCATCCCGGCCAACTCCAGTTGCGGCAATGCACAGCCCATCAGCCTGCCCGGTGGGGTGGATGACATGCTGGTCCTCGTCAATTTCGTGCCCCTGGCCAGCAATGATTCATTGGGGGTAGCGGGCGTGTGCAGTGTGGCTACCGACGGCACCGCTTCCATCGGTTTTGTCAACATTAACTCTAACCAGGTCCCGACCATGATCGCTGCCGGCATTCTGGACGATGTCATCCTTCACGAGATGGGTCACGCCCAGGGCTTTGGCATCCTTTGGAATTTGACCGGCCTCTGGGACTGTGGCCCCGAGCTGCCCGCGTCCACGGGCGTCACGCCCGACACCTACTACTCCTGCCCAAAAGCGCTGGCCCAGTTTAATGCGGTTGGCGGAACACTCTACGTGGGCAACAAGGTCCCCCTCCAAAATACGGGGGGGGACGGCATCTGGAACATTCACTGGCGGGAGTCGGTCTTTGGCGATGAGCTAATGACGCCGTTCGTCACTGCCGCAAACGGGACAATCTCACCGCTATCTGTGGTGACAGTCGGCCAATTTGAGGACATCGGCCATGTCGTCAATTACGCTGCGGCCGACCCGTACGTCCTGCCAGTGACGGCGGATGCGGCTGATGGCGGGGCGCCAAAAGTGGCCACGGAGGGCAGCAGTGAGCAAAAAGCGCGGCCCTTTTCCCTGGCAAACGACGTCAAGCCAGTGGACATCACAGTCTTGGGGCGTGGCCCCGACGGCCAGACCGTGGTCGAGCGCGTTATTAAAGCCAAGGAAGATTAAGAAGCGTAGCGTGCGTGAGAAAGATGCCATTCCCGCAGTGCTGGTGCTCATTCTTTTGCTTGTCAGGGATGGGAAACGTTTTGGAAACGGGATGGGAACAGAGACAAAAATAATGACAATGGGCGGGGCTCAGTGTGTACATCACCCCTTCGCCCACAAGATTGTTCAAACAGTGGCGGGTGAACGTTGTAAATTTGAAAGCGTTGTTCTTGGCTCGCAGTCGATTGCAGTCGAAGTTGTGCACCAAATAGTGATCAACAAGAGAATTTTCACCTCGAGTATTTCCATTTTTGAGCCCATAGCGCGGCACTGCACTGTGTGTGTGACGCAGCTCTCATACGGTGGTACTGTGTGACGCAGCTGTGGAATATTTCAGTACCATATAGCCTGCGCCATGGTGGGCGCGTTCATTTGTGCACAATGCTTCAGCACTACCGCGTTCACCCACGATAATAAATGTTCCACAAAACATTACACGTGTTTAGAATTGTTGAAGGACTTTAGGGAAGCGCTGATGATATCAAGCAGGCTTTTGAACTCTTGATATTTGACAATTATTTTTATTTACCAATATTGTTAGAGCTGCTGCTTGTAGGTGCCACAGTTTTGCATTCTACACGATGACACTGGTTTTTTTGGTGGCGAACTTGAACAATATTGAATCTAAATCAAATTCTCCACGGCAGCTTGGCCAGGATGCGTTGACAAGGGGATTTGAGTGAGAAATATGAGATTGGGGTCAAGAGAGCGCATGGATGATCGCATAGGAGGAATCAAATAAATAAACTTACCTTGAACGCGGCAAAAGCAGCTTTGAAATGATCTTCGAGGGACCCGAGCGCGGGTTTTTCGGTGTTGGTAGCCTGAGGTAGGACTTTACGCGGCATGGCTGCGACTTTGTTCACTTCTTCCTTGGGTTCGGCGGCCTTGATTGCCACCTTTGCCACGTCCGGCTTTGACGTTGAAGTCTTATCAACCTCCACGGCCGCCTTGGCCTCGATGGGCTTCATGGAAGCACTTTTGGGGGCGGGAATTACGTCCCTGGCGTCCACGGGCTTCATGAGGGCAACGGAATCCATGGGAGCAGTTTTAGGGGCGTGAATCAGGTCCAAGCCGTCCGCAGACTTCATGGGAGCAAGTTTGGGGGCCTGAATCATGTCCTTGGCATCCGCGGGCTTCGCGGGAGCAGTTTTAGGGGCGTGAATCAGATCCAAGGCGTCCGCAGACTTCATGGGAGCAAGTTTGGGGGCCTGAATCGTGTCCTTGCCGTCCGCGGGCTTCGCGGGAGCAGCTTTAGGGGCGTTAATCAGGTCCAAGGCGTCCGCGGACTTCATAGGAGCAATATCGGGGGCGGGGACGGCCGTCTTGGCCTCGACATGTTTCGTGGAGGCGGATTTGGTAGCATGAACAACTGTTGCCACGTCCTGAGCTTTAGTAATAGGCGGAGCAACGACGACCATGGTCTTGACCGCAGGTTTCTTCGGCATCATCGCTGGCGCGGGAGCGGCAGCTAGGTGCTCAGCCAAGACAGGTGTTATTGCGAGAGGAGGCTCTGTGTGCTTGGTTGCGTGAACTGGAGCGGCCTCGGCGGCTGCCGAGCAACCAACAATGGTTGCTCGATGGTGGAATCAAATTCAAACACTGTGTGCACAAGTCACAATCACCACCTAGCATTCCGATCCACCTTGACCCCCCGGGATTCGGCGGGCTGTGTCTGGCCCGTCGTTTATATGAAGCATCCACTTCAAACCGCCGGCTATCCTTTTGCAGGCACCAAGGCGTCGAAGAATTTCTGGCGGGCCCGATATGAAACGGTGGCCACCCGTTCCTTGCTCGAGTTAATGCACTACACTTCTGTACACCTGTGTAGGTTCAAACTTGGAAGACCTTAAGAAGGGAAATCTCAACGTTTTTTTTTTTTTTTTAAGTAACTTATTTTGACAAGCATAGTGTAGTATGCACACAAATGAGAGCGATTGGACACAAACACGCACATATGGCCAAACCTGCTATCGTTTGTATTACCCTAGCCCACAAATTCCACCTACACAAATTCCACGTGCGCGCATGCGTCCCCTCCGAATTGCCGCCGGTACCGTTGCGGCCCTATTGATTGTCGTCATGGCCTTGTCTCCGGCTAGAGTTCAGGCTGGAGGAGAGTATGCGCCCTCGCCCGAGGTGCGTGAGATTTGAAGGGAGGAAGAGAGAGGTTTTTGGAACGACCACATATTGAAAATGCATGCTGCGCCGTGGTGTGTGTCACAAGGCTTGCACATACCTCGACCCCCCGAGCGAAGCGACGCAATAAAGTGGACAGTGATGCACCTGAAGAATGATGGAGAACAGCGAAAGGAAGGACAAGCGTGCTGGCGATGTCCTAAAAAAAAAAGGAATACAGAAAATGGCAAATTGCAGCCATAGTGAGCATAGAATATTTTATGCCTTTTTCATGAATTCAAAGCCCACTTCATCACCTTACGCCACACACCTCACCCATCCACCCTTCACATTTCTCGCAAACCCCAAAAACATAAAGCAATCCAATCAGCGCCCTGTATACAATGTCGTCCTACCCATGGCCGAGATGCCGCACTTTGACTTGAAAAGTGCTGCCATGAAGAAGTTTGGTGGCGCGACTGGTAGCACTGGTGCTACGGGCGCCACCGGCGAGACGGGCGCCACCGGCGAGACGGGCGCTACCGGCGCAACTGGGGCTACAGGCGAGACGGGCGCCACCGGCGCAACTGGGGCCACGGGTGCCACCGGCGCAACTGGGCCCTCGGGGCCGCCAGGTAGTATGGGAGAGCGGTGATGCCAGAGAAGATAATAATGAAAGGCGCACTCACACACACATTTAGCTCACTCTTTTCATTTACTTCCCCAGGTCCGCCCGGTACTTCAAACGACACTGACCCGGGCATCCCAGGGCCACCCGGTGAGTAATTTGGAGATGAGGAGCGACAGAATGGAGCGTGGTAGACGACTTGGCCGCGCTTGTCCTTGTCCCTGGCCACGACCCAGGGACATGACGGCAACGCTCTTTTTTTTACTCTTGTGCCTCACACCCGCCAACTCACCCACTTGCCACTCTCCCCTTCAAAATCAATTGAAGGCCCGGCCGGCCCGCCAGGCCCGCCAGCCCCCCCTGCCCCTCGACCCAACGCCACATGCGAAGCCGCATTGGCAGGCTCGACCTGCACTACGGGCCTCGAAGTCTCCCAGAACTGTGCCGGTGGACCCGCCTGCACCCTGTCCAAACCCAAATCTGTACGGGCCTACTCTGGTGCGGTGGGAGCGTGCACTTGCAAGACGGCCGAATCCACGTGCCCAGCCGGCACCAGGCTGGATGCCTGTCTGTGCCGGGTGGAGCAAGCGGACGCTGCGTGGGTCGGTTCGGCCGTGGACACACAGAGCTGGGCCGGCAACCAGCAGCCGTCCTGGGACGAGGACAGTGAAGAACAGGGCGGGGACGAGAAAAATTTCAAGCCGCCACCCCCGTCCGTGTCCTGGGCGCTGACCAGTGTCCAGCCGACCTGTGGCGGGGTGTGTTCCTGCTCCGCCACCAATGTCAAGCCCATCTATGCCGGCAAATCGCTAGACCGGCTGGTAGCGCAGGCGATTTGCGTGGCGTGCGACTCCAACCCACCCTTTTTTTCACCCTCGCCCCCGCCTCAGCCCCCGTCCTCAAAATCGAATCCAAAAGCTGCCGCGCCAACACCATGATAAATGAAATCGGTCGCATGGCAGTAAGAACGCGCGCCGGACACACCTGAAAAAAATGATAAATTTATGCCAATAAATAATAGAGGGAATAAAGACATGCATGTTTTTTTGTGTCACGTTTGCGCTGTGTGCCCTCATTTTAAGTCTCGTTGAAACAATCTCTTCAATCTAAAGTCGCCCTTGCCCCCCCGTCTCCCTACTCACCTCCCCCCCCCCCCCACCCGCCCCGCCCCCCCTTCACACATACAACACACACACCGATTTCGCCCTGTGATGACTCCAGAACATTGAAAGCGGTATCGACAAGGCTTTGGATGCCGCCATGGCCTGGAATAAGACCATCCTCGTCGATGCCGCCCTGCACACCTCCAAACTCAACCCCTGCAAGACGGGCTACCTGGCCGACGCGGCCGGCAAGTGCACGGTGTGCGACTTCACGCTGTCCATGGTGCCGGGCTGCAATGCATGCGTGAAGCCGGGCGCCTGCTACGGTTGCGGTGAGGGCTACAATTTCGTGGCCGCCGCCGACTCGCCCAACGACTTGGTGTCCGGCACGTGCATCTGCGAGACGTCTCACCTGAGCGACGCCAACTGTGCCCAGTGTGCTATTGCCGGGTCGTGCGACCAGTGCTACAAGTGTTACTTCCCGAACCCGGCGACTAAGGTCTGTACCAGGTGCTCCAACAACTGCCTGGTGTGCGACAGCGCGACTGCTTGCAATGTTTGTGACGAGGTAAGCATATGTGGCGTGTGTTGGGGGGGGAGGGGGGGGTGTCTAGGAGACAACAGACACGCGCGCGGC
>Ga0315284_10013766_pt1 | contig 11525 bp, 25 predicted proteins | sample YL17G09_16_MG_FD_203696 | JGI IMG/M metagenome (GOLD analysis project Ga0315284, IMG submission 203696) | Sediment microbial communities from Yellowstone Lake, YNP, Wyoming, USA - YL17G09_16 | ecosystem: Environmental > Aquatic > Freshwater > Lake > Sediment | place: USA: Wyoming | collected... | reverse complement strand
ATAAACAATGTTAATTTATGTAATGGTGCATCTAATCCTATTAAAAAATATGTAAATAATCCTGCAGGTTATTTCTGGGAATATGATTCAGTAATAAATATGATATGTGCTCAAGCTACACCTCTACATTTAGATATATATCTTCCTTCAGATGAAATTTGGACTGCTTCTGGACTTATTAATGATGTAAACCCTACGGGTTCGGTTCGTCAAAATGATACTTCTGACAGAAATGCAGAAGTAGGTTATCATTATCCATGTACAGCAGCACCAAGAGCGGCGGTGGTACCATGAATAAAGAAGACGTTAAAAAATTAATAGAAAAAGCAAAACTAAATAATAAGAATTCTAAAAGTTCAACTAAAGGTGGTATTGCTAAAGCAGTATACAAAGACAAAATAGTACAAGGTTCGTATGAAATTAAAGCTATAGTTGAAGAAAACAAAATTAAACCTTGTGAAGACTGCAAAAAGAAGGTGTTATAATGGTTAATCTTAATAGAAATGAAATTGCATATTTGTTTGATAAAAATCCAGACATTACAGTTGAATTAGAACCTGCAAACGGTTGGTTGTTTAGTCTAAAAAAGCCGTTTAATGTTAAAATTATTAAAGTATTGAATTCAGATTTAGAATATATAAGTGATATAAATATAAATGTAGTTTATTGTGATGCTTCTGATTTAGATTTCGATAATCCTGCAGCAATTGACGGTGAAATAAAAGCATTCACTGTAACAAATAATGGTCAAGCTTCAGCAGAAGTAGCTGAAATTATAGTTGAATTAGTTGATGATACACGCATATTTGGACAAGAATGGTTAGTTGGTGATAATGATGGTGTAGAAGTTGATGACTCTAGCACATTAATTATTGCTGCAAATCCTAAACGCAAATATGCTATAATATACAATGACGCTGACCCTAATGAAACTTATGACGAAGTTCCTATTATATATTTAGGTCTAGGTCAAAATGCTGTAGTGAACAAGGGGCCAGTTATATTACCAGGTGGGTTTTACGAAATAACTCATATAAACATGTTTAAAGGTATAGTTAACGCTATTTGTTCGATAGCAGGACCTATAAATGTTTCGTTTACGGAGGGAACATAAATGCCAGCAGGTAATCCATTTTTCATTGGGAATATAGGTATAGAGATGACGAGTGTAGTTATATTGGACGATACTTTAAATCAATTAATGTTTGAATATTCTGCATCAGACTATCCTCATGCAATATTAATATTCTCTGTATCTAAAAATTCTGGTAGAAGAACAGGTACAATAATAATTTCTACTGATGGTGTTGACGTATCAAATATTCAAACAATAGAAAGTCAACCCGACCCTGATATTACGGGAATAACAATTGCTCTAAACGTATTAGCAGGAAATGTTCAAGTTAAAGTTTCAGCTACAAATACTGGAGCACCAGGTACATTTAAATCGGGATATATAAAAAGGTGGGATTGATTAAATGGGTGAAATTCGCGATACTAAGGGACATAAATTTACTGGTGGCGACATAGACGTCGATACAAATAAAATTATTAATCTTGCTGCACCTACAAATCCAAATGATGCTGCAAGATTAGCAGATTGTGGTTCATCAGTAGCATTCAATGGTGGTTCGTGTTATCCTATTGAAGATTTAAATGCAGCTTCTGTTGACTATATTCATACTCTAGCAGTATATGCAAACGGTGACCACGTTGATGTTACTTCTCCACCGCACGCTAGAATAGTTACTGTTACAATAAAGAACAATACTGGTGGAATGTTAGCTTTAGATGATACTACAGTAGTTGTAGTAGGCAAAAATCAGTTTGGTGAATCTAAAACTGAGAATATTCATTTCGCAGCACAAAATGTTAATGGTGGAAATAGTGTAATAGAAGAAGGAGTTATAGCATTTAGAGTAATTACTAAAGTTACTTTACCAATACAAACTACAGGTGATGGTAATTGGCAATTCTCTGTTGGAGTTGAAGATATAATAGGCGTCAATAGAAAAATTACAGCTGCAGGAGATATATTTGCAGTTACAATGAATACTAATGATTTAATTCCCATACCTACGATTGATACAGTAAATTGGACAATTGATTTATCGGTGATTGTCGCAGGTTCAATCGTAACTATTTGGTTTGGAGTGTGATAAAGATGGTACAAAGTGGTAATCCGGGAAAAGTGAACGGTCTAGATGTTAGTGGTAAGGCTATCACTAATCTATTAGACCCAGTGAACAATCAAGATGCGGCGACGAAACTTTATGTAGATACGCACGGTGGAGGTGGTGGTGTGGCAGCGCCAACAAATTTATTTACGCAAGGATATGAGAACAAGATATTTACGGGTGAGACGTGGAATAGAACTCAGGGATTGATTGGCGGACCGAGAACGTGGGCTGGGAATTGCGTTCATCCCGGGTCAGGTGCATTTTACGCTTGTGATATGGGACCGATTTCAGTGGTACTTGAAACCACAGTCGCAGGAGTTCAAAAAGAATACACATCTGGCGTAGATTGGGCTCCCGGTATCGCTCCTAGGTCTATAGCGTACGACTCAGCACTTAACGTTATGTGGATGATAGCTATTGATATGGGCGGCGTTACTCACATATTCGTAGTCACTGGTGCTGTCGGCGCTAAGGCATTCACGGATGTATTTACTGCCGGAGTACCGTACGAACCAGTGGAAATTGCAGTTGACGGACCAAACGCTAACATATGGGTTACAGAAAAGACAACACCAGCTGTGCATTTGTTCCATCAGTCGAGCGGACCTTACGCGGTTGTTGAAGATGGTGGAAGTCCTATAGCCACTGGAATGAATGTTCAGCAGGCTGCTTCCATTGCATTAGACTCTAATGGCAATCCATTCCTAGTTGGTTCGGCAAATAATCAATACGCGCGCATAAGTAGAGTGACACTAATAATAACAGGTGTTATGTTAGGTGGTGCTTGGATAACTTCTTGGAATCAGGGTATAGGTTCTCGTGTTGCGTACAACTCGGTAGATGGTATGATGTATATAACAGGTAGACTGGCTTCTACTGGATATTTGATATCAGTTAACCCAGTTTATTACATGGGTTATCAATACATGACAGTGGGCGCGATGCCAACTGTACCCGGAATCGGCATTCGTCCAGTTAGTGGTGAAATATATTTATATGTCACCGGCACATCTATACCGTTTATTGTTATTTATAAACCCAGTGGAAACGGTATATTACCAACGTACATAGGTCCGAGAAAGGGATACTTGCCATACGCGTGGGTGAACAGTCCGACAGTTGTTCCAATTTTTGGAAACGCCGCTTCGATAGGTAACTTTGGAGGTAATCCTAGATTATGGTGTATGATGGGGTTGGGTGTAGGTCTTCCGGCAGCAGCATCTGAGGATTCGGTATGGATACTTTTAAGTACTCCTTACGAAACGCTTATCACTCCGACTGGTGGCAAAAAGATACGTGTTAGGAATGTCGAATTGAGCACGCTAAGTAGGATGTTCCTCAGATTCCTAGCCAGTAATAAAGACATCGCTCAGTGTATAGGTGGATATACTATAGAACAAACAATGGAAGGTCAGTATATTGAAGGCGCAGTAGATGAACCTATTTCTATAAACACTTGGGATATAAACAGTCAGGCGTGGATACAACTCGCGTATGATGAGGTGTGAGGTGATACATATGGTCAAAAAATCTGTTAAACAAGTCGTTGTCGAACAACCTAAACCATTTGAATGTGGAGAACTAGATGGATTTAAGAAGTTTAGTTTAGGTGTCGTTGAATATCTAGTTCTGTCCAAGACTAAAAAAAGTGAGACAGTCATACCTCTGAATATGTATTTATTAATGACACCAGAAGAAAAGAAAGCGCTTAAGAAAAGCTTGTAGGTGACGTTCGATGAAAGCCAAGACTAAACTAGTTGCTTGCAACGCGATTAAAAAACAAACTGTTGGAATACGAAAAGACAGTTCTTGGTGGCCTTGGATTGTTTTAGCATTATTAGGTTTCTTTATCGGTATAGGAGTAGTAATTGTAGTTGCAGTACACGAAATGTGGATGGGAGGCAATTTCAGGTATTATCCTATGCAAATTTACGTATTCGTCGGTTTAATATTTGCTGCAATAATGGTAGTTGTAGGTGCAGTACTTTCATGGACATTCGACGTTATAGAAAAAGAATATTTAGATGATTGAGGAGAGTGATAGTTTGAACCCACCATTAGTTAAAGCTAGAGATAGACAAATTTATGAAAGTATGGACGACCACGATTTGCTTGTTAGATTAAGTGTTAAAGTTGATGATTTAGAAGACAAAATAAACGAACATTGCGAAAGTTCTAGATTTAATATAACTACTATAATAGCGATTGCTGCAACAATAATTGCAGTGTTAGCGATATTCGTAAAGGTGTGATAAGTTATGGAAGACAAAACAAAGTATTCAGGAATAAGAGCTAGTAGAATGGTATATATCGGTATAGGTGCAGTCGTAATCGAAAGTGTGATTGCATTCATAACTGGTTGGGTGCCTTATTTAGATGTGAAGACAGCAGGTTCAGTCGTAGGTATACTTGCTGGACTTGGATTCGTAGATAAATATCTAAGGTGGCAAGAAACACAAAAAGAAACAATAGAAGAAGTAGATGTACCCAAAAAGACAAAGAAAACACAGAAACAAGAAAAGATATCGATTGAAGACGACGAAGATGAATGTTAGTAACATTGTTACAATATAACATAGTTACTAATAGAATGTTTATATATAGAAAAACATATATATATATTGGGTACAGTTAAATGTACCCTTTATTAATTTATAGGTGTTGAAATGCAAAGCTTCAAAATCAGACGTGAATGGGTAGCTAATTTGCAAAAGAAATTTTCAACTCCAATACAAATTGAAAAGTTTGTAGAAGTTGCATCTAATACTTCAATACCCGTTAAAATCGAAGTGTTTGATGAAAACAATGTCCCAATTCAAAATGTTAGTATTGATGTAGTAATTTCAGAGCAAATAATATTGAAAAACGGTATTACAGACGAAAAAGGTTATATAGAATTTAACGTCGAATCTAATCAGTTGCCTGTAGTAGTAAATGTTAGAGCAATACCGCCTGAAAATTATTCTCCTCAACAAAACATACAACAAATAAAAATATCGAAAGATACGTCTAGTCAGTCAATGAAATTTAGTTTCAATAAAAGTAAGTGATACAATTGACAAATGGTCAATCTACACCTATACAGCAAACACAACAGTCAAAATCATCTAGTACGTCTACTGGAAGTAGTGTTGGTTTAGGATTAATTATTGTGGGTGGAGTTTTTGTTGCAATGTATTATTTTAGAGATAAATTACCTTCACAGATACATTACCCATTAGACCAGATGGGTATGACATTAAACAATTGGTGGTTATCAATATTCCCTACGAACGGCGACGGTAACGGAGGAGGCGGTGGGGATGATGGTGGAGGTAACGGTACTACAGGTTCTATACTTGCTCAAATAGATGACTATAATACATATGACCCTATACCTAACGCTTATTTATATGTAAAAGATAGTAAAGGCAATAAATTCTGGGGCTATACTGATGCTTCTGGTTCGTTAGAATTAAAGAACATGTTACCTGGTGCATATTACGGTTGGTGGAAAGCAGTTTGCTATAAAGATTCATTCAGTGAAACAACACCAAAATATTTAGGCACATTAAATGTCGGCACAAATTTAGAAGCAAATCAAAGTTTAAAGTTAAATGCTGCTTTTCAATCTACTACTGAAGAAAAGTATGAATGGAAGTTAGATATACTGTCTGGTTATTGTGAAAAGTATGCAAATTATATAACTGGCACAGTTCAAGGTGTTGGCACCGCTGGAAATCTTTGCGACGAATTTAATGTAAAAGTTATAGTATATGATGCTAACGGTAATGAATTTAATCTTGGCACAGTAGGTTCTAAGAATCATGTACCTGCACCATTTAGATATGCTGTAAATAGAAAAATAAAAGGTGTCATATTTAGAGGTTCTGATATAAATCGTCAAGCTTTTTGTGGAAAATATAATAATTCAACATTTTCTACAGTGTATGGTGCAGTAGGTAACGTAGAATGGGAGTGATAATATGGGATGGTTATACGGTGGAAGAAATTCGCGCAATGGTGTAGAATTCAATGTGTGGTCAGATTGGCAAAGTACAATAGCTAGTTCATTACTTGGAAACAATAAGAAAGCACTAGTTTATCATAAAGGTCCAGATACGCCTACTAATGTACAACCCGAAAAGTATGTGAACGTAATACGTGGTATAGCATATCCTGATGGTTCTACTAGCATAAGCGTATATGAAATACCTGCAGGCAGCAGTTCGTATTCACCAATACCTGGTGCTGTAAAGAAAATATTGTCAGTTGATGAAGTAAATTCACTAGTTGGTGAGCAATTAGGTGTAGCTAATGATGGTTCATTAATATTGATGGGCGCACTTATACCTGCTAATGAAATACAGAATGCAGTACATATGAGTGTAAATATTACACAAGTTGCTGGTGTAAATAATGGTAACGAACAAGTAATGGATGCTTTTTGTACAGTTGTATGTATACTTATAATTGCTATACTTATATCTTCTTGTACTTTGTTTATAACAAATTGGTTGAGTGCAGGACAGCAAACAACTCAAGATGAAATTAGACTCAAAGACGATGCATTAAAACTAGCTGCAGAACAAACTAAAATACAACAAGAATATGATACACCTGACCCATGCAGCCCAAATCCACCTACAGCAAAAGGTCAATGCTTCCACTTTATATTGTTCAATAGTGGACGTTTAGTTAGATTTGATAAATTTGACGGTTCTTTCACTGTAATGCAAGAAGGAAGTGTATTGCCTGATACAGATTTAGAAACAGCTATAGATTGGGATAAAATTATTACATATTCTATAATTGGAGCAATAGCGATTGCTGGAATATACGTTATAAGTTTAGCTATACGCAAAAAAGGAGTAGATAAAAATGATTAGATACGACCCTAGATATCCAATAAAGACTTGGCAAATAGTTTATAGTACAAGTGGATTTAATCCAAGTTATATTGGCAATGTTATGATTGGAGATTCGATAAGATTCTATAATAAGAGCAAAATACGAATGAAAATTGATTTCTATCGTGGAGGTAATATAAGACAATTACATACAGTAATGCAAGGTCGTTCAGTTAAAATTAAAATTAATCAAGCGACGTCTTATTTTTATATTGAAACTCATACACACGATAGAGGAAGCTTTATAGTAGGTGGCAGACCAATGTTACCTCCAGGGTGATTTAAATGGAACAAACAACTAAAATAATATTGGGAGTAGTAATAATTGTTGGCGCAGTATATTTAGCTTACAGTTATAACGATGCTCAGAATAAGCTAGGATATGTACAGACTGGTGGATGGGGACCATATCAGGACTTAATGATACCGTGGAATTTCGTATATAGCTACTATCCAACGAAGCAGTAAATGTGAAATAATGACAGAGAAAGAAGAGAGAGAGCTAATTGCTGGTGGCGGTGCAGTTGCAGCAATCATAATCGCGTTAATAGTTCTCAAACTCAAGATGGACTTAGGTGCTCAAAAATGAAAGATGACGAATACATACCATTAGCAGCATTTTTATCTGTCGATATTGCGTGCATAATTGTTTTATTGTTGTATCATTATACAGTTAAACAAGAGTAAGAACATGTCAACAAATAAGATGTCAGATTCAACTAAATATACTATTGCTGGCGTCATTGGCGGTATCGCTGCTGAAATATTGTTATTGTATTATCTATATTCGCTCGAAACTGAAACAGCTATTGTTTACAATGCTAATAAATTGCCAAATGACATTAAACACCCAATTACTCTTACAGATTACTTTGGTCGTGGTACTCTTGGTGCTACTGCTGAAATAAGTCCAGAAGGAATATTGCATCTTAAAGCACCTCAAAGCGGACAATATGTAAGTAGTATATTTTATGCATTGAAAGATATACCAGCACCAAATACGCCGAATGGTGACATTGGATATACAGCTATAATGAAATATAAATTCAGTCTGGGACATTCGTGGAGTCCAGTACTAGCAATATCAGCTGGTCTTAACACACCATTATTTTATGTTACATCGAATGGAACAAATAATCAGCTTGAATTATACAATGATGATTTAAAATTAGGTACTTATGTTGGCGATGCGACAAAATACTTCAGAGTAAGACTTGCTGTCAAAAAAGATGCAGATGGTCAATGGCGCGGTAGATTCTGGATAAATGATTTACTTGTCTTCAATAACATACTTCCTTTAACAACTTGGACAAATGGCACTAATTCATATATAGGTTCACAATTGATGTTTGGTCTTTGGCAAGGACTTTCAGAAGCATGGATAGATTATGTTATATTTGATGGAAAAGGTGCATTTTCGCCTGAAGAAAAATCTGATGCTCATTACTTAAATAGATAGTAGGTGTAAAAAATGTCTAAGAAAGAAGACAATGAAGCTATTGTAGTTGGCGCGTTAATATTAGTTGGACTACCAGCAATAATTTACTTGACCATACTAAATTCTCATAAACCAAATACAGATACGTCAATACCGAACGCGACATCTAAATTGTTCCCACCTGAATATTCTAATGTTAGTCCAGTTTCAGTAAATTTGCATTGGTATAGTCCTGCAATACCGCCTTCAGTTACAGGTTACAATATATATAGAAGAGATTTAGGTATTATAGGGACTGCAGGTCTTTTTAACAAAATTGCTTCAATCTTATCAACGACACCACAATATTATGATTCTCAAATATCGATTGGTCACACTTATGAGTATTATATAACATCGACTAATAGTATTGGAGAAAGTGCTCCATCAAATACAGTAAGAATTATAGCATAATGGGTGATATAAATGGTTGGAATAAGAAAATTAATAAACAATAAAATTATGTCGAACGTATCTAATATATCTATAACTATTATTGACCCAAACAATAATAATAGACCAATTAGTCACGCACGCATTAAGTTAAGATGTTTAAATGGCAAATTAAATATTGAAGGTTCTACAGATACAAATGGTAAATTTAACATGTATAATATTCCATACAGCGTTGGACCAAATAATATTGACGATTACGAAATTACTGCCGATAGAATGGACTATTGTGTAGCATATGACGATGGTGAAATTACTAATGAGCATATTTACAGAACGTATTTGACTGTCCATAGTCAAGGTTATAATTTCGTGTGGAAATTATCTACTCCGTGCACAGCTAAACCTATACCACAACCACCAAACCCACCACAACCAATTTATCCTATAATAGAAACTCAAAATAATGATGAAGTTATTGATTTAACGCCAATAAGCGATAAACCTACAGTAATAAAACCGATATTTCCTAGTGAAGTATATTCTATTTTAGTACAAAAATATATAAAAGAAACATCGAATATGTTTGAACAAAGTATAAACAAAGCTAAAACTGAACCTTCGATTAAAATTTATTCTTATAGCAATAAAATCATAGAAGACCCTCTAAAATTAACTGCAACATTAAGTCTTAGATTTTATCTTAGTCAGTTTGACAAAACTACTAACAAAACGCTTTATCGAGCAATGAATGGCACATTGACAGTATACAACGTTAAAACAAATAAAGGTAACGTTAAAACTGTCGCAAAAAGCATTACATCAGATAAATCAATAACAAATTGAGGTGATATAAATGACAGTATATCAAATAACATATAGAAAAAGTGCAACTACTCTAGAAATAACTAAAGCGTATTTATGTGCAATGAATATACCAACAGATTCTAGAGCTACGCAGAATCCAACATCTTACGAGTATGCAATGTGGGCGCAAAAAAACTGGGAAAGTAAAGGTGGTAAAAACCGTGATATGAGTTGGTCTGAGATGAGTAATTGGGTTATATTTACAAATTATGATTATCGCTTAGGACATACTCAAACTGCAGTATTGTTGTCGATGAAAAGAATTTATCCACAACCAATTATCCGTAGAATATTTCAGTAAAAGGTGATATAAATGCAGAAAACATTAAAGAAAATATATAAAGGTATGTGTAAAGCAACACAAAAAGTATTGGGCAAAGGGTTGATAAAGTGTCCGGGTGACCGCAAAATAAAGAAAAAGGAATAATAGATTAAAAAAAGGATGTGAAAAATATGCCAATTGGAGCAGTTAGACAAACGTTTATAGCTAAAATACAGAAAGTACCGATGACACCTGCTAATAAAGCTAAAGAAACTAAAACTTTCAATGTAGTAACAACTAAGAATGGTTATACAATTACGTTGCCTGCAAGTTATAATTTAGTACCAGGCAAAAATAAAATTCCATTAGGGACTACAATCATTGATAAACAAGGTGTACAAATTCCAGTACAGCCTACTGGATATTTAATTTGTGAACATCAAGGTGGCGGTTTCTGGGATTGTCAATATGTATGGTGATTAAAATGTTAAACATAAAAAAATTGATAAAAGAAAAATTTGAAGTAAAAATAATTCATGGCGGAGTTCAACAGCCAATTCCAATTTCAAAGCAAGAACAGCGAACAGTACAACGTCAAACAGAAAGTAATACTAAAGCATCAAAATATGTACCTATTGGTGGGGGTTATAAAGTATTATCAAATAGCCCTATAAACATGGTTGGAAATAAATATGTAATACCAGCAGGTTCTACTGTTCTTAAACCTGATGGAACAGAAGTTAAAGTAACATCTCAATGTTTTTTCATGTGGGGTTCAGGCGGAAGTTGGTTTTATTGTCCACCAATGACAAATAAAGGAGGTTTAAATTAAATGACAAACGTGTTTAGAGAATCAGGTAAACTTAAAGCTATAACTGTTAAATCTGTTAATGTTCAAGTTGTACAGAATCAGTCACAAAATCAACCATTAACAAAATATTGCTGGGATATGATAAGTCATGCAATATATATTTGTGGTATGATGGGACATGGTGGACAACCTTTAACACAGCAACAGTTTGACACATTGAGAGCTCAAGGTTATCAAGTAAAATCGTAATGTGTGATTAAAAATGTTAAAATATAAGAAAAAAGCATTGTTTACTGCAGGAACAATTCTTCTTATTGCAGGTGGAATATATCTTGTTGGAACTGCTATGTACAATTCTCAACATGACCCAGATTCACCATTGCCATATACAATCCCAGATGCATTAATTGTTTCTGGTTTAGGTTGTTTATTGTGGGGTACGATTACTAAATAGAGGTGAGTAATATAGTATTAACATTAGGAGCACTTCATCCAGCAGTCTGGGTGGGTCTTTTGATAATTGGCGGAACAGTTGTAGGTACGTTGCAAAAAATAATTCCTCAGATAAATCCTAACAACGAATCATTTGTATTATATACAATGACTATAAGACGACCAATGTACGATATTGGAGCTAAAAGGTGAT
>Ga0315284_10013765_pt1 | contig 11526 bp, 13 predicted proteins | sample YL17G09_16_MG_FD_203696 | JGI IMG/M metagenome (GOLD analysis project Ga0315284, IMG submission 203696) | Sediment microbial communities from Yellowstone Lake, YNP, Wyoming, USA - YL17G09_16 | ecosystem: Environmental > Aquatic > Freshwater > Lake > Sediment | place: USA: Wyoming | collected... | reverse complement strand
AAATATATACCTGAAATTAAGAATAATAATAATCAAAATGAATATTATTTAACAGATATTTTAGAAATTTTAATAAATAATAAATATAATATAGATACTTATTTATTGGACAAATCCGAAAATAAGTATATAATGGGTGTAAATAATCAAGAAGAATTAAAAAATTTAGAAAAATATATAATATAAAATATATATTATTATTTAAATTTATTTAAATTTATTATTAGTTAAAAATAATTTAAAAATAAAATATTTATAATTATGGATCCAAATTTTGATTGGAAATTTTATTTATATGCTAATCCTGATTTAAAAAAAGATAATATTATTACAAAAAATCAAGCAGAAAAACATTTTTTTAATTATGGTCGCTTTGAAAATAGAAAATATAAAATAGAAAAAAAAGTTAATGATTTTGATAATAATATTTATTATATAATTAATAAAAACAAATATGATAATTTAAAGAATCCAGAAGAATCATTTTTTCATTATATACTTTATAATAGCGATAAAGAAGATATTATATACAATTATAAAAATTCTATAAAAACATTAAATTTTAATTGGATTCAATATTTATATTTAAATCAAGATTTATTAATAAATATATTTGATGAAAAAGATGCATTTAATCATTTTATTAAATATGGAATAGGAGAAAAAAGAATTTATAAAACTGAAAAAAATATTAATTCATTTTTTAATTGGGAGTTTTATATATTAGTATATAATGATTTAAAAAATATAAATAATTATAAAGATGCATTAATTCATTATATTAAATATGGTATTGATGAAAATCGAAAATATGATTTAATTTTAAATAATATTTTTGATAAAATTAATAAAAAAAAATATGATTCATTATATAAGATAATTAATAATAACAACCTAAGTAATAAAAAATTAGAATTATTTTATTATAAACATTGGAATATTATTGGCAAATATAAAAAAAAAATATTTTACAATAAATTAAATAAAAATGAAATAACTTCTAATTTTGGAATTGCTGTGTCTCTTTACATAGACGATAATACACCTAAAGAAAGAATAATAGCTTCTTATATTTGTTTGAATTCACTTATTATGCATTTCATAAATAATAAAATAATATTGGTAATTGATTTTCATATGAATACAAAACTATTAAATTTTATCAAAAACTTATCCAATGAATATAATAATATTGAAGTCTTTAAGAACAATGAAAATTTTGGTATTGCTAAAACAAAAAATATATGTTTAAAATTATTAGAAAAACATGATTATTTAGATTATTTTTGTTTATTAGATGATGATATTGAAATAATTGATAATTTTGAGTCATATACTAAAAATATTTACGAAAAAACAAAAATACCTATAATTAGTAATTTTAACAATGAACTTAAATTTAAAAATATTTTATATCAAGATATAAATTTAATATGTACAAAATATTATTTCGGAAATATATTAATTATTCATAAGGATGAACTATCTAAAAAAGGTTATTTTAATAAATTTGAATATAAATGGGGTTCAGAACATGTTGAAATAACAAAACGATATTTATATAATACTGAATTTAAAAATAGAGCAGTTGATTTTCGCGCATTTTTTAATAATTCACAAATAATAAATAATATTAATACACTTCATTTACATTCAATTAATGTAGAACATGATTTAGCTAAAAAAAATAAAAATTTATTAAACAAATATTTAAAAGAAAATATTTATGTGGATTTTATATTTGATGAAAATGAAGTTACAAAAATATTTTAGAATAATAAATAATAAATAATAATTAACAATATATCACCATTTGAGAACCATTCTTTTTAAACCCAGTTTTTTCATAAAATTTTATTAATTCTTCTTGACAATCTAATAAAATTTTATAAGAATTATTTTTTTTACAAACATCAACTAATGCACTTAATAAAATAAGACCATAACCATTTTTTCTATATTTAGATGAAACAATAATATCTTCAATATGTGCATATAGTGCAATATTATGAATTAATTTTGTTTCATATAATATTGTTCCAGAAGCAATAAGTTCATTATTTACTTCTATTACCCAAATATGTATATTTTTATTTTCTTCTTCTAAAAAATGGACAAATTGTTCTTTCGTATAATTTGTTGAACGAAATTCATTTATTAATTGAAAATATTGTTCATAATCATTTTTAGATAATATACGAAAAGTATAATTCATTATAATAATATATAATGAATTATATATTTTTATGAAACAAATAATAAATAATAAATAATAAATTTTATTTAAGCATCAAATTCATTTAGATTTTCAACATCATTATCATCAATGAGTTCATCTACTTTTGTTGAATCGTGTTGTTGAGGGCGACTTTGATATCTTGATGATGATGATGATGATGATGAAATTTGGTTTGTATTCTGAAGTGGTCTTTTAAATTTTAATCTAGATTCATTATAGCGAACATAATTATCAATATAATCACTCTTAACAACTTTGCATAATTTGTTCCATTGGTCCGCATACATAACAATGGGTTGCTTTGAAATACCATAAAGAGCAAGAGCACCACTTCCAGTTACTTTACAGTAGGGTCTAGTTGGTCTTGATTCTTTTAATTGAATTTTATTCATTGCATCATTCAGAGAAATCTCTTCTGATTTTAATGCATTTAAAATGCCTGATAATTCTTTATAGGCGGATACGACTTGTTTTCTTTCGTTTAATTCTGACATATTTTAATAAATAATAATAGAAATATATCTTTAAATATATTATAAATTAAAAAAATTTATATATTATATATTATGGAATTATTAAAATATATTGATATAACAATAATTATTATTTTAATTATAATATTCTTCACTTATTTTTTTTATAATTTATTATTTAATACAAATAGAATTATAAGATATAGAGTAATTAACGAACTTCCGGAAGAGGAAGATTATAAAATAATGACAAATATAAAAAAAGTAGATACTTGCGAAAGTATATGTAAAGGAAAAACATGTTGTCAATACGAAAAGAAAAAAAGAGATTATAATAAGTGTAATATATGTAAAATGAAATTGATGTGTTATAATGAAGATAATGAATCTTGTGAGCCTTGTTTATTTGGTAGGGATTGTAGCAAATATAGTTGTAATAATAATGAACCTATAAATCCTAAAGATAATTATTGCACTTTATGTTAATTTAAATCATTTAATAAGTATTTTACATATATATATTTTATATATAATTTATATAAATTTTTATAATATATTATAAAAAATTTTTATAAAATATATAATGAATATTTTTTATTTATAAAATATATAGATGAACATATATTTTGTATCATTATTTATAATTATTTTAATACTTATATTTATACGTAAATATAATATTTATGAGATTGAAAAATTTAGTACTAAAGTATTATCCCAAAAAAAATTTGATAAATTTATTTTAAACAAAACATCTAATACATCTTATAAAGTTGGATTAAAAGATGTTAAAATACTAAGAGAAAATTGTTTTGACAAATGTGGTGCTGAAGATTGTATAAAATTATATATGAAAACCCAAAATTATAAAAGATGCACCGAATGTCAAAAAGATGAAAATAAATGTTTTAATAAATTATATACCCTTGGTGATTGTAATATGTGCGGTGATAATTTAAAAAGAAGGAATTGTAATAATAAAAATGATATTGGTTGTACAAATCCAGATGATCTTTTTGGATCAGAAGGTGTTGAACCATATTATATAGAAGTTGCATCAGATATTTCAAATAGTCCATTTGATAAAAAATGTGTTTTTTGCTGGGAATTAAGTTCATTTATTTAGTTTATTTTTATAGATACTTAAAATAACATTATAATTATAATATAATGAATATTATCTTAAAATATAATGATGATAAATATAATTATAATTTAGATTTTAATTTAGAAATTGGTTATATATTTGAAAATATAATTGATTTTTGCGATTTAATTATTTATAATGTTGATAGTATTGTATTATTTATAAATTTTTATAATAAACAACTATACAAATATATTTTAGGAGATTATAATTTATTATTTGATATAAAATTCAAAGATTTTATGGAGCAAAATAATTTTAATTATGTAGATATAATTAAAATAGAAATATTTGATAAAAAAATAAATTTTGATAATATTTTTAAAGAAAATTATATATTAGACAAATATTATAAATGGTTTCAAGAGAAAGAAAGTAATAAGTATATTAAATATTTATCAACAAATTTAAGTAAATCTATGAATAATAATATTAAAATAAATGAAAAAAAAGAAGAAAATGAACAAAATGAAGAAATAAAAAATAATACTTATAATATTTATAATAATATTTTTGAATCTAATTTTAAAGATTTATTTTCAAACAATAATATACAAGATGATATATCTTTATCTATATCTAATAATAATATAATTTATGGCATTACACAAGAAAATATTTCCAATACACAAGAATTAGAAAATAATGATTCAGAAAATATTGATGTATTAAGAAGTGATCTATTGAATAATATGTCAATTTTATTTTCACCACCAATAATAAATTATATAGATATATTAAATGAGTTTAATTTTACAGATAATGATAATATAGGAGATAATTTATATGAAAATATTATTACAGCATTAACCGATGATGAATTTAATAATTTAGAAAAAATAAATTATCATGATAATGATAATTTAGATAAAAATAATTGCAATATTTGTTTAAATATTTTTGATAATAATGAAAAAATAATTAAACTAAAATGTTCTCACTATTATCATATAAATTGTATAGAAACTTGGTTAAAAAAGCATAGCAATAAATGTCCTATGTGTAGAATTGAAGTTGCCAAAGGTATTCCAATAAATTTTTAATCAAAAATAAAAATTTGATTTATTAAAATTATATAAAGCTGAATTACTAAATTATAATAATGGATTATAATTTATTTATTAATAATTTTATAGAAAATATCAATAATCTAAATCATAGAGATTTTAACAAAAATAATTTTAAATATGTCATAAAAATGCGAGAGAAAAAAGAATTAAATGAAAACCCGATGATTTTAAGAGAATATAAAACAAGTATGGCTAAATCAGTTAAAAAAAAAGAAAAAATGGACGATTATGTTGATATTAATAGTATAAATAACAACATTGATTTATTTGATACAAATAATATTAATACTTTTAATAAAAAAGAGCTTGAAGATAATAAAAATAATTTTTATGATTTAGATAAAGAAAATAAACTTGAATATATAAAAGATTATATGTCTCGTAAAAAAATTTATATAGAAATTCATAATTTTTCTAAAATAGATGAAATTGTAGAAGATAATGAATTATTAAAAAAATATATTACTATATCTAAACAACATAATCAAATATCTAAGATATCTTTTTTTAAAAAAAGAGAAGATGGAACTTATTTTATTGATCTAATTATATCTAAAAAGAAAAAGAATGTAGCATTTTTTAAATAAAATAAATAAATATAATAGAAAATATTAAATAAATATTAAATAAATATTAAATAAATATTAAAATCTATATTTTTTTATAGATTTTAATATTTATTTAATATTTATTTTATATATCGAATGGTTTATATTTTCTTTTATAATAAATTAACTAAAATAGAATTAATAAATAAAATAAATATTAAATATGAAATATTTGACGGTATAATAGCTGTTAAAAATTATAATAAAGAAAAATATATTTTAGAGATTAGTGATAATAAAGAAGAAAATAATATAATTTTACCTGGAAAAATTGTATATTTTGATATGAATATATCTGATATAATAAAAAAAATAAATAATATTGAAGAAGTTAATTATAAAAATAATGGTTATACACACATATTAACCTTAATAAATGCATTTAAACTAAATAATGATTTATGTCAAACATATATTATATATTAATTTAGTCAAGTTTTATTTTTTTTTAAATAAAAAATAACTTATAATAATATATATGGATAAGTTTATAATCATATTTATATGTATTCTTATTTTATTTTTATATTTATTTTATTATCAAAATTATAAAAATAATATGATTTTAGAAGAAAAAGAAAGTTTTGATCCTATTAAAAATACACCCAATTTTGTTAAAAGTTATTTAAATCAAAAAGTATCATTTGCTCCTAATTATAGAGTTGAAAATATTAATCAATTTGATTTTGATAGATTATATAAAAAATTGCAAGTAATTAATAAGGAAAAAATTGAATTAGAAGGTCCTTTAAATTATGACTTACGAACTCAATCTACAACCGATGATAAATTAAGAAGAGATTTAGATAATATAACAAAATATGTATTACTTATTTTAAATGAGGATAAATATTATAATTTTTCAAAAACAAATTTTGGAAACGTGGAATTATGGACTGATGTTAATAATAATTGTAAATATAAATACGAGTTATTTTTATGGGATAAAAAAAATTATTTTGAAATTAAATTAGTCATTGATATTATTAAATTCGCACAAAAAGATAATAGTTATAAATTTGGCATAAAAGATAGAACATATATTTTTCCAGACTTTTTAATTGGTTTCCCTTCTAAAGACCAAATGATTCCATTACCCACAGAAATTAATGATATAAGTAATTCTATTGATGGAACAAGCACAATTAATCCTAATAATCCTATTGGAACCAAATATTTATATTTAAATCAAATTGAAATACAAAATTCAACGTTAATAGTAAATTATGATAAAAATAATGACCGCGCACCTAAAATTGAACTAAATGAAAATGGATTTTGTGGTATAACTGATATGTCTTTAGAATATATAGGAATTGAAGGAGATAATAATCCTTATTTAGAAAAAGGTAGAGCTTATAATAAATGGCCTACTTTGGATGAAGAACCTAAATGGAAGGCACAATATCCTGCTAAACCACCGCCACAAGATTGGGATGTTGATGGAGTTTATTATTATTCTAAGAAAGGAAAAAGAAAAGGAGAAAAAGAAATACGTAAATATTGTGATATATATGAACCAGGAACTATTTGGTCTCCTGATAAAATGCCATTACAACCATATTTCTGGCCAACATTGGCAACTATACCAAGAAACTGTGGAGAAAACTTCTGGATGTTCAACCAAGTGGGGCCAAATGGAACTTTCTTTGGTGGTGGTAAGAAATAAATTATATATTTGGTTAATAATATTTTTTTAATAATAATATTTTGTTAATATTATTATTATTATTTTTTAAATATAAGAAGGAATATTTTTAAATATTTATAGTATAGTTAATTTATCTCCTGTATAATATATATTAATTATATTTAATTCTTTTATGTTAGTTATATCCGTAATATTTCTTCTACATGAAGAATAATCAATATCTTCTTGTAATATTTTTATTTCTAATTTATCTTTTACTATTAATTGATTTAAATTAAAATGCTCTCTATTATAATGACACCATGGATCCCATATAGAATGTTTTTTATTATCAATTTCAATTATTCCACTTTTTGGTCCTATGATTAAATAAAATGCTATAATAATACCATTACCTTCTAAAATTATATTGTCATTAAAAATTTTATTTACTTCTAGTATTTTTATTTCACAAAATCTTGTATTGACAATATTTATAGGATATTGAATCATATCTTTATTTTTTTGAAAAATATCATATATTTTTATTGCATATTGTTCTGAACCAAATTCAGTCGTATGAACATCATCACGTAATAATTCTGAATCATATTTAAAGAAATCATTTAAATCTATATAATATAAGTTTTTTGAAATCAAATATTTTTTAATAAAATTATAAAAATCAAGTCTTTTATCATTATCACTTCTTACCATAAATAAAAATATTATTCGACAATTAGAATTAGTTAATTTATATACAATCGTATCTAAATATTCTATAGTTAAATCATCCATACTAATATAAGTTGTTGAAAAAAAATCAACAAAACAATAATTAGAATTTGTTTTTAATACATTATCCATAAAACAAATACCAGCATCTGATATATGATTACCGCCATATCTAAAAATATGTACATTCGAATTAACAAATAATTTAGATATTTTGTCTGCATATCCATTATGTTGATGTGTTACAGATGCTCCAAAAAAACTTATAATATCTTGCATTTTATATTTATATATATATAATATAAAAATTAAATTTAATAAATCAATTATATTTATGATTTATTAAAACTTGGTTTCCATGTTCCATAAAAATTATGTTTGGCATATTTACCAAAAACATGTTCCCCTTTTTTATTTTCTAGTAATTTAATATCTTCTTTTTTCTTATAATTATGATAAACAATTGATACATAATCTGGGCCAGTTGTAGCATATACATAATTATTTGATTTATTTTGTGTTTCAATAATTTTATCTATATTTATATGAATATTTTCAACCAATAATTTTATAAAATCATTTTTAGGAGATGCTCCAAATGCATAATTACCTAAAACAATATTTGTATTATTATTACAGAGAGTCTTCCATCTTAATTTACGACAACTTCCTCGTATTTGTTCAATTGGAAAAACTGTATCATAGTAAATTAATTCATTCAAAGGATAAAGTCCTGTCATATCTAAATCATAATAAAATCCTCCATAATGATAAATAGCAACATATCTAAAAAAATCAATTTTTTGTATTACTATGGGTAATTTTAAATAGGTTAAATAATATTCAGGATAATATTTTTTTAAAAAATTTTCGATATCATTATCTGAAAAAAATAATATTTTAAAATCTTTATTTATTTTTTTGACACTTGTTATATCATAATCATATTTTTTAGGAATATTGTTGTCTTTCCAAGTCTGAATAATTAATTTAGGAATTTTTTCTTGTTTATAATTTTTAAAAGATTCTCTTTTTGAAAAATATAATTTATAATTAATTAATATTAATAAAGCTAGTAAAAATAATATTAAATATATAAACATTATATATTTAATATATAAAAAAATAAGAAATAATTTATTTTTAATTTGATTTATAATTTATAATTTATAATTTATAATTTATAATTTAACTAAATAAAGAATTACTACTTAATATTGATATATTATCATCAATATTAGTTATATTCATATCACTTTCTGTTATTGCGCTAAATAAAGATGTATTACTTAATATTACATTATTATCATCAGCATTATTAGATTTACTGGATTTATTAGGTTTACTTATTTTATCAGATTTAATAGATTTACTAGATTTACTAGATTTATCAATTATTTCTTTATTTATAGTAGTATTTTCATCATCCAATATAATATAATCTTTCATTTTTTTTTGTTTTTTCCCATCTTCTTTTACTTTATTTTTTTCATCCCTTATTATTTCTTTATCCCGCTTTTTATTTAATTTTTCATCTTTTAATTCTTCCTTTAATTTATCTAATCCAATCTCTCTATATTTTAAAACTTTTAACCAAAATTCTTCTAATTTTACTTTTGCTTCATTAAACCATTCTTGATTTCTATAAATTGGAATGCACGAAATTTCTTCCAAATACCAATAATCAAATAATACTTTTATATTTGTATCAACTTCATATTTTTTAATAATCATATCTTTCCAAATATCTAGTTCATCTCCAACCAAACAGACCGGACTATATTTATATGAAGAAGATTTATTATTTTTATTATAAATTTCAGCAACAACACCTTTTTCATACCCAAAAGAATTGTATCTATAATCTTCATTATAATTATCATTAATATATTCTTCTTCTCCATCCGGGTACTCCTTAAATTTACATTCTAAAAAATCACATCTATCTAATTCACATACTTCTAATTGTCCTTGTACTTGACACCAATAATATCTTGGCGGAATCCCTGTTATTTGCCGACTTGTGGGACATTTAATTTCTAACATTACGCCATCTGTAGTAATACCATCTGGAGAAGCTCCTAAAAAGGATATTGATGGATGTCTAATACAACCAAAATCATAAACCTTAACTTTATTTCGATATTCATAAACAGAAATTGCAACATCTTCATATTTATTTCCCCATTGCATAGCGGCATTTGTCATAAAAGAATCTTCGCCACATTTTTTTAATAATACTTGATCTGGTGTAGAATAATGGTTTTCACCCAAAATAGTGCCCCAGTCACTTGCTGAAAGCATTGTTAAACGCATTGCATACCATTCTGCTGATTTTTGTTCATGTTGAGGAAGTGTCTGTAAATATTTAAATTGTGATCTTAAATACTCTTGTTTTAATTTGGTCGGTTTGGGTAAATCTTTTTCATAATAAAATTTTAAATCCATGATATTATAATTATAACTATATCTATATTACTATATTATTCATATTTTATTAATAAAGTTATTTTAAATCATTTTTATATTATTTTATAATAAAAATAAAATAATTTATTATAAGCTTATGATATCAAAAAATCCGTTTATTTAATATAATTTCTTGATAATAATTACTTTTTATTGATAAGTTATAAATTATATTATCTAAATCATGACAATATTCAATCGATGAATCACATATTTTATGTTCTGTATTTATAAAATGTATATGTAAATGGTATGTAGATGGTTCATAATGTAAAAATATTTTTAATTGTGTTTCATCTATACCATATATCTCTCCAATTATTTTTATTGTTTTATTTTTCATATATTTTAATAATTCTATGTGTTTTCCTTCCAGTGAGCGTAAGCATCTTAAAGTCTTATCTAATGGCAAACATAAAATATGGAGTTGTTGAATATTTTTATTAACCCAAGTGTAAGATGGAATAATAATACATACATTATCTTTGAACAAAATAGAATCTTGTTCATCTAAACCATCAATTATATTATATATCCACCTATCCTTTTCAGGATTCATAATTAAAATATATTTTTGATATATTTCATATGTTTCTTTTATTATTTTATATTTATTATTAGTATTATTTGCAATTATATTTGCTTGATTACATACAATAAGTTCTCCTTGAAGTTGTAAAGTGCATTTGTATTTTTCAAAAATATCATTATCAAATATTTTTTCTTCCATATTTGTATTATTTAGTGTAGTTATATGATTTGGCAAAAATTTATAAAATTTATTATTTTCGATAAATTCCATTTTTGTTATTTATATTTATATAAATATGTATATAAATATTTATTTAAGCCCTTCAAAATACGAGAATTATGTATGATAAATATTCTATTACATCTCTAAAATCATATCTATATTTAATTTAATTACACCAGTTCCATTTCCACAAATAGTATACATAGCATGACCGAAAGAATTTTTATATTTATATGTTCCTTTAGTGACTAATAAATATTCTGGCTCTGTTTTGTACGAATTTACTTTATTATTTGAAACACTAAAATTTGGTGAGAATATTTTTCCTTTCAATTGCAATGTTTCCTTATTATTAAAAATATATTTATTAGTAGTTTCAATTAAAACCCCTTTATTTGTCA
>Ga0315284_10013764_pt1 | contig 11527 bp, 7 predicted proteins | sample YL17G09_16_MG_FD_203696 | JGI IMG/M metagenome (GOLD analysis project Ga0315284, IMG submission 203696) | Sediment microbial communities from Yellowstone Lake, YNP, Wyoming, USA - YL17G09_16 | ecosystem: Environmental > Aquatic > Freshwater > Lake > Sediment | place: USA: Wyoming | collected... | reverse complement strand
CCGGTTTCGGTCATTGGAGTTTAATTGGAGCTGGGTGCTTCGAAATGAGTCCTTCAACTTAGGATTTGCTCTAAGCAAAAAAACAACGGGAGCCAGGCACCCCTGAGGACGCTTGAGCGGCCTTATGACTGACTCAGCGCAATGTCAATGGCTTCATCCATTCTCTGGATGAATATGAACTCCATCTGATTACGAATCCGCTCCGGGATCTCCTCCAGATCTTTCTCGTTCTTTTTCGGAAGAATGATTGCCCGAATCCCTGCCCTTGCAGCGGCCAACACCTTCTCTTTGATCCCCCCCACAGGAAGGACCAGCCCTCTTAACGTGATCTCACCCGTCATGGCCACATCATTGCGTATCGGCCGGTTTGTGAGCAGGGACGTCAGGGCCACGAGCATGGTCACGCCAGCCGAAGGCCCATCCTTCGGAATGGCGCCCGCGGGCACGTGGATATGAATATCATTCTTCTCAAAGAAATCTTCTTCCACACCCAGTTCTTTTGCCTTGGTTCGAACATACGACAGGGCGGCTTGGGCGGATTCTTTCATCACGTCACCCAATTGTCCCGTGAGATTCAGCCCTTTTTCTCCACGCATCTTCGTCGCTTCCACAAAGATGATGTCACCTCCAGTGGGCGTCCAAGCAAGGCCCGTGGCGACCCCCGGCTCCGAGGTCCGCTCCGCCACTTCAGGGAAGAATTTGACAGGGCCTAATAACTTGTGCAGAATGTCCGGCGCCACCATTACCTTTTCCATAATCCCTTGGGCCACATCCTTGGCCACTCCCCGGCAAACCGCCGCAATCTCCCTTTCGAGGTTTCGGACACCCGCTTCGCGGGTATAGGAGTTGATGATCACCTGTAAGGCTTCATCATTGAACTCGATGAACTCCGAACTCAGACCGTGTTCACTGATTTGTTTGGGGATCAAAAACTCCTTGGCAATCATGAGCTTCTGGTCCTCGCTGTAGCCTGGCAGTTCGAGAACCTCCATCCGGTCCCTGAGTGCAAAAGGGATGGTATCGAGGACATTGGCCGTGGTAATAAACATGACTTTCTGAAGATCAAAGGGAACGTCAATGTAGTGATCCGAGAAAGAGAAATTTTGCTCTGGGTCGAGCACTTCCAGCAACGCAGAAGAAGGATCTCCCCGGAAGTCCATCCCGATCTTATCCACTTCATCGAGCATGAAGACAGGATTATTCGTCCCCCCTTTCTTCAGCCCCTGGATGATCCTCCCTGGCAAAGCCCCCACGTACGTTCTTCGATGACCTCGGATCTCTGCCTCGTCTCGCACGCCCCCTAGAGAGATGCGAACGAATTTCCGTCCCATCGTCCGGGCGATCGACTTGCCAAGAGACGTCTTCCCCACCCCCGGAGGCCCCACGAAGCAAAGAATAGGCCCTTTCATGCTGGACTTCAACTTTCGAACGGCGAGATACTCGAGGATCCGTTTCTTTACCTTCTCGAGGTCGTAATGATCCTCGTCGAGAATCTTGTGGGCATTGGAGATATTGAGGTTGTCTTCCGTCGATTCTGACCAAGGAAGCTCTGCTAACCAGTCAAGATACGTCCGGGATACCGTGTATTCAGCGGAGGCAGGAGGGATTTTCGCCAAACGGTCCAATTCCTTCTCAGCAGCGGTTAAAGCCTCAGGAGGCAACTTTGCTTTCTTGATTTTGTCCCTGAGCTCTTTAATCTCGGCAGAATGCTCATCCAGCTCTCCGAGCTCTTTCTTGATGGCCTTAAGCTGCTCGCGAAGATAGTACTCCCGCTGGGTTTTATCCATATCCTCCTTAACTTGGGACTGGATTTTGTTTCCTAACTCTAAAACCTGGACTTCCTTATTGAGAAAGAGATGGACCTTGGTCAGTCGTTCCCGAACATCAATCGTCTCCAAGATCCCCTGCTTCTCGTTCGCGGCAATGTTGAGGTTGGAGGCAATCAAATCAGCGAGGATCGGTGGAGACTTGATGTTGCTGACCATTGTTCCCAGTTCGGAGGTAAGGTAAGGAGCGAGTTCCACCGCTCTCTGAAAGAGATTTTTCAGATTCATCATGAGGGCGTCGATTTCAACTCCTTGAGGAACTTCTTCCTCAAAAACATCGACTTTTGCCTTGAAATATGGGTCTTTTTGATAGAACTCCTTAATCTTTACCCGTGACACACCCTGGACGATGACTCGTTGGCTCCCATCCAACTCTCGAATCATCCTCAGGATGAGTGCAGCCACACCGAATTGATTAAGATCCCCTTCCTTTGGATCTTCCACCTCTGACTTCCTTTGAGTCACCACTCCAATGATCCGGTCTGCGTCCATGGCATCATCAATCAATTTCACCGACTTCTTCCGACCGACCATGATGGGCAATATGAGATCAGGATAAAGCACCGTCCCTCTGAGAGGCAGAATTGGGAGCTCGTTTGGAACGATAATCTTTTCGTTCTTCACTCCTTCCTTGTCGGCCCCTCCCCTTGGCATAAACACCATAGATCACCTTCCTTCTATTAGGAAATCAACACCCATAAATTAACCATTCGGCTCCTTGCTGTCAATGCAGCCTATCTACTTGAACAGAATAGCTTTTCAAAAGACTCAACACTGTGAGAAACAAATGTGTGGCATCAGCGTCAGGGCAGGATCCAATGCGAATGAAACTTTAGCAGTCTGTTGCCAAAAACAGCCTGCTCCCCTATGCCGGAGGGTCGACATAGGGTTTCCCGCAAACATTGCACACCCCCCCCTCGTTCATTACGCCAATACAGTTCCCGTCACTACACAGAACCCTTTCGGAAACTTCCATTGCCTTTTCTCCACTTTCTTCGTGTTTCACCGGCTTTCCACATTTGAAGCAGAAAAGGCTTCCTTCAGGCGTTTCGCCACCGCATTCAGAACAGTGCAAGAAGGGTAAGGCCTGACGGCAATGAGGACATTCCATTTACTCCTCCTCAAAACTGAAATTCTTGATAAATCTTTCGATGTCTCGCCTATTTCGCCTCAGATCCTGAAGCAACTTCCGCGTCCCTTCATCCGGAAAGAGTCGATTTAGATCCACTTCTTTCCCAGGAAAGAGCGAATTGAGGTCGACTTCTTTTCTTCTCTGTTCAGGCTGAGTCTGATCTTCCTTAGGTCGCTCTTGTTCTTCCATAAAAACCCATTTCTATATAGGATACGACCCTCCTTTTGTCAACTCTGTCTTGCCTCTCTCGCTTTTCTCTGTGCGTCCATACTGAAGCTGATACAGCCTGTAATACAGCCCCCGCTGAGCCATCAGGTCCTCATGCCTTCCGATCTCTCGAACCTTTCCTTTGTGGAGCACAACGATTCGGTCCGCATGCTCAATGGTGGAGAGTCGATGGGCCACGACGAGAGCCGTTCTTCCCTTGAGCAACCGTGCGAGCCCCTCCTGAATGAGTCGTTCCGTCTCTGGATCCACGTGAGAGGTGGCTTCATCCAGCATGAGGATTTTTGGGTCAAGATACAGGGCTCTGGCAAAAGCCAAGAGTTGCATCTCGCCTGCTGACAGGGTTTCGCCTCCCTCTCCCACAAGGGTTCGGTACCCGTCGGGTAATCGTTTAATGAACACCTCTGCGTTGACGATTCGAGCCACTTGCCCCATCCTGTCTCCATCCGCTTTCAAGCTTCCCAATCGGATGTTCTCCTCGATGCTCCCCGCAAAGAGAAACGTATCTTGCATCACAAGGCCCATCTGAGACCGGAGCTTCGATAGATCCCATTCTCTGACACTCTTGCCGTCAATCAGGATATCGCCCTCCTGAACCTCATAGAACCTTTCGAGGAGGTGAAGGAGCGAGGTCTTACCTGCCCCCGTGGCTCCCACGATCGCTACGGTTTCTCCTGGATTGACGAAAAAGGAGACGCCCGTCAGGACTTTCTCGTTGCCATCATAAGAGAACGAGACATTTCTGAACTCAATGCGTCCGTGAACCTCTTCTCTCCGAGGCGAAGGAGGAGCTGGCAATCTTTCCTTTCGATCCAGGAGCAAAAAGATCCTTTCCAGAGAAGCCATCGCGGATTGCAGGATCGTGTATTTCTCTGACAAGTCGCGAATCGGTTGAAAAAACATCCGGATGTAGGACAGAAAAGCAACCAGGACCCCGAGGCTGATCGCCTCCTGAATCACTTTTCCTCCTCCGTACCAGAGCACCAGGCCCACGGCGGCTGAACTCAGGACATCTATCAGGGGAACAAAAAGTGCAAAGACAGATATTTGTTGCATATTGGCGAGATAATGTTCCTCGTTGATTTTTCCAAATCGCCGACCGTTCTCATACTCCCTTTGAAAAAGCTGAACGACCTTGATTCCTGAAAAATTCTCCTGGAAAGTTGCATTCATCTGCGCCACTTTGAGCCGAACCTCTCGAAAAGCATCCCGAGCCCGGTGGCTGAATAGAAGCGTCGTAAGGAAGATCAACGGAAGGACGGAGAATGAAACCAGAGCAAACTCTCGATTCAGGTGGAGAAGAACCACAATGATTCCGATGAGAAGGAGGATGTCCTTAACGAAGTAGAGCAAGATGGAGGTGAACATTTCATGGATGTTTTGGACATCATTGGTCAATCGGGTGACCAAGCGGCCCACGGGGTTCTTGTCGAAAAAAGCGACAGAGAGGGTTTGGAGGTGGGAAAAGAGTTTCATTCGGATGTCATGCATCACCCTTTGACCGGTCGTTTCCATGATGTAGACTTGGAAGAAATTCAGCCCGAAATTGGCCACGAGAATCAGGACAACGAGGAAGGCGATGCGGAGCACGCCTTCTATGTCTCTTCCTCGCAGAGTGAAAAGATCCTCCTTTTGGAGCTCCTTCATTTTGTCCAATGGGATCACCCCGTAGGGTCCACTCTTCTCAAACAAGCTGGGATACTTTCTGAGAATTTGCTCCTCTTTCTCGCTAAGGGGAACGAAGACGTAATATCTGTTTTCCGAGAGGAGGCCCTTTCTCTGAAGAGAAGCCATTTCTTTCCCGTCCATCGAGCGGAGGGCTTCAGGAGGGAGCAGAAAACGTCCGGGTTCCTTCAGAGGGATGAGACGATTTTCATACTGCAGCAGAAGGTGTCGCTCTTCCTGAGAGGCGTCCTCCTTGAGCACCACTTCCCTCGCGGAAACGACGATGTAGCGATCAATGGCCTCTTTGGTGAGGTAGGGGATGACCAGATCGAAGGCCGCCATGGTGAGAACGAGGATCAGAGAGAGTCCGATCAGCCCCCAGTACGGCTTGATAAAGGTAATCAGCCTGGCCATGAGTCTCAGGTCATAGGCCTTCCCCAGCTTCCCCTCTTCCATGTAGCCAAAATCACCATACATAATCTAGAAAGCTCCAATAACCCAATCGCAAGATCCAAACAAATTCCAGTTGGGCAATATCCAAACAACCCAACGCTTCATCCTTTCTTCGGCAAGTTCGATCATTGACCGGCACGTGCCCCGCAAACCGCACCCTTTAGGGTAGGACCAAGGGGCACAATATAAAATGATAAATCATTGCCGGGAAGCTCCGCGCTGTGCCTGTCCCGTCTTAGCGCGGACGCGGGGAGCTTCACATTTGATTATCTGGTATTTTCCTTCTCCAACTCCTCTTCCATTTCCCTCCGCCAATAGAGTTCCGCATAGATTCCCCCCCTGGAGAGGAGAGTGACATGGTCTCCCACCTCCACGACCCTTCCCTCATCCAATACGATGATGCGATCTGCGCGCCGCAAAGGGGCAATCCGATGGGTCACCAGGACGACGGTTTTCTCCTTCAGGAAATTCCCGAGCCCATCAAGAATGCGCTCCTCTGTTTGAATATCGACGGATGAAAGAGCATCATCCAGAATGAAGATAGGAGATTTCAGGATCAAGGCCCGCGCAATCGCGACGCGCTGTCTCTGGCCTCCGGACAAGGTGATCCCCTTCTCGCCGACCCCCGTGTCCATCCCATCCGGGAACGTCATGATCTCATCATAAATCTGGGCTGTCCGCGCCGCTTCGACAATCTCTCCGTCGGTCGCGTCGAGTTTACCAAAAATAAGGTTTTCCCGAATCGTCGTTGAAAAAAGGAACGTCTCTTGAGGCACAAAGCTGACAGACCGCCTGAGCACGTCGAGGGGGATATGGTGGATGTCTCTTCCACCGAGGAAGATGGTTTCTTGGGGAGATTCCAAAACCCTAGCGAGCAGGTTGCAGAGGACCGTTTTCCCTGCCCCCGTCCTTCCCACAAGAACGATTTTCTCTCCTTCTTTCACGCTGAGATGGACGTCCTGAAGGATGGGCCTATCTCCGTTACCACGTCCAAAACTGAGGCCCCTTACCTCGATCATCCCTTGCAGTCCCTCTGGCATCGGCCGTGCGAAGACATCCGATATTTGGGGAATCTCCCCAAATATCGCATTCAACCGCTCCATGGAGGCCGATCCGCGTTGGACCACATTAATGGCCCAGCCCAGGGCCATCATCGGCCAGCTCAGGATTCCCAGATAGCTCATGAAGGCGACAAAATCTCCTGCGGAGATGGATTGGAGGATGGTGAACCGGCCTCCAAGATATAAAACAATGACCAGAGTGAGATTTGACAGGAAGAGGAGGATAGGGAAAAACATGCCCCACACCTTGGTCACACGAATATTCTTATCTACGTAGTCGCGGCTCAGCCAGGATAATTTTTCTCCCTCCTGCTCCTCTTGAACATAAGCCCGAACGACACGTATCCCACTGATCGCTTCCCGGACCCTCTCTGTGAGAGAGGAAAAAGACCTCTGAACCTCCTCAAACCGCTCATGGATGACCCGGCTAAACAGGAGAGTAATGACAGTGATCAGAGGCATGGGGGCCACAGCAAAAAGTGTGAGCCTGGGGCTGATGCCGATCATGAAGGCCAGCGTCAGCGTTCCAAGAATGAGAGTATCCACCAAAAAGACAAGACCCATGGCGAGCGACATGCGCACCGCGTCCATATCATTGGTGGCGTGGGCCATGAGGTCACCGACTTTCATCCTTGAGAAGTAGGAGAGGGAAAGGGTTTGAAGGTGGGAAAAAAGTCGGTCCCTCAGTGATCTCTCGATCCGGCGCGCCGATCCTAATAGAAAAAAACGCCACACGTATCGAAACCCGCCGATCACAAGAGCAATGCCGAGGATCTCAAACCCATAGGTAAGAAGATGGGAAGGAAGAGGATTTCCTACGGTCAGATCATCAATCGCATGTTTGATCACCCTTGGAATGAGAAGTTGAAACACATCTACGACGAGAAGGGCAATGAGCCCCAAGAAAATTCGCCACCGGTTCTCTTGGAAATCTTTCTTGAGTGTGTGGTAGGCTTTCATCCCAGATTAGACTTCTCAAATGGTTTTGACACGTTCTAGTGTAAAAGACGGATCTTCCACAAGTCAATCGAGGGGAAGGTTTCCCCTCAACTCTTTTCTTGACAAGTCTTGCAGATTCTGTGAAACTGTATAATCTATAAGCATTATGGTTACTTCCAAGACAGCAAAACCTACCGTTGAGCGCTTGGTACTGGAAGGAATTCCTGAGGGACTCTCACCAGAAGAAGTGGAGGTCCTTCAAAAGCTCCAATCCCAACTCGTCGATTTCGTCCTTCACCTGATTCAGGCTTTCCTGAGAACGGGGTACTACACATCGGAACATCCAGAAGCGGTCAAGGCGAGAGAAGGACTTTACCTCCAATTCAAAAGCCTCTTCAAACTCGAGGATGACCTCACCTTCATGGTAAGAGAGGAGCCGGAGGGCCAGAATATTCTCGTGGAAGGAGTCCTCCCCGAGGCCCAGAGGCTCAGCCGCATGATGATGAGGGGGATGGGAGAACTCTATGTCCCCAAGTTCGCCAAGTACCTTGAACGAAAAGATTTAGTCAGTCTCACCCTGAAGAATCGCATGGGGCAGACGGAGTTCGAGCGGTTCATTGACATTATGAGTGACCCCACCCAGCTCGACATCCATCGGAAAGAGGACAAGGAACAGTTCATCCAACGTCTCTATAACGCGGGAATATTCAATCTCTCCTTTGTGTTCAACGAGGAAATGGTCCTTGCTCCGGACAGGGACATTCCCTGGAGAGCCCGGCTGACGCTGTCTCGGATCAAGAAGGACCTTAAAATGATCCCCTTCTTCCAGAAGTTATCGGGGGAAGAAATCCAGGAGGTCGGCAAGGGGCTGGTGCGTGACGCGGTCCGCGCAGTCAGGCAGCCTGACATCCTCTACGCCGTTCTTCAAAACTGCGATGTGGCGTCGTCCGCTATCAATCCAGAAGAAGCCATCATCGATGTGATCCTCAGTTTCCTTCGGCCCCAACCTTTCCTGGGAACGACCAAAGTCTTCTTTCGCGAACACCTCAACCTCAAAAAGCTTCAAAAGAAAGATGACTTCGAAGAACGATCGGATCGACTCCTTAAGAAGTTCACTGCCCGACTGAGAGACCTTGCAACTCCGGAGGCCGAAGTCCTGTTGGAAGACTTCTTCAGAAACCAACTGATAGATCTCGAGGAGTTACCCCCAGAACTGAAGAACAAAATTCTCCTCGAACGATTGACGGATAAGTTCCTCAACTATACTCAGAATTTTTTTGAGCAACTCGATCAAGCCAAGGAGCGACAGACTTTTCTTACCCTTGCCCGGACCTTTGTCAAGATCATCCCTGAATTGATCCGGAGAGATCGCTATCCTGAAATCCTCCGCATCCTCGAATCCCTCCGATTCCACTTTCATCAAAAAACCATGTGGGGACTGCTCGCAAGCCAAGTTCTTGAGGAAATCGGCCAGGGCATGATTCCTGCTCTTTTGCAGGAAAAGTTTCTTGAAGGAAAGAAGGAAGTCCGGGCAGCGATCGTCCCCATCTTTGCGGCTCTCGAGATTGGGGCGATCCCGCCGCTTCTCAATATTCTCAAGGCGAGTCAGGATCAGTGGGTAAGGAAGAATGCGTGCGAGGCGCTCATTCAGATCGGGCCCGTCGCTGCCGTCCATCTCCTGCAGGAACTGGAGTCTCAGCAGGTCTCGATCGAAACGACCTGCGACATTCTCAGAGTCCTGGGAGAAATCAAATCTCAGGAGTTGTGGAAACCCCCCCTTCTCAAACTCCTCAAGCGCTATGTCTCTCATGAGAACCCCAAGTTGAGAGAACAAGCTCTCCATACTCTGGGGAATCTGGGTGGAACAGAGGGCGAAGGGATTTTCCTTTCGGGACTTGAGGACTCAGACCCTGAGGTCAGAAAACGGGCGATCCTGTGCCTTGGCATGATCAAGAGTCCCAAGGGTCTTCAAAAGCTGATGGACATGCTAAAACAGTTCGCTGTAACCCCCGCCCCACAGACGGAGCCACTCGAAACCCAAATCTATTATGCCTTGGGTCTTTTCGGAAACATGACGGTCGAAGGGAAGACGATCGAGCAGATCCTTCTCGACCTTCTCGAAAAGAGAGGCATGAAAAAGTTATGGGGCGTGTTTGAAAAGCATCTGCTCCCGGATTCGTCCTTGGGAGCCATTGTGGATACTCTTGGAAAGATCGGAACGAAGGACTCGGTCTCTGTCCTCACGAAACTGGGGAAGTCCCGTGAGGGTCCTTGGACACCTCGATTGCGAGAAGCGTTGAAAAAAATAGAGGCTCGGGCCAACCCTCCAAAACAATAACTTTGCAGCCTTTCGTCAGCAAAGCCCTTGAAACCCTTTGCCGTTGGCCACACAGCACAGGTATCAGGGTCAAGTGAAGCTCCCCGCCCCTGCAGCAGGAAGGCGGGGCTTCCGGGAAATGTAGATATGATTGTAGGTCGGCTTTTCTCCCCGCCCCTGCAGCAGGAAGGCGGGGCATCCAGCCGACTTGCCCGTGGCCGATCCCTCTAACCAAGAAATTTAAGACGAGAAGGACCTCGGGATTTTCTTCGCCCGTGGTCCTTTGAAGGTGAAGCTACCCGCTCTAAAGGGCTGCGCTTCCCGGGAAGGTATTTCCTTCTAAATTGTACCCCTTCAGCTCGCCCTAAAGGACGGGGCTTGCGGGGCACTTGCCAGTCAACTTGCTTTCACTACTTTCGTTGCCTGAGCCCCCTTGGACCCCTGGGAAACCTCAAACTCCACCTCTTCCCCTGCCCTCAAAGAGCGAAAACCGTCACCCGCAATGCCGCTGTAATGGACAAAAATGTCATCACCACCCGGTTGCTCAATAAAGCCGTATCCCTTTTTCGTGTCGAACCACTTCACAAATCCCTTAGCCAAAATCAGCTCCCTCCTTTTCAACCCCCATCCTGTGTCTGCAGATGGAGCCCCGCGAGCAAGCGCGTGGTCCCATTCGACCGCCCCTGTGGGGCGACATCCCGGTCAAGAGATGGAGAATTCTTTCCACGGCCAAAGCCGTGGTTTTCTGCTGCCGGGATGACCTGTCTCCACGGAACAGGCTTTTGTTGAGGCATTTGTTAACATCAAACAAATCCGATGTCAAGAATATTATTGACCTTCTGCCTCCCCGGCTGAAAGCCGTTGAGACGTCTTGATGATCAACACGTTGCATGGGCTCTCGCGCAAAACCCTCTCAACTGTGCTCCTTCACCCCGTCTTCCAAGACAGGGTTTGACACGACTGAAGGGGCCAACAAAAATCAATGTATTAAGAAGGTTACCCGCTTGACTTAGGTCAAGGAAGAAAGCTCTGGGAAAAGTTATTCTTTAATTGTTAAGAGAAAAGGAGGACTTCTATGGCAAAAAGAAAAATCGTCCGGATCGATGAAGAGAAGTGTAATGGCTGTGGACTCTGTATACCCGATTGTGCAGAGGGAGCGCTTCAGATCGTGGAGGGCAAGGCAAAGCTAGTCACAGATAAATTCTGCGATGGCTTGGGAGCTTGCCTCGGCCACTGTCCGCAAGATGCCATTACGATTATTGAAAGGGAGGCAGAGGGATTTGACGAGAAAGCCGCAGAACATTACCTGCATCACAAGAAGGAGGCTGAAAAAACCAAAGTCGAACCTCTCTTTGCCGGATGTCCTTCCTCAAGGGCCATGCAGTTCAAACCCTCGAAGTCTCCTGCGACGACAGAGCCAAGTCTCCGGGCAGTCTCTGAGCTTTCCCAGTGGCCAGTTCAACTGAAACTGGTTCCGGTCAATGCCCCCACCTTCCAGGGTGCTGACCTTCTGGTCGTCGCAGATTGTGTTCCTTTGGCCTACGCCAATTTCCATCAAGATTTCCTGAAAGGAAAGGCGGTCGTCGTCGGTTGTCCCAAACTCGATGATATCCAACTCTACCGAGAAAAGTTGACTGAGATCTTCAAAACAAACCCGATCAGGAGCATCACGGTCCCCTTTATGGAAGTCCCTTGCTGCTTCGGGCTCGTGAAGGCCATTGAAGACGCCTTGAAGGCCTCGGGAAAGACCATCCCTCTCAAGAAGGTGAAGATTGGGATCAGGGGCGATATCCTCTCCGAAGAGCCATCAGGGCAGACGTCCGAGGCCCATGGAATCAGATAAGACAGAATCTGGGGGATTGAGGACTGAAAACCTTTGAAGAAAAATAAAAAACATAACTGACAAAAG
>Ga0315284_10013763_pt1 | contig 11527 bp, 10 predicted proteins | sample YL17G09_16_MG_FD_203696 | JGI IMG/M metagenome (GOLD analysis project Ga0315284, IMG submission 203696) | Sediment microbial communities from Yellowstone Lake, YNP, Wyoming, USA - YL17G09_16 | ecosystem: Environmental > Aquatic > Freshwater > Lake > Sediment | place: USA: Wyoming | collected... | reverse complement strand
GGTTGGTGAGCACCAGGCCGGTCGGACTGATGAAGGAACCGGAACCGCCGTCGTTGAAGCGCACCGAAGACAGCCGGACATGCTCGAGCCACTGCGCGGCGGGCGTGAAGCCGTATCGCTGCTGGATGAGCTTGACCGGCGGGTTATCGAACGTCCACATGCCCTCTTCGGCGGGCAGCAGGCTGGTTGAAAACAGAAAAGCGAGCAAAAACGACAAGGTGAAACGCGTAATGACCTTCATCTTTCCATCGTCCGTCGCTTCCGGATTATCGTCAAGCAATGAGCTGACGGCTGTCAGCTATCGGTTGTCGGCTCAGGTTTTTCCGTCAGCCGTCAGCCGCACGATTAACCTTGTCAGGCGGGCCGCGACATGGTTAAATTCCCCAAATTGCGCATTTTAGGGGGAATCGCAGTGCCGAGGGTCCTGCTCGCCGACGACAGTACGCATGCCCAGCGCATGGGAACGAAAATCCTTACGGGTGAAGGCTTCGAAGTTGTGACGGTCAGTAACGGCGAAGCCGCGGTCAAGAAGCTGACGGGCGGCGGGTTCGATCTGGTGCTGGCCGACGTCTTCATGCCCGGCCGTACCGGTTACGAGCTGTGCGCCTTCGTCAAGACAGATCCGAAAACCAGCCATCTGCCCGTCATCCTGGTGGTGGGACAACTGGAGCCGTACGACCCCTCGCAGGGCGAGCGTGTGCAAGCCGACGGCGTGCTGACCAAGCCCTTCGAGGCCAGCAAGATGCTGGCGATGGTGAAGGGGGCGCTGAAGGTAGCCGAACAACAGAAGAAAGCGGCGGCCCCGCCGCCGCCCCCGCCTCCTCCACCCGAAGAGGCCGCCCCGCCGGCCCCCGAAAGCGCCCTACCGGAAATGGAATTCGCGGCCCTACACCCGACTCCTGTCGAGGTGCCGGAGGACCTGGCGCAGGCTGCGTTCGGTATGTTCGCGGAGGAGGCCGCCCCGCCCGAGCCCCCGGCCGTGGAGGCCTTCGAGGTTGCTCCCGCGCCGGAAGCGGCAGCGCCCTTTGCGTTTGAAGAAGCCGCGCCCGCGGCAGCGGAGTTCGCGTTTCCGGCCGAACCGGCCGTGGAAGCCCCCGCCGTACTGGAAACACAGGCCGAGGAATTCGAAGTTGAGCTTACCCCGGAACCTGCGGAGGCCGCCGAACCGCCTGCGGCTGTGGTCCCTGAGATCGAAACCCAGGCGGCCGCTTCGGCCGGCTTCGAGCTGACCACCGAAGCGCCCTCCACCGAGTTCGAGTTGCCGGTGGAGCCCGCCGCGACGGCCGAGCTGATTCTCGAAGAACCACCTCCCGCCGCCGAAGAAGCGCCGGCTGCGCCGCCCGCCCTCCACTGGGCGGCAGAGCCGGCCGAAGTGACCGAAGCTGACCGGGCGTTGTTCGGGCCACCGGCAGCGATGGACGGCGCCGCTCTCGCCCCGGAAAGCGCCCCCGACTGGGGCGACCTGCTGAAGCACGTCGAAGAGCCCATGGAGGCAACGGCCGCAGCGACGCCGGCCCCGGCAGCGGAGCCCCCTGTCGAAGCGCCGGCCGCGGCGGTAGCTGAGGCTGCCGCGGCGATCCCGGCGGAACCGGCGCCGGAGGCCATCCCCGCGCAAGAACCGGTCCCGGCCGAAGCCGCCGCTCCCCCGCAGGCGCGCGTAGCGCTCGACCCGGAGATGGTGCGTGCCGCCGTCGAAGGCGGCTTCGACAAGGCGGGCATGACGGCCCTGAAGGCTGTTCCCGGCTTGGTGGATGCCATCATCAGCGAGATTCTCCGACGGATGAACTGAGACCGGAGGCATGGAGACCTTCAGTTTCGGATTGCGGATTTGGGACTGTTCGAAATCCGCAATCCGAAATCCGCAATCCGAAATCAACTCTACAGCCTGTTTATGAAATTTGCCGGCCTGGTACTGAAGAGCACGCTGCGAAACAAGCGGCGCACGATTCTGACAGTGCTGGGCCTGGGCGCGTCGCTCTTCCTGCTGGTCACCCTTCACACTGTCCTTTATGAGCTGCAGGCCACGACGATCACCGCGGAGTCGGACCTGCGCCTGATCACCCGCCACGCCGTCTCCATCGCCAACTGGCTGCCGCTGGCCTATAAGGAACAGATCCGGCAGATTCCCGGCGTCAAGGACGTGATGACCTCCCACTGGTTCGGCGGCATTTACATCGACGAGCGCAATTTCTTTGCGCAGTTCGCCGACGACGCCGACAAGCTCTTCAAGTTTTACAGCGAGTGGAGAATCGATCCCGCCCAGCGGGAAGCCTTCGAGCGGGAACGAACGGCGGCGGTGGCCGGGGTGCGCCTCTTCAAGCGCTTTGGCTGGAAGATCGGCGACCGCATCACCCTGAAGGGCACGTTTTTTCCGTTCGATGCGGAGCTGAAGCTGGTCGGCAGTTTCACCTCGCCCAACCTGCCGGACGAAGCCGTCCTCGTGTTTCATTACGACTATCTGAATGAAATGATCGTGAAGACGATGAGGACGCGGGACGTGGCCGGCTTCTATGTGATCCAGGCGGAATCGCTCCAGGCGGTTCCGCGGATCGCGCAGGCCGTGGACGGGAAATTCCGTAACAGCACCGCGCCCACCAAGACCGAAACCGAGAAAGCTTTCCAGCTCACCTTCAGCTCCATGCTCGGCAACGTGAAGCTGTTCATCGGCGCCATCTCGGCCGTGGTGGTGTTCACGATTCTGCTGGTGACGGCCGCCACCATGGCCATGACCATCCGCGAACGGACCGCCGAGGTAGCCATCCTGAAGACACTCGGCTACACCAGCGGCCTGGTCTTCACCCTGTTGCTGGCGGAAGCGCTGTCGATTGCCATGTTGGGCGGCCTGCTGGGCTGCGGCGGCGCGAAGCTGCTGTATTCGACCGTTGACCTGCAGCAGCTCACCGGCGGCTGGATCATCCAGTTGCGCGTGCAGCCGGAGGGCCTGGCGCTGGGGATGGTTTTGGCCGCGGTCATCGGCACTGCCGCTTCGGCTGTTCCCGCGTTCCGCGCCTGCCGGATGCCGATTGCCGAGGCCTTGCGCCACGTGGGATAAGACAGCTATCAGCTATCAGTTCTCAGCTATCAGCCTAGCGGCTGACGACTGATAGCTGAAAGCTGATAGCTGGGTTTATGGCGATACCGCTCAAGTACAACCTGCGCAGCCTGCTGGTGCGGCGGACGGGGACGGCGATGGCCATCGTCAGCGTGGCGGCCAGCGTCGCGGTGTTCGTGTCCATACTGGCGCTGGTGAGCGGCCTGGAGAACGTCTTCGCCCTCACCGGCCACCCTCTGAACATCGTGGTCATCCGCCAGGGATCGCAGGTGGAAGGCAACAGCGCCGTGTCGGTGCCCGCGCTGCAAACGCTCAAGTACCTGCCTGGGGTTGCGAAGTACGGAGACGGCCAGGCGCTGGTGTCGCCAGAACTGCTGGTGCTGATCTTCATCCCGCGGGCCGGCGGGGACAAAACGCACGTGAGCATCCGCGGAATGACACCGGCCGGACTGGCCCTGCGCGAGCAGGTGCGCCTGGTCGAGGGGCGGATGTTTCGCGGCGGGCTGCGTGAGTTGCTGGCCAGCAGAACGCTTGCCCGCCGCTTCAACCTCAAGCTCGGCTCGGCGCTGAATTTCGGCCTTGGCGATTGGATCGTCGTGGGACTGACGGAGGCCGGAGGCAGCGCCTATGACTCCGAGTTGTGGGCCGACGTCGGCGCCGTCGGCGACGAGTTCAACCGGCGTGAGGTCTACTCTTCGGTACTGCTGCGGGCGGCGGACGCGGCCGCCGCCGACCAACTCTGCCGGCGCATCAGCGACGACCGCCAGTTGCATCTCCAGGCCCGTGTGGAAAACGATTATTTCCGCGAGCAGATGCGCACCTCCATGCCCATCAAGGTGCTGGGCACCTTCATCGCCATGGTCATGGCCATCGGGTCCTGTTTTGCGGCCATGAACGCCATGTATGCGACCGTGGCCCACCGCACGCACGAAATCGCGGTGCTGCGCGTGCTCGGCTTCTCGCGCCGGGCGGTGCTGCTGGCGTTTTTGCTGGAGTCGGCGGTGCTGGCCGCCGCCGGCGGCCTGCTGGGCTGCCTGCTGGCGCTGCCGATCCACGGACTGTCCACCGGCGCCATGAACTTCTATACCTTTGCGGAGCTGAGTTTTCACTTCCGCGTGACGCCGCAGTTGTTCATCCGGGGGCTGCTGTTCGCCGTGGCCGTCGGAGTCGTTGGGGGTCTGCTGCCGGCGCGCCTGGCCGCCCGCCGCTCGCTGGTGGAAGGCCTGCGCGGGTAATAGAAGCTATCAGCTATAAGCTGTCAGCTATCAGCTATCAGCCATTAGCTGCAGCACGAACCTAGCCGCAAGGGTAAGCGGGCGTCCCGTACCCCCGGCCGCGGCCCGATCGGAAAGCTTGGCCAGGACAATCCCGGCCGATAACTTATGGCGTATGCTGATAGCTGATAGCTGATAGCTGACAGCTTTCTGTATGAGTGACACACTGTCCAAGGAGCTGGAATCACTGCGAATTGAGCGCGACCGGCGGCCCGGCGCGCGCCGCGGCCTGCCCGGCTGGGCGTGGAAACTCCTGGTGGCGGCCGTGGCGGTGGGCGCCGCCGGCCTGCTGTGGCGGGGCGCCGGCCCGCAGGCCGTCGACGTGGCGCGCCTCACAACCATCGAGGTCAAGGAAGCGGCCACGGTGCTGGTGGCCGGCGGTTACGTCGTTGCCCATCACAAGATCCAGTTAGGCTCCAAGGTAGTGGGACGGGTGGCCTGGATCGGCGTCGAGAAGGGCGACCGGGTGAAGAAGGACCAGGTGCTGGTGCGGCTGGACAATAGCGAGTACCGCGCCCAGGTGGAGCAGGCGCGCGGCGCACTCCAGGCCGCCGCGGCGCGCCTGGCGCAGCTCCAGACCGGCTCCCGCCCCGAGGAAATCCAGCAGGCCCGCGCCCGCGCCGATGAAACGGAAGCCAACCTCCGGAACGCGCAGACCAATTACGATCGCACCCGCGGCCTCGACCGCGACGGCGTGGTCTCGAAGCAGGAGTTGGACCGGGCGCGCGATCAGCTCGACATGGCCCGCGCCCAGGCCGAGCAGGCGCGCAAGAACTACGAACTGGTGCACCAGGGGCCGCGCCGCGAGGAAATCGACCAGGGCCGCGCCCTAGTCGAGCAGGCCCGGGGCGCCCTCCGCTACTATGAAACGATGCTCGACGCCACCGAGATCCGCTCGCCGATCGATGGGACGGTGCTGGAGCGGCTGGTCGAAACCGGCGAAATGGTCACCACCATGTTTGTCGGCGAGACCGGCGCCAAATCCTCGGTGGTCTCCCTGGCCGATCTGAACGACCTGCAGGTGGAGGTGGACATCAGCCAGACCGAATTCGCGCGGGTTTCGCTGGGCCAGCCCTGCGCCGTGGTTCCCGACGCCTTCCCTGACCGGCGCTACCGCGCCGTGGTGGCCGAGATCGCGCCCCAGGCCAACCGCCAGAAGGCGACGGTGCAGGTGAAGGTGCAGGTGAAGAACCCGGACGCCTACCTGCGCCCGGAGATGAACGCGCGAGTGTCGTTCGAGGACCCGCGCGCCGGCCAGGCCAGCGTCCGCCAGTTGCTGGCGCCCCGCTCCGCGCTGTTTCAAGCCGATGGCAAGAGCGCGGTGATGGCGGTCGAGAATGGCCGCGCCGTCATCAAGCCGGTGACCGCCGGCGAGGAAATGGGCGGCTCGGTGCGCATAGCCTCCGGCCTGAACGGCGATGAGACCCTGGTGGTCGGCAGCCCCGCCGCATTGAAAAGCGGCCAGCGGCTGCGTGTCAAATGAACCCTTAGCCGCAGATTGCGCAGATCCCGCAGATTTCCGAATCTGTGCAATCTGCGAAATCTGCGGCTAGACCGCGTTATGAATAAAGCGCTCATCGAAGTCGATCGCGTTGAGAAGGTCTTCCGGCGGGATTCCAACGAGGTACGGGCCCTGGATGGCATCTCGCTGGAAGTGGCCGAAGGCGATTTTCTGGCCTTGATGGGGCCGTCGGGCTCCGGCAAATCCACGCTGCTGAACCTGGTGGCGGGCATCGACCGGCCGAGCGGCGGCCGGCTGCGCGTGCTGGACGTCGAGCCGGCGCGCATGAGCGAGAGCCAACTGGCCCGCTGGCGCAACGAGCACATCGGCTTCGTCTTCCAGACCTTCAACCTCATCCCGGTATTGACGGCCTTCGAGAACGTCGAATTGCCGCTGCTGCTCACGCGGCTGGCGCGCGCCGAGCGGCAGCGGCGCGTGCAAACGGCCCTCCGGCTGGTGGGGCTGGAGGACCGGGCCGAGCACTATCCCCGGCAACTTTCCGGCGGCGAGGAGCAGCGGGTGGCCATCGCGCGCGCCTTCGTCGCCGATCCCACGCTGTTGCTGGCCGACGAGCCCACCGGCGACCTGGACGCGCACTCCGCCGAGGAAGTGCTCGAGATTTTCGCGCGCCTGAACCGCGAGCTCGGCAAAACCGTCCTGCTGGTCACGCACGACGCGCGCGCCGCCCGCCACGCCGGCAGAGTGCTGCACCTCGACAAGGGCGTTTTGGTCGATCAACCGGAAAAATGAAAACCACAAAGGCACAAAGAACACAAAGAGGCACAAAGGAATCTCTTGGTGTTCTTTGTGCCCTTTGTGACTTTGTGGTGACATGACGCCTGAGGAACTGCGCGATCGGATACTGGCCTTCATCGAGGCCTGCCGCCTGCACCGCCCCGTAATCAAGGAAGAAAGCGAAACCATGCCGCTGGAGCCGGAGCGCTTCAGCGTCGAGGTGCGGCAGGGCAAGGTGCTGCTGGAGGCCTGGGACGATGCGCGCAGTCTGGTGCGGCGCGTGGTCGAGATCCGCAAGGAAACAGAACACGAGCTGGTGCTGGGCTACCGGCGGTTTGGAGCGGGCCAGGGCGCCGTTCGCATCCTGGCCTCGGCCAAAGACGCTCCCTTATTGCGCCGCGAGGCGGCGCGCAGCCGCTTCGCCGACCGCCTGCGCAAGATGCTGGCCCAGCAGTTTCCCGGCTGGAAGGTGGAGCAGCTTTCGGTTGAGCGCGATCTGGAGCACGCCTTCTCCACGAACACCGTTCGCGCCGTGCTCCGCCAGGGGCAGACCGCGTGGGCGGTGGCGGCCTGCGCCGAGCAGGCAGGCGAGGAGGCCACCGACGGCGCGCTGACACAGGGCCTGGCCTGGCTGGAGCACCTGCGCCGCTCCTCGTCCCTGGTCCGCAGCCGGCGCCTGCTGACCGGCTTGAAACTGTTCCTGCCGGAACAATACGTGGCCGGCACGGCGCTGCGCTGGCGCTTCCTGAACCGCGAGCTGGCGCAGTATGAGTTGTTCGCCTTTTCGCCGGATGACGAAGTGCGGCGCGCCGAGGAGATCGATTACGCGAACCTGGCAACAGAGCTGCCCCTGGTTGGTTCCCGCTTCCCCGTTTTCGGGGGCCTTCTAAGCCAACTGGCCGAACTCCCGGCAGTAGAGCTGGTTCAGACAACCAGCGGCCCGGCCTGCCGCATTCGCGGACTGGAGTTTGCGCACCTGACGACGGACGGTCCGGTGTTCGGCTTCGGCAAGGAATGGCGCCCGCTCACGCCCGAAACGCTGCTCGAAGCCGAAGCGCTGGCCGTCCACATCGCGGAGGTGCGCTCCGGGGATTCACCCGAACGGCACGATCCGCTCTACACCGCGCAGCCGGAACGCTGGCTGGAGTCGCTGCTGGCCGCCGACATCAGCGCGCTTTCCGCCGAGCTCGACCCCGCGCATGTGTATTCCCAAGTGCCGGCAATGCTCGGCGGGCATCGCGGTATCATCGACCTGCTGGCCGCCACCCGCGCCGGCAGGCTGGTGGTGATCGAGCTGAAAGCTTCCTCCGACCCGAACCTGCCGATGCAGGCGCTCGACTACTGGATGCGCGTGAAGTGGCATTTCGAGCGCGGCGATTTCCGGCGGTGCGGCTACTTCCCGGGCGTCGAATTGCGCCCCGAGGCGCCGCTGTTGTGGCTGGTCGCCCCGGCCTTCGAATTCCACACGCACAATGAAGTTGTCTTGCGTTATCTCTCTCCTGACGTCCCCATCCGGCGCATCGGCCTGAACGAATCCTGGCGCGCAGGCGTCCAGGTGGTGTACCGGGCGTGACAGCCAATCTGCGAAATCTGCGAAATCTGCGGAATCGTTTCTTCAGGCTTCAAAGCTCACGCCGATCGTCTTTCCCAAATCGAACAGGTGCGCGCGGGCGCGGTCGTATTCTTCGGCGTTGGGCAGGTGCTCGAGCATCAGCGGAGTGTCGTGCGAAAGGCCGGCCAGCCGGCGCAGGTAGGTGGTGTAGTCCATGGAGCCGGCGCCCGGCCGAACCTCCACGAAGTGCACATTCATTTCCACTTCCCACTTCAGGTCCTTGGCGTGGCAACTGACGATCCACCGGCCGAGCACGTCAAAGCACTCGTTGAGCAGGTCGGTGTTGCGGTAGAAGCGGAGCGGCGAATTCACCAGGTTGCAGGGGTCGAGGTGGACGGCGAACGCTTTGCGGTCCACGGCCTTGATCAGCTTGAGGTACGAGGCGGGGCCGTCGGGCAGCGACCAGCCCATCATCTCGTAGCAGAAGGCGGCCCGCCCGGGCTTGACCGCATCGATGATCTTGCGGGCGTTCTCGACGGCGGCGTCGAAGAATGCCTGCGAGAGGTTCTGCGGGTCTGGGCCGTACCAAACGGTCTTGTGGAACGAGCCGGCGATATCCACGCAGCAGCGCGCCCCCACGGCCTCGGCCAGCGCCAGGCCCTCGGTCACGGTCTTCAGGTTGGCCTTGCGTTTTTCGGGGTCGGCGTCGAGAAGGTTGACCCAGCGGCCCACTTCGGCAACCACCACGCCGTGTTTGGCATAGGCCTCGGAAACCGCACGGATGCGCGCGCTGTCGTCGAGCGAGAGCTTTGGACAATACGCCGCCCGGTATCCCAGTTTTCGATGGGCGAGCGCGAGTTCTTCCGGGTCGTCGCTTTTGACGTAAATGGGGCCGCCCAGCCGGATGGGGTGGTTCGGCCTGGATGCCTGCGCCCGGGCAAGCGGTGCGGCGGCTGTCAACCCGAGCGCGCCTGCAAGAAAGCTGCGGCGATTCATGCCGCTATGGTAGCGCAGAAAGACCGGCTGACGGCTTTCGGCTGACGGCGGGCGGCGTCGTCCGGCAGTGATATACTCGCGGGGAACTTGAGAGTCTTCAGGGAGACACCGATGGCCGACGAGGAGCAGGACGACGTGAACCGCAGGGAATTCCTGCAGGCCGGAGCGGGAGCAGCCGCAGTAGCCGCGGCGCCGCCGGGGCCCGCCGCGCCATTGACCTGGAGCGAGCTGCTGGCCTTGAAGCGTTACGACGCGCCGACCGTGGCCAATGCCATCGAGACCCTCAACGTCCGCCCGCGCAGCGCCGGATTCATGCGCCCCGAAATCCGCTGTATCTTCCCGGAGTTGGGCGTGATGGCCGGCTATGCCGTGACGGCGCGCATGCGGGCCGCCAGGCCGCCGGCGCCGGCCGACAAGCCGGCCGTCAATTTCGACTGGTGGGACTTCATCCTGATGACGCCGCTGCCCCGGGTCGTCGTCATCCAGGACCTGGACGACCCGCCGGCGGTGGGCTCCTTCTGGGGCGAGGTGCAGGGCAACATCCACAAGGCGCTGGGATGCGCGGGCGCCGTGACCAACGGCGGTGTCCGCGACCTGAACGAGGTCGGACCGCTGGGATTCAACTTCTTTGCCCAACACGTCATTGTTTCCCATGCTTATGTGTACATGGTCGATTTCGGCGGGCCGGTGGAAGTCGGCGGGCTCACCATCCGGACGGGCGACCTGATTCACGCCGACCGCCACGGCGTTCAGGTGCTGCCCATCGAGATCGCCCGCCACATCCCGGCCGCCGCCGAAAAAGTGATGGCGCGCGAACGGCGAATCATCGACTACTGTAAGTCACCCGAATTCACGCCCGAAGGCCTGAAGCAACTAATGCGCGGCCTCAAGTAACAGAGACGTAGGGGCGCTGCTTTGCGGGCGGGATAAAAGCCGAAGAACACCCCCACGGCAATCGAGAAGACCACCGCATGATCTTCATGATGCCGATGCCGCCGACCATCAGCGAAACCGAGGCGATCGATCCCAGCAGCAGCGTCATCACCTGGCCGGTCTGCCGGTACAATTGGGGCTTAAGGACGATGCCATGAACCAGACGTTGGCGATTCACGGCGGGCCCAAGGCAGTCACCCGTAGGCTGCCGGGGTGGCCGCAGTTCAGCGAGCAGGCCATCCAGGCGGTGGAGGCCGTGCTGCGGTCCGGGAAGGTGAACTACTGGACCGGCAAGAAAGGGATGGAGTTCGAGTCGAAATTCGCCGCCTGGCAGGGCAGCAAGCACGCCGTCAGTGTTTCCAGCGGGACGGCGGCGCTGCACGTGGCGCTCAGCGCCCTGGGCATCGGCCCCGGCGACGAAGTGATCGTGCCCAGTTACACCTTCATCGCCACCAGTTTCTCGGTGGTGCAGGCCGGCGCCGTCCCCCGCTTCGCCGATGTGAACCTGGAAGACCACTGCCTCAGCGTGGAGTCGGCCGAGAAACTGGTAACCGAGCGCACCAGGGCCATCATGCCCGTCCACCTCTACGGCAACGTCTGCGACATGGACCGGATCCTGGCTTTCGCCCGCCGGCACAACCTTTACGTGATCGAGGACAACGCCGAGGCCTTCGGCGGCGAATATAAAGGCAGGAAGACCGGCACGCTGGGCGATATGGCCGGCTGCAGCTTCTGCCAGAACAAGACCTTCACCACCGGCGGCGAGGGCGGCATGGTGACCACCGACAGCGAAGAGCTGGCCTGGCGGGCGCGCAGCTTCCGCGACCACGGCTACGACGTCAAGGAGCGGCTCAGCCTGCTGGAACTCGAGCAGAAGCTGCCTTACATCCACAACATGGTGGGCTGGAACTACCGCATGACCGAGATGCAATCGGCCATCGGCCTGGCCGAGCTGGAGCGCATCGACAACTGGAACCTGCCGGCGCGGCGCCGCAATGCCCACATCGTCATTCAGGCCTTGCGGCAGCTTCCGGAGGTGAAGCTGTTCCCGGTGGACACCGGGGAGCGGCGCAACGGCTGGTACGTGATGGCCTTCTCCCTGGACATCGAGAACATGGAATGCGACATCCGCCAGTTCGTCGAGGCCGCCGCGGCCGAAGGCGCCCCGTGCTGGAAGGTCTTCTGGCCGCAGTGCTTCACCGAGCGCGCCTTCCAGGAGTGGAACTCGTTTGGCCGCTCGGGCTTCCCCTTCCGGTCGAAGGAGTACGCCGGCCCGGCCAGCGTCGATTACACGCGGGTGGAAGTGCCCAACGCCCGCTGGCATGAAAGCCACACCTTCACCTGCTTTGCCTACCCCACCTACGACGAGGAAGACATGCACCAGATCGCCGCCGCGCTGGTCAAGGTCATCAAAGCGCACGCCAAGAAGAAGGGAGAATAGGCGGTCACAAGGCGGGTCCCCGCAGCGCTGAAGCGCCGGCATC
>Ga0315284_10013762_pt1 | contig 11529 bp, 20 predicted proteins | sample YL17G09_16_MG_FD_203696 | JGI IMG/M metagenome (GOLD analysis project Ga0315284, IMG submission 203696) | Sediment microbial communities from Yellowstone Lake, YNP, Wyoming, USA - YL17G09_16 | ecosystem: Environmental > Aquatic > Freshwater > Lake > Sediment | place: USA: Wyoming | collected... | reverse complement strand
TTTGTTTCAGGTTGTGGAAAAGATAATGAAGAAAAAGAATCAAAAAATAAACCTATTTTGGTTCAAGAAAAAAGAGAAGAAGTAGAAGTACTGCATCAAGTTCAAGCAGATTCTTTTGATACAGATGGGGGGTCCGTTAATTGTATCAAGCCAAAACCACCCGTACCGCCTACACCGCCACCTGTTCCACCTACACCTACACCTACACCGCCACCTGTTCCTACACCTTGCCCAGAGTGTCCCAAGTGCCCTACGTGTCCAGCACCGCCACCTGTGACACCTTGTCCTACATGTCCAGAGATACCACCTGTAACACCTTGTCCTGAACAAAAACCTTGTCCAAAACCTTGTCCAGATCAAAAGCCACCTTGCCCAACACCTTGTCCTAGTCCTGAACAAAAGCCTTGCCCTTGTCCTGAACAAAAGCCTTGTCCCAGCCCTGAACCAAAACCTTGTCCAGATCAAAAGCCTTGTCCTTGTGAGCAAAAACCACCTTGTCCAGATCAAAAGCCTTGCCCTGAACCAAAGCCACCTTGTGATACTTGCAACAACGGGACTAATGTAGAAGGTGATCCTTGTTACTAAATTAAATCGTTGGGTTTATTTATGAGTGAAAACGAAGTAGCTAAGGCTGTAAAAACATTAGTTTCTGCGTTGAACGATGACAAAGCTTACAGATACTCATGGCAATCAAACATAGCAATGGCATTTTCCGACGCTTGTGTCCAAGCCGGAGTTATGTTTCCGCAGTTGCATGATGTTTCAAATAAGGCTGCTGATAGCTTTTTAAGAATCTTATGCCGAGACATAGAGAATGAATGATGCTGTATGGGGTGCCAAAGCATTAGAGAGATTTGGTAAACGGTGTTCTTTCACCGGCCCTTTCCTTATCTATTTCCAAACCACTTGCAATAAATAAAGTAATGCTTTAGCATACTACAATATCCTTTATCACAAGTGGATTGGAGTATTTCAGTGGATTTAAACGAAGCGGTAACAGTTGCGTGTAGAGAAGAAACGCTTGTAGATGCATTGACCTATATAGCAGTATGGGACTCCGAACGTGCTGTACGACAAGCAATAGAAAACTACAAAACAAAAGTAATTTTATCTTCCGAGGGTACATTCGGATTCGTTTGGGATACTTGCTTTAAAGTATGCTTTGAGGCCGTTATTCTTAAATGGCAAAAAGAAGAACGAGACGAAACACCAAAGTTATTAACTCATTTGAAATTATTACTAAACTCAATAGAAAAACTAATTGATGAAATTCCGGCAACAAGCATCCCAGTTGCGGCGACGCAAGAAGTGGGGGGTAAACGGGAGTTTACCTCTTTCACGGATTTGATGTTGCATGAAGGTGGGTGTAGTCCACTAGACTAGAGGAAATGGGGGAAAGGTTTATGATCGCAATTTTTAACGAGAGAGATATAGAGAAGATAGTCAAGAAATACATATGCGATCACCCTGACTATGCTGGAATGAAAGTTGTGAGTGAGGAATGGGGAGTCATTAGGAAGATGTATCAAGGGGAATGTGACCTGCGGAGCCTTACATTTCACCTTGAGCCTATTACAGATCAAGACAGGGAAGAGTTGACGGCTACCATCTCTGCAATAACAAATCTTCTACACGAGATAAGACAGCGGATCGATCCTAAACTTCGAGGAGACACTGGGGTGGATAATGGATAAAAAACAAATCAAAAACCTAGTTAATGATGCCAACAGTTGTCTTAACAGCAAATTTGATGTTGAAAAAGTTTCAAAAGGGTTTGAATTCTTTTTAGAAAAAATAAATAGTATTGGAGTTAAAAAAGAAAACAAACCTATAGCAGCAACAGCAACCCCCCCTGCCGTTGAACCTAAAATAACTGATTTGAAAAAAGCCGAGGAACAAGTTAAATTATTTTGGAGAGATAAGAACAAGAGTTTAGAAAAAGTATACGGTAAAGGAAATGTATGGACTAACCGAGGATATTAACTATGATAAAAGAGCCACACATTGTTGGGACATATACGCTGCTTCTTAGTTGCCGAAAAAACATAACTTGGAAAGATATCGTATCTTCTTCCCGAGACCATATCCCAGATGATAACGTTCCCTACGATGCTCAGATCTACAATGCCGCAAAAGAGTTAGCCTTCGCCCTAGAAAAAATAGACTCCACTCGCAATAAAATACTAAAGTAAAAGCCTTAACTTAATCTTGTAATCTTGTAACGGTAAACATTGATGGGTACTCTTTATGGGCGCATCCAAAACAATATTTATTTGTCCGCAATGCGCCTTTTCTTTTCAGATAGACGATTTCAGCCACGTAATATTTTGTCCGTTTTGTAGAATACTCTTGAATATAGAAATGATCAAAGAGGAAGAAGAGCGAGAATACAAAGAAAAAGAATTAGAAATAGAAAAGGAAGAAAAAGAAAAGAAGAAGAAAGAAAAGAAGAAGAAAGAAAAGAAGAAGAAAGAGAAAGAGAAAGAAAAAAGAAAAAAGGAGAAGAACCTTGCGTTTCAAGTATAACTACCTTAAATGTGATTTTGAATACGTTCCTAATGACGTTACTATTCAATTGTTGTCTTACCTAACAGATGAAGAAAAAAACGTATTTGTAAGCACGAGTACTTTGGATACAGATACTTTTACGGTACAGACGTATAAAAGTAGCTTGCCTTTAACTTCAGCGGCAAATGGGCTTCAAGGTAATGTCATTTACGACTGCTACGTATTGGGGTCTAACATATACGCATCTACGGACGGTGGGCTGTCTATTTCAAAAGACAGTGGGTTAACTTGGTCAACTTTGGTACAAAGTATTAAATCCTCTTTCGCCTTTACGGGTAATAAAGTATACGCAGCTTCTGATATTAGTGGTATATACGTTTCATTCAACAATGGAAGTACTTGGGTAAACAAAACAACTGAAAACGGTTTGCCAAGTAACATTGTCCACCACGTTATAAAAACGGGAAGCGTGTTGTATGCCGGTACTGATAATGGTTTAGCTATATCGACTAACGATGGGTCTAACTGGAAAACAATACTTAAAGATATCCCAATTAGAAGGATTTCTGTCAGTGGGACGTACATATATGCAGCTACTCCTAATGGAGTTCAAATATCCTCCAATAGCGGGATAACTTGGATTAACAAAACAGTAGGTCAAGGCTTGGGTAGCAATTCCGTAAACGGTATATTTTCGTCAACCGGAACAACAAATGTTTACGCAGCTACCTATGACGGTGTATCTATATCAACCAATCGAGGAACATCTTGGTCAAATAAACTAAACAACGGTCTTGGAAGTAATATTATTACTGGTGTCTATTACTCTAGTGGAACTATATATGCGGCAACTATAGGCGGATTGTCAAGTTCTACAAATGGAGGTACGAGCTGGGTTAACAAAACGGTTACAGATGGCCTAGGAGATAATTATGTTTATAATGTATTTCTTTTTGGAAATACGATATACGCCTCAACCAACTACGGATTATCAGTATATGATAGTACTTGGAAAAATTTAATAAAGACTCCCCCAAATTATATTAGCTTTCTAACTATTCTTATTGGTAAAAAAATAAGTGAAAAGTATAATTCCAGTAAAGGCGGCTTCTTAACTAAAGACGGTAAAATAATTTCTCAAATAGAAAACACTGAGGGTTTAGTAAACGGCATGACTGTCCAAGGAACAGGTGTGCCAAAAGATACCTACTTGGTTGGTGTAAGAGATAAGAACTCTGTCGAGGTAAGCAACGCGGTAACAGTTTCAGGTAAAAACACGCTAACCTTTAATACACTTGGGTGGGAAATAGATTTTACCGAGTTAGACAAATTGGTTAACGTGGTAAGGTTTGATTTACTTTGATTTACTTTGAACGCTTATTTTTCTTTTTCTTTTGCTTTTTCTTCTTTTTCTTCTTCAGGATTAATATGCCGGATTTCAAGAAAATATCGATTGTGGGGAATAATGTACTCTACTAGTTTATTGTTTTGGTAGCCCGAAATACAAGCACTTCCGGCAAGTTCGGATGGGTATGCTATTTTTATAGGACATTCAAGTTCATCTATTTGACCGTTTTCAAAATTTATTAATAAGTATGCGTGTTCTAAAATAATTTTTTCCATATTTGTATTTTTCCCAACCACTAAATTTTTAACCATATTACGCTACCCCCTTTATTTAAAAGTAAACTAGAAAAGAGAAAAACGTAAGTTAATAAAAAATAAACTACATCAAATCGAAATAATAAAAAAATGTAACACAAAACTCTTATTTTATTTTTAGGTACTGTCCTTTCGTAAAAAGGGGTAGAAAAATAAAACAAGGAGAAAGTTATGTCAGAAAAATTAGAGCCAATCGTAGTGGATAGTGTAGCCAATACTAATTTCAAAAATTTGGCCGAATTCCCAACTCTGTTTTTCACAGAAATGATGGAAGACAGTCGGTTGATTACCAAAGCACAAAACGAAAACTTGGTTCGTGGTAGTGCTAGACTTAATGGTGGTCTTGATACCATCACTACACGCGCATTGAAAGACGTAGCAGAGCTTGATATGGGCGAAGCTACCTCTATCGTTAAAGCAGGAACAGGCGTAGATCCTCAGTCACAGGGTCATTTGCTTGGCCAGTCTCTAGCTCAATTGGCTGCTGCAATCGCATCCATTCAGCAGTATACAAAAACTGCTCAGACAACTCCTCCGGTCACAAAGTAAAATTGAGTATAAAACTAGCCCCCAAATAAAAAAAGTTATTTGGGGGCTTTTTATTTACTAAAAGTAAACAAGCTAATTAAAAAATTATCAATAAATTTGTTTTTTAAAAAATGTAGGACACAAGGTTAATTTTAAAGCAGAGGAAGCCTATTATTTTTAAACAGGGAGAATTGATATGTCAGAAAAATTAGAGCCAATCATCGTGGATAGTGTAGCCAATACTAATTTCAAAAATTTGGCCGAATTCCCAACCCTTCATTTTGCTGCTATGATGCAAGATAACAAAGTTATCTCGAAGCAACAAAATGAAAACATGGTTCGTGGTTCGTCTCGTTTTAATGGTGCCCTTGATAGTCTTATGGTTCGGGGCCTCAAAGACGTAGCAGAACTTGATATGGGTGAAGCATCTGCAATGGTAAAAGCAGGAACAGGCGTAGACCCACAATCGCAAGGCTATTTGCTTGGCCAGACACTGGGGCAATTATCTGCCGCAGTTGCTGCTATTCAGCAACTTGTAAAAACTGCTCAGTCAACCTAATAAACTTGGGTGTTGTAAAATTATTCCAGAACCCAGCAAATAATTTGCTGGGTTTTTTTTGAATGACAGTGCCAACTTCGTTTTTCGATTCCCGCCACCTCCACCTTAGTTTATTTTCTTATTTTTTCTTATTTTTTTCGTAATAGGCTTTTTGGTAGGCTTTTATTTTATCTTTATTGGCTTCTTTGTATTCTTGTATTTTATCCTTATTTTCCTCGTAGTAGCCTTTCATGTAAGAAATTAACTTTTCTTTATTAGCTACTTGATAAGCTTTCATTTGTGCTGCTATCTTTTCCTTGTTAGCAGCTAAGTATATTTTTTTCTTAGCTTTAATTGTATCCTTGTTAGCATCTTGGTAGGCTTTATGTATAGCTTTTATCTTTTCCTTATTGGCGGCTGCGTAAGCCTGATATCTGACTTTTCTGGCTTTTTTCTTTTCATCGCTCATATTCCCACTTTCCCCCCTAAGCCTTAATGTTTTCGAAGTACCCCATAAATTTCTCTAAAATGCTGGATAAACTAGCTAGCTTTTCACTTGAGTCTTCAATTTTATTTAACTTCGTATCTAGGGCGGATATGGCGTTTTTTATTTCTACGAGATTTTCTTTTAAAACTTCTTCTGTATTAAAAATAGACGAGGTGGTTGGGCGGTCTGGGTAGATTACATTATATGCGGGTACAGCGTGTTGGTGTACGCTGCTTAACCCTGGCCCTCCGACACTTCCGGTTGGACCTTTAGGCGTTGTCTCCACTTCAATTGTTTCTCGTATTGGTATTTGTGGTAAATCTGGTAAATCGTTTTTTGGGGGATTGTAGGAAGGAATTGTAGGAACTCTCTCCACTACTTTCTTGGGCTTTTCTACTTTTTCTACTTTTTCAATCTTTTCAAATTCCGTTTTTTCTATTTTTTCTATTTTTTCTATTTTTTCTGCTTTCTCTATTGTTTTCAAAAGCCCTAAACCCCTAACCACGCTTTCATATATTTCGTTTTTAAGGTTGACTTGGGATTCTTTATATTCAGTATCTTTGTTTTTTACGTACTGGACTATTTTAGAACTTCTTTGTGTTTGCTGTGTTAAAATGTCCCCAATACTTTGTAGTTTTTCATCGATACTAGAAAGTTTAGATTCAACATTACTAACACGCTCTTCAATCTGTTTGTATTTAGACGTAAACATAAAAAATTCTCCCTTACGTAAAAACGTATTTCCAATCTTTCTTATTCCTATCATCTTACCTGTACTACCTTTATACAATGTTTGACTGTACAACCAAATCTAAAATAATGCAAATTAAAAAAATATCAACAATCTATACGGTCAATATTCAAAAAATTCAAAAAATCCAAAAAATTCAAATAAAAAAATGCAACACATCATTATTTCATAAGTGTGGACTGCCACCGTTTTTTTATCATGATAAAGAAGGAGAACATAAATGAGTGATAAGCTTGAGTCAACAGTTGTGGATAGTGTAGCCAACACTAATTTCAAAAATTTAGGCGATTTTCCCGCCCTTCACTTTCAATCTATGCTCGAAGATAATCGTATTATCAGCAAGCAAATGAATGAAAACTTGGTTCGTGGTAGCGCAAGGCTTAACGGAGCTTTGGATAGTCTTATCGTTCGCGGCTGCAAAGACATTGCAGAACCCGATATGGCTGAAGCACAAAGCATGGTTAAAGTCGGTACAGGCGTAGATCCTCAGTCGCAGGGTCATTTGCTTGGCCAGACGTTAGCCCAGTTGTCTGCCGCAGTTGCTGCTATTCAGCAATTGGCAAAAGTTGCCCAATCAACACCTCCTGTAAGCTAATCAGTATATCAACTTGACACGGATGTCAAGGGGAGACCCAAGAGAAGCCTTTATTTTTAATAAAGGCTTTTTTTGTTGTTACCAATCACCATAACTACTTGAAAAATAAAAGGTTTATAATAAGTGTTGATTTAATCTTTAATTCGATTAAAGTTGTTTACTACTTATTCCGATACGTATTATGAGGTAGACAATGAACGACATTCAAAAAAAACTAATTAACACATTAAAACAAATGGCGGAGAAACCCAGAGACCGCACAATTGCCGCCCCGCACAGAGATAGGAAATTAGCCGTTAAAGCCCTTGAATCCGACTTAGTCAAGCATCTAGCAAAGCATATTATTAAAATTACACTATGGCCCAATCTCCCAAGTTATACCGGTTGGATCTCCGAGATTAAAACAGGTTTAACTGAATTGACTTTTAAACTTTGTAGGTTTTGTGTTGAGAATGAGAACGATGAGCGGGTAGTGAAAAAGTTATGGTTTGGTAGTAAAGATGTTATGAGAGCTTTGAACGAAGTAATGGATGAAGCTTACTGGGAAGTAAAAGACGATATGAAAAAAGAAAACAGCGGAAAAACACCACACATTGAATATAATCCGTTTACAGAAAAGGAACAAAACTTCAGCGATATTGGCTTTAAAGTTAAAGAAGAAAACAGAAAAGCAGATGGTATATGTTTTTCGTTGTGGTTGAAAGACACTAAAATACTTTGATACTAACTCAGTCGTCATCCACCTCAATGTCAACCATTTCTGGTTTTTCACCAAAGCAGTTAAAAACCCTTATTTTTTTCTTTTTCTTTTCTTTATTCTTTTCTTCTTTGTAGCTTTCTTGGCTTGCATCCAGAACATCGTCAATTCGTTTGTGTAAAACTTTACGCAAATCGTTTAATTCAGACAGGCTATTAACCCTATCATGGGCAATAGGCACACGGATTTTGTTTTTACCTTTAAGCAAAATCAAATCTTCGCTTCCAACATAAACTTCAGTATCTGTGGTTGCTATTGTAAAAACTAAATCCATATACGCCTCGCTTTGTTATTTGGTAGATAGATTATAGACTGCTTCCCAGATGAGAGTCTACGATTTTCTCTATTCTTTCAAAAAAAGCGTGTATACGTTTTTCATCTACTTCCTTTTTAAATTTTTTATTAAAATAGGACTTTTCAAGTTGATTCTTTGCACTACGCTTATAGCTTCCTACCATACGTTTGATGTCAGAAATCACCTCTCCGGCAGCTTTTATTTTGTTTTTAAAACTAGAAGAATGAAGAAGTATAACAACTAATTCTGTGTCAACAAGTCTAGTTACCTCATTGTTCCAATGGGTAACCCATTTTGTTTCTTTATTGGCTTTGGCATATTCCGCTTTTAGGTACTCGTACAACGCCCCGCCAATCTTTTCTTCAAACTTGTTCTTAAACTCAGTACGGTTATAGGCCGTGCCCACTATTTTTTTAAGAACCCTAATTGTTTTTTCTATACCCATTGGATCTTCCTTTCATCTACTTATCGGGAAAAAACAAAACAAAGTTTAAAAAATAATTAACAAAGATATTAAAGTAATCTATTCAGACACATACGGCTGAATATTCAAAAATACGGACTCGTCTTTTCCCACACCCCAAGATAACACTTTTGCTTGTAATTTTTTACATTTAGAAAAATCAAATCGTTCAAAGTGGTATTGTTCTTTTTTTGGTATATATCCCACGGAACTGTTGTTAATTTCTACCTTTATGGCATTTTTGTCGTATGGGTTTTCGGGTTCAGGGAAAACAATAACATCTAGGTCTATATTTTCACCCTCTAGAGATCTTTGCATTAAGTCTTTTAAATAGCTTGCATGGCGTTTATCCGCATTTACACCGGCAACGGAAATTGAAGGGAAGATATACATATTTTTTCTCCTACGACTATCAAAAGAATCACTTTACTTTATTTTAATAATCAGTCAACAAAAAACAGAAACAAACGTGGCTTTTAACCCTTATATTAAAATAGAATGATATACCTTGGGGAACAATATGGCTAACTACTTTGGTGTAAATTCCGAGCAAGCAAATCTACAATACGAGCAAGTAGTTTCTGCGTTAGATAAAATATCAAAAGACAATACGCCAAACAAGGGCCGTGGCGACTCCAACATGGACCTAATAAATAATCTAAGACACGCTGAAAACGGGGTTACCCACGAGCCTTGGATTATGTCTACGACAGAATGGCTTACCCCACAGAACGGAAACCCTCCGAAGGGCATTGTATGGTTTGCCAACCCCTCAGATGCCTCGTGGTCGTTATCCCAACGCTCCACGATATCTAAGCACCTAACCGGCACAGTAATGCACGTATGGGCTAATAATTCCCGAGGTACTTTTTTTGATGAGCCTAGGGTAACACTAACTCTTCAAACTGGTAATTTAATGCCTGTTCTAGGTCTTGACGGTAAATGGCAAGTATCTGGTGGCATAATAAATTTTTATGACTTTATGCAGCTATTCGATGCGCCAAAACTTACAGTCGGAACACCTACTAGCCCACCAAAAACAAACTTGGTATCAATTCAATACCATAGCAATCTATTTCCTTCGATAACACTTCTTGGGATGTTTGATCCAAGTACTGGTATTAAGTTTACGGATTCTTCTTCTAGTCCTGCCTCTCCTACGGGATGGACAGTTGATTTCGTTGTATTTGACACTGTTCCTAAATTGTCTACCTTTTCAGGTCAGCAGACAAACTCTAGGCTTCTTCAAAATTGGATTGACGCTAAAGTTGATAAGAAAGCTGTTAATAGGAACCCATCTTACGATGAGCAAGAAAACAGTCTCCTTAAGAAGTACCCACAACAACAGTTGCGGCAAGCAGAGGTTAATAGGAGATTTGATACGCAAAACCCACTTAATAATCAAAACCCGGTATTTAACAAACCAATATCATTTGTTTCTTAATTCTAAACTATTTTTTCTTTTTTAAGCCACAAGGTTAAGACAACCCCGTCTTCAGTTTTCTCTTGTTTTAACGTGTACCCTACTTCAGAGAAAGTTTTTGGCATACCAAGACCAAAGGGGTCAAAGGAAATTTTATTTATTTTTGATTTCATTTCATCAATCACCTTCCAATAAGCATCGTCCAACACTTCGTTCAATTTCCCCATAACATCTTTAGGGGTATACCAAAGCTTTTGTACAATGTGTATTTTGTCTTTTCGTATACTATTTCTACATAACTTAAATGCTAAATTACCGAGGCTCGCCTTTATCTCTTTTAGCCAGCCCTTTTTGTAACTGATATCTGGCCACAGTGTTATTTTGATAATATGTTTTGCAAGATGTATGATTTCTTCAGAGTTTAGCGCATCCGTTGCCAAGGATCGTGGTCTTTGCGGAAGAGCAGTTACTTTCTTAATACACGTATTTGAACAAATATCTTTCAAGATTTTTTGTAAAACCTTAGATGTATCCATACATAATTTCCTTTCACTTAATCGGACCAAGTTTAATTTCAATTGCTTTGTCTACTTCTTTTAAGAAGTCAGACATTATATCCGTTTTTTCCATTCTTTTTTTAGGTAGCTTTGTATTTAATTTAGGTTTTTCAACAGCAATTCGGTTAAGTGCAGTAATCGCAGCTTTGAAAAAACCATCGGATTTCTTTTCGATTTGCAACTTTACTTTTTCTAATACTTTTTCTCTGTTCTTAAATGTTATTTCTGACAGATGATAAAATATAGAAAGTTCTTGAAATAGCAGCCTCTCAACCTCACGCCCCCACTTCCCCACATATATACCTTCAGGCCACCCCAACAAATCCCCAATTTTCATTTTATAAAATTCAAAAGCGGCACCGGCCATTTTTTCCCAAATTCGGTTTTCAAATTGCTTGCGATCAAAAGCCATACCTACTATAACTGACATAAATACCCCCTCTTTCACAACCTATCGGAAAATATAGCACAATACTTTAGTGAAATAAAGAATACCTTAAAAAAGTAATGAATCTTGTTAGTTACTTAAATAAACTTAATATTAACCAAAAGATATTAATTTAATACTGTAACTTATTAGTGGGAGTAATCACATGGAACCAACTGAAGAGCAGCGCAAAAATGCAATAGATTCTAAAGCAATAGGATTCTACCCTATAAAAATAACAGACTTCTTATCCTTAACTACTACTAAAGAGCAATATAACGAGATATTAAAGAAAAAGCATAAGCTCAGTCCGAGTTACACAATACTACCTTTCGTAACTTTCGATGTAAAAACAGGAAAAGTAACTGGGCATGAGGGTAGACATAGGGCAGCAAACATGTACCAAGAAGGCAAAACGGAAATGCTTATTGCCTTATATCCAGAACCAAAACACCGTGATTGGAAGGAAGACTTATCACAACTCCCTAGCTTTTTATACGGCCAAAGCGCATCGGTTAAAATTCCATTAAATAAGAAA
>Ga0315284_10013761_pt1 | contig 11529 bp, 8 predicted proteins | sample YL17G09_16_MG_FD_203696 | JGI IMG/M metagenome (GOLD analysis project Ga0315284, IMG submission 203696) | Sediment microbial communities from Yellowstone Lake, YNP, Wyoming, USA - YL17G09_16 | ecosystem: Environmental > Aquatic > Freshwater > Lake > Sediment | place: USA: Wyoming | collected... | reverse complement strand
CTCATACTGGACGGATAAGGGCATCAATACCCCCGTCGAAGAGGAGAAGAAACGAAGTTACGACTTTGTCGCGCTGGAGAAGGTCGCCCTGATCAAGCAGGCGCTCGACCAGGGCTACAGTCTGGAGGGCGCGGTGGCGGAGGCCGATTCCTTCCTCAAACGCCGCGACCAGGAGCGCCTGCGCATCGAGGATATGTCGGACTTCGAAATCGAGCAGTTCGTGCTGAACCAGGTGGGCCAACTGCAGGGGGTGGCGGAAAAGATCCGGCGCGAGATTCGCACGTACCGCGTGAGTGGGCAATTGCAGGGCGTGGCCACCTCGCTGGGGGGCGTCGATCGCCTGATCTCCTTCTTCGAGGCCAACCCCTATACGGTCAACACGGCGCGGCAGATCGCCATCCGCCTCGGGCGCGAAATGAGCGAGGTGGAGCGCGAGCTGCAACTGCTTGAACAGAAGCATTTCATTCAGAAGATTAGTTATCCGGGATCGGATGTGTATCGGTATATTCCGCAACGGCGGTAGCGCGTTCCTGGCGGAGCGCATTGACGGCAGATTGAGCAGCGCATGGATGCGGCGTGAATTGTTGAGGAACGGTTGCTGCGAGTTTTGGAGGACAACCCATGCCAACGCAACGTGTGCCAACCGGCATTCCCGGTCTGGACGATTTACTGTATGGCGGATTTCTTGAAGGCGATGCCGTACTGGTCGCCGGCGCTCCCGGCACCGGCAAATCGACCCTCGGCATGCAATATATTTACGAAGGCATCATGCAGTATGACGAGCCGGGTTTTTTCATCACCTTCGAGGAGTTTCCCCAGCAGATCTACCGCGACGCGATGAACTTCGGCTGGGACTTCCGCGGCCTGGAGGAAGAAGATAAGCTGAAGGTGCTCTTCACCTCGCCCGACCTGATGTATCAGGACATCAAGCGCCACGAGGGGATCTTCCCCGAGATGATCCGCGAAATCGGCGCCAGGCGGGTGGTGGTGGACAGCATCACGCACTTTCAGCGGATGGCCAGCAACCCGGGCGAGCTGCGCGAGATCATCTACAGCCTGATCAACGCGCTCAAGCGCGAAGGGCTGACGCCTCTGCTGCTGCGCGAGCTGGTGGAGGGCGAAGTGCTGGGCACGGTGGCCGAGGAATACACGGCCGACGCGGTGGTGCACCTGACCATGGAACGCGTCGGCGCCCAGCGCATGCGCTTCCTCGAAGTGCTGAAAAGCCGCGGGTCGCGCCACGTGCCGGCGAAGTCCCTGTTTACTATCCGCGATCAGGGCTTGATGGTGGTGCCGCCCTTCCAGGAGGCATTCTTCCGCTATCAGGAGGCGATCTCCGTGGGCGTGCCGGATCTCGACAGCCTGATGGGCGGCGGCATCCCCTACGGCGCCTTCTACCTGTTCGAGGTGGCCCCGGAGTTCCATCAGGAGATCCTGGAGCTGAACCTGGTCCGCGAGACGAATCGCGCCCAGGACCACCTGTTCGAGCTGGCAACCTCCGCGGTGTACCTGGACAAGCTCAAAGGCGCCGCGCGCAGCTACGGGATGGAGAACGACCTGCGGGAAGCGCTCGACGCCAATACGTTGCAGGTCTTCCCGCTGTTCGAGGCGGAAGACGGCGACCCGCCGGCGCTGGAGCTGCCCGACGAAGAAGAGGAGCTGGAGGAAGCCATCGGGCGGTCCATCGGATTGCTGGATGAGGCATTCCAGCAGACGCATCGCACCCATCGCGGCCGCGTGCTGCTGGATTGCACGCGGCTGTCCACCGTGCTCAACGACGGCTTCATCTACGACGTCCTCAACCCGGTGCTGGAAATGGTGCAAAAATACGGCGGGGTGTGCATCGGCCTGGTAAACCCGGACGCCATGCCGCCGGATACGCACGCCCGCCTGCTGATGGAGGCGGATGGCATCGTCCGACTCTGGCGGGACGGCAACTACACCTACGTACAGGTGATCAAAACGGTCAATTCCGTGCTCACCCCGGTGCACTGCCTGGTGGAAACGAATTCCCCGCCCTACCTGAGTGTGGTGGAATGAGGATAAGTATCTTTTAAGGGACATTCTCTACACGGCGTCGAGAAAATCCAAACCGTGACCTGAATTTCCCTCAAAAGATATGAACAAAGCCCACCTGTTAATTAAGGAGCAGGAACGTTCCCTTTAGAGAAAAGCCTGTTGGTTCCGGCTCCGCCGGGTTAGGATAAGGGAGAAGAGAGAGTGGATGGTTGCAATGAAATGCCTTTATTTCATTGCATCCATCCACTCATCCACTCATCCAATACAAAAACCGGGACCGCCGCGGTGCGTGCGGCGGTCCCGTCCACGAGAGGTACCCAGTGCCAGCCGGAACCGAAGTTCCGGCTGCCCCCTTTGCACTGGGCCACTGCTGATTTACCCTCGCCTCGTGAATTCTACACCTGATAAAAAACATTTTTATCTTGTTTTTACTATTGATCACTATTGCTTATTATATTATCATTATTATCGATTGTAACGTTGGGCAAAGACACCGCTCCTCCTCCGGTATTCGTGAACCACAAAGGGAGATGGAGGTTAATGGTCTGTCGTTTCTGGTTGTAGTGGTACATCACATTGTATTAAGCTTTTCTGGTATAGCGCCTGGTCCGGTGGTTGAGTAGGCAGATGAGCCTTTCCTCATCTTTCCGCAGCTCCCGTGCCGTATCGAAACTACCGCGGTGACAGGAGAACCTTGCGGGAACGGGCGCTAGAGGTGAGGTGGTTTCGATACGGCTCGAGGGTAGCGGAAAGATGCGAACAAGTTTTCTTGCCTGTTCAACCACCAGACCGGGTAAACTCCGTAACAACCAGCAACGATAAACCACAAACCAGAAACCCATCCCATCTCTTTGTGTCTTTGTGACTCTGTGGTTCACGATCCCCCATGCCCAACCCCTCCCGGCGTTCCTTGACAAGCGGGGAAACGTCACCTACAATGAATATCGGTGAGCTTAACCTCCATGGCAGGGACAATCCCGATGATGAGATACGCGTTGCTACTGACCCTCATCTCTCTGGCTGCCTTGCTTCCCCTGCAAGACGCCCTGGCGCAGGACATCGCGTTCGGCGGCACGGAAGTGGTCAACCTGGCGAAAGCGATCGTGGACGAAACGGCGAAGACGAACCAGCTCCCCTCCGCCTATCAACTGACCATGACGAACGGGCACACCATGGTCATCACCGCTCCCAACGCCTTCGAGCTGCTCGCCCGCTCCATCATCGCCTGGCAGGCGACCAAGTCGTTCCCGACGGAAGTCTCCCTGCAACTGCACGATATCAAAGGGTCGGATTACCATCCCGAGGATGAGCCGAAAGCGGCGGGCCAGATGACTGCCGTGCTCGCCGCCGATATCGGCAACTATGCGGACCCGCTGCTCAAGATGACGATCGCCCAGGGGAATACCATCCCCCGCTCCGTGGTCTTTCTCACAAAACAGAAACTGACCGCCGCGCAATTTATCGTGGCCATGTCGGCGCTCCTCGATGAGACGACGAAGCAGAATGCCATCCCAAAGGCATTCGCCATTCCGCTGGTCTGCTCCCCGCAAAACTGGCTGGCTACCGAGCGCCCCGTGGTCGTCGCTGCGCGCGTCACCGGCGATAAAGAACCGTGGCAGCGGATCGACCTGCGCATCTCGTTGAACGAGATGGATCTCACCGAAGCCGGGCCGGTGCTGCGGGACTGGAAAGGGCCGATCCCACCGTTCTGCGGCGCCATCCACGTCGAGCTGCAGGGATTCGGGCCGGTGGGCGACATTCAACTGATGCTGGACAGCCAGTTGCTCAATTCCTACAAAGGCATCGGACCGCATCGCTACGAGCTGGATACCCTGCCCCTCGCCGACGGCCTGCACACCATCTCGGCCACCGCCACGGATACCTCGGGCACAACGAACGCCTACGTCTTCTCCTTCACCGTGCAAAACGGCCGAAGAAGCGGCTTCACCCCGGCGCAGATCGCCGACCTTAACCTGGAAGCCACCACCCAGCCACGGTAGCGGCGACACATCGATAGCGAACCGCTTCCCCGCTCCTCTGAACGGGCAAAAGGATATTTCCCCTAACCCGGCGAATGGTGCTTACATAACGGTAATGAACTTGGCAACGGAGTGTCCCGCCATGCCCCAGGTGATCATCGAAAATCCGATCGTAAATTCGCCCTTCGCGGAGCCGTCCCGCCACTTCCGCTTTACGGACGAAGGCATCACGGACGAGATCGTCGCCTCCCGGCGCATCAGCTCGTATTTCGTCCCCATCCCCCGCGCGAAGAAGAAGGGCAAGCAGCTCGTCTTCGATACCGACACCAACTATGGCGCCTACCTCCTCCACCGCGTGGTGCGGCGCATGGTCGACAACCCAGATCAGCCGCGGCATCCTGCAGAGTGAGTTCCGCGACGGCGACACCATCGTGGTCGACGCCGAATCCCGCAAGATCGTCACTCGCCTCTACGTGCCGTCTGCGAACGAGATCAAGCCGTCGGCGTCGTGACGATGAAACATGGAAGACTGGATGGTTGGAAGGATGGAAGTCCGGATGGGCTTCCGGTCTTGCTCTTTTACCCTTATTTTGTTGGTATCCCCTAAATATTTCCATTCAATAGAGAAGCAGGAAAACCAGTTACTCGACGGCGAACTATACAAAACTCCTGGTTGCTTTCTGGAAGGTGCACCATGATAAAAAAGGAAGCCCACGCACGTATTAAGGTCAACAAGTTGCTCGAACAAGCTGGTTGGCGGTTCTTTGACGCCGAGAATGATCCTGCCAACATCATGCTAGAGAACAACGCTAAAATTACGCAGAAAGCGCTCGACGCATACGGTGAGGACTTCGACAAGACACAACAGGGCTTCATAGACTTTCTGCTACTCGATGCAGAAGGATTTCCGCTTATCGTGCTAGAGGCGAAGTCGGAAGACAAAAGCCCGCTGGACGGGAAGGAGCAGGCGAGGAAATACGCTCAGGCGCAGCATGCCCGCTTTGTAATCCTCTCCAATGGGAACCTACACTACCTGTGGGATCTGGAGCACGGCAACCCGGAAATCGTCTCGACGTTCCCGACTCAGGAGTCCTTGCTCCACCGGTGCGCGTTCAAGCCCCAACCGCAATATCTAGCAAATGAGCTAGTTGACCACGAGTATATCGTGCTGACTCAGCGGCCTGACTATGCAAAGGACCCTCGTTGGCTAGACACGGCAACACGCGACACCTTCATCATGGACCAGGGACTGAAGTTCCTGCGTAAATACCAAATGCGGGCGGTCGGTAGGCTACAGGAGGAGGCGGCGAAAGGCAAGGAGCGCTTCCTCTTCGAGATGGCAACCGGCACGGGTAAGACCTTGGTAGCCGCGGCGGTCATCAAGCTTTTCCTGCGCACCGGCAACGCCAAGCGGGTTCTCTTCTTGGTCGACCGCCTGGAGTTGGAGACTCAGGCATGGAAAAATTTCGTCCGCTACCTGAAGAATGACTACACATGCATAATCTACAAAGAAAACCGCGACGACTGGCGGAAGGCGGAAATCGTCATCTCCACCGTGCAGAGTCTGTCCTTCAACAACAAGTATCAGTCGCTATTCTCCCCTACGGACTTCGACCTCATCATCTCCGATGAAGCCCACCGCTCCATCGGCGGTAATAGCCGCGCGGTGTTCGAGTATTTCGTCGGCTACAAGCTAGGCCTAACTGCTACGCCGAAGGACTACCTGCGCAATCTGGACCCGGAGAAGGTCAGCCAGCAAGATCCTCGTCAATGGGAGCGCAGGCAACTGCTGGATACTTACAAAACCTTCGGCTGCGAGAGCGGCGTTCCGACCTTCAGATACAGCTTACTCGACGGCGTACGCGACGGCTTTCTTGTCAATCCCATCGTCTCTGATGCCCGAACGGAGATCACCACTGAATTGCTATCCGAAAAGGGATACGCCGTCATGGTGCCGACCGACGAAGGCGGCGAGGAGGAGCAATCCTTCTTTGAGCGCGACTTCGAGAAGAAGTTTTTCTCCGAGCGGACCAATCGAATTTTCTGCAAGACCTTTCTGGAAAACGCCCTGATCGATCCGATCAGCGGCGAGGTGGGCAAGAGTATAATCTACTGTGTCAGCCAACGACACGCGGGCAGAATAGTGCAGACCCTCAACCAGTTCGCCGACCGGATCTGGCCAGGCCGGTACCAGTCGGACTTCGCTGTGCAGGTGACCTCAAATGTCCCCGGCGCGCAGGGGTTTACGGTGAATTTCGCCAACAACAACTTGCTTGGCGAGACACGGATGTTGGAGGGTTACCGCTCGTCACGCGCGCGGGTGTGCGTCACGGTGGGCATGATGACCACCGGCTACGACTGCGAGGATATCCTGAATCTTTGCCTCATGCGCCCGATCTTCTCCCCGACTGATTTCATCCAGATTAAGGGTCGTGGCACTCGGAAGTTCACATTCAAGTATCAGCGACATGATGGCGCTAGAGTAGAACAGATTGCAGCGGAGAAGGCAAACTATAAACTCTTCGACTTCTTCGCGAACTGCGAATACTTTGAAGAGGAGTATGATTACGACGAGGTGATCCCGCTGCCACCGGTAACCGGCAGCGAAGGTGGTGGAGGCGGCGGGGGGATCGGTACCGATGAGGTAACTGTAGCCATCCCTGATCCGCTTAAGAGCTTTACGGAGACACTGATCGGACTGGAGGGGATGAAGGTTGATCGCAAATTCTTCGAGCGGTTTGAGGATGCTGTGAAGACCGATCCGGCCGTCGCTGATCTATATGAGCAGGGAGACGTTCTTGCCGCGGAGGAGTATGTCAGGACGCACATCTTTGGCAGACCGGAGGATTACTTCGATCTCAATAAGCTCCGGCAGTCGCTGCAGTCCGACCGACGCGTCCGCTTGCATGAAATTTTAGACTTAATTTTCGGCAGGACAAAGAGACTGAAGACTCGGGAGGAGTTGTTGGAAGAGGAGTTCACCAAGTTCATAGCGATTTACAAGCCTGATAACCGGTATATCCGGCCAATACAGAATTTTCTGAAGGCATACCTTACCGACGCTGAAGTGCGTGAGATCATGGAGTCGCGCCAATACGGTCGATTTGCCACCAACCCACGAGTGACGTTGGATGACTTCCGCGCACTGAACGGCTGGCGTGACATCATCCCCGAATATGTCAAGGACTATGTGTCCTTGAACACCTTCATGTGAGGCAGCTATGCTCGACGCAGAAACTAAGCGCAAGATCGATAACGCGCGCGACATCCTCGTGGGCAAGGTGCCCGACCCCAAAGCGCAGGTGGAGCAAATCACCACCGCGCTGATCTACAAGTTCATGGATGATATGGACCGAGAATCCGTTGAATGGGGCGGGAAGCGGCGTTTTTTTACCAATGGGTACGAAAAGTTCGCCTGGTATATGCTCCTCGACCCACGGCTCGGTGGGTTCGAGCGGCGCGACCTCTATGTAGATGCCATTACCGGCATGTCGCAGAACCCACATCTGCCGCAGTTGTTCCGCGACATCTTCAAGGACGCGTTCCTTCCCTACCGTGACCCGGAGACGCTATTTCTCTTCCTGAAAGAGATTAACGGTTTCAATTATGAGCACAGCGAGAACCTGGGTGATTCGTTCGAGTACCTGCTGTCTGTGCTGGGTTCGCAAGGCGAAGCCGGACAGTTCCGTACACCACGCCACATTATCAATTTCATTATAGAGGTGCTGGACCCGAAAAAGGACGAGACTATCCTTGATCCCGCGTGCGGCACTGCGGGCTTCCTCATCTTCGCTTACCAGCACATCCTGCGACAGAATGGAGAGAACCGCCCAGGCGACCGCCTAACACCTGACGAGAAGGCTAGATTGGTAACCAACTTCACCGGTTACGATATCTCGCCGGACATGGTACGCCTTTCACTGGTGAATATGTATCTTCATGATTTTCCCAGCCCAAATATCCACGAATACGATACGCTCACCAGCGAAGAGCGATGGGATGAGCGCTTCGACATTATCATAGCCAACCCGCCCTTTATGACCCCGAAAGGTGGCATACGCCCGCACAAGCGCTTCTCCGTAAAGGCGAATAGATCGGAGGTGCTCTTCATAGACTACATCGCTGAGCACCTGAATCCGAACGGTCGCGCAGGCATTATCGTGCCGGAAGGCATTATCTTCCAAAGCCAGACCGCCTATAGGCAATTGCGTAAAATGTTGGTGGAGGAGTACCTTGTCGCCGTTGTCTCGCTGCCTGCGGGTGTATTCAATCCCTACGCCGGGGTCAAAACCTCGATCCTGATTCTCGACAAGTCGCTAGCCAGGAGAACCGGTGCCATCGCCTTCTTCAAAGTCGAGAACGATGGTTTCGGCCTGGGTGCACAACGGCGCGAGATTGAGAAGAACGACTTGCCGCGAGTCCAGAATGAGATCGGCGAATACCTGCTCCACCTGCGGGCAGGGGAATCGGTGGCCAAATACCAACCCGTGCTTGGACTGATTGTACCGAAGGAGAAAGTCGCGGAAAACGGGGATTACAATCTGAACGGGGAGCGATATCGGGAGAATGGTGTCCGTACCTTACATTATCCAACCGTGCCAATTGGTGATATATGCGACCTCATCAATGGACGCGCGTTTAGGCCAGAAGATTGGCAACGGTCGGACAGCGGTGGCCTTCCAATCATCCGAATCCAAAACCTTAACACTCCCGATAGTGAGTTCAATTACTATACTGGCGAGGTGAATGATCGTCACATCGTAAACGAGGGTGAGCTTTTATTTTCATGGTCCGGTTCACGCGGCACGTCCTTTGGTGCACACATTTGGAAAGGTGGAAAAGCCGTCCTCAACCAGCACATCTTCAAGGTTGGCTTTGATGAGTCTCGGACAACCAAAATGTATATGCTATACGCTTTGAATAAAGCAGTGACTGAGGTTGAAGAGAACCTGCACGGAGGCGTTGGACTTGTTCACATTACGAAAGGAGACCTGGAGAAGATTGAGATCCCCCTGCCGCAGTTGGAGGTGCAGCAGGAGATCGTGGCGGAGATCGAAGGATACCAGAAGGTCATCAACGGTGCCCGTGCCGTCCTCGACAACTACCGCCCCCATATACCTATTCACCCCGACTGGCCGCTGGTGGAGTTAGGCGTGGTTATCGAGAGCAAGCCAAAAAATGGCTACTCCGGCCGTCCGGTTGATCATCCTACAAACCTAAAGGTGTTATCTCTGAGCGCAACCACTTCTGGAACTATGGACATCTCGAAATTTAAGTATCTTGATGAGGATGTCCCGCTCGATGCACCGTGCCGTTGCCGACGCGGCGATATATATCTCCAGCGCGGCAACACAAAGGAGCTTGTTGGCACGGCAGCGATATTTGATGGGGACGAGCCGAACTATATCTATCCGGACCTGATGATTCGTATTCGCGCCAATGAAGCGATAATTCGAAGTCGCTATCTACTGACCGTCTTGCAAAGCGAACCTGTACGGGAGTATGTTACAAAAAATGCAGTCGGTGCCGCTGGAAGTATGCCAAAGATCAACCAGTCGATTGTTGAGAGCATCCCGATCCCTCTCCCTCCTCTCGCCACCCAGCAAGCCATCATCGCCGAGATCAAAGCCGAGCAGGCGCTGGTCGCTGCTAACCGTGAACTAGTCGCGCGCTTTGAGAAGAAAATCCAGGCCACTCTCGCCCGCGTCTGGGGCGAAGACGCACTAGCCCCGACGGAGACAACCGAATGAGTTTATGGCTTGATGGAAGATTCTGGGGACCTTGGATCAGACGCACATTCGTGCTGGAGATCGAATGGACGAGACGTGCTGTCCTCGACCATATGATTCCATCGATTCCTAGTGCGGAAGACGAGGGAGCACGAGCCGCGAAAGAGGCATGGGAAGACGTGATGTCTATGCCATCCGATGGGTCTGACGATTCCGGGGACTACGCTGAATGGGCAGAAGAGCAGGGAGTTGAGGTGTATCTAAGGTTGACGAGCGTTCGCCAGGCCGCGGTTAACATGTCTACCGTAATGCTGTGGCATCTATTGGAACAGCAGATGCTGTTATTCCATAAGCGGCAAGTATTGAAAATCCAAGAGGAGGCAGGTGTCCTTCACGAGAGTAAACTGCGCGACAAGCTGTTCCGGCTAGATGAATTCCACCATCGACTTGATGAAGGCGGCTGCCCGATGAAATCCTGCCTATCCTGGCCGAAAGTCGAGGAACTTCAATTATTGGCTAATGCTGTCAAGCATGGGCCGGGTAAGTCGCTCGACAAGCTGTATGCCATACGGCCAGATCTGCTAGATATGCCGGAAACGGATGAGCTTTCGTCTTTTAAACCAGAGCCATCCAGAGTTGAAAGACCAGCTTTCGGAGAGGACTTGTATGTTCGTGATGCAGACGTCGTCACATACTTCGACGCAGCTATAAATCTCTGGCAAGAGTTTAGCGTACAAATTGAAAACCATTCTGCGAAAAAATAAGCTTGGAAGAAGCCGCTGAATTGGTCAACTTGTCTACTGCGAACCGCGCCGCGCACAAAGCCGTGGAAAAAAGGGTCAGACCCCTTAAATCTCTTGCGGTTTGTCATCGTGGACCTGACTGCTCCGAAGAGCGTTCCGCGGGAGTTGTCCCATATCATCGAAACCACCCCGTCCGTGTCGGTGATGCCCATCATCAAAGGACAATCCAAACCCTATGCGATGTATGAGCACTTCCGGCGCTACCCCTGGGTGCTTGAGCTCTACCACTACGAAGACCTGGAATCGCTCCTCGCGACCTTCACCGAGCAGGTCATCCTTCCCGCCGAGCGCAAAGTCATCGAGATGCGCGGGCAAAGGTAAGGCCTGCGGGTCATTGGGGAAGGAATTGCGGGATGAGGAATTCTGCTCTTACAGAGCGTGGGGTTCTCGAACGGGAACGGCTCCCACGGCGGGTGCCGTGGGCTATGGAATTAGCATGAAATGGAATTCTGGCGGCTCTCCTAAATAAAAGGGGTCAGACCTGTTAGATCACGTCCTCATCGACTTCGAGAAGCCGGCCGGCCGCGATCTGACCGCAACTATCTCCCTCCTCGCCCGCATGGCGCGGTTTGTCATCGTGGACTTGACTGCGCCAAAGAGCGTCCCGCGGGAGTTGTCCCATATCATCGAAACCACCCCGTCCGTGCCGGTGATGCCCATCATCGGTGGACGGTCCAGGCCGTATGCGATGTACGAGCATTTCCGGCGCTACCCCTGGGTGCTTGAGCTGTATCGCTATCGGGACCTGGCATCGCTCCTCGCGACCTTCGCCGAGCAGGTCATCCTTCCCGCCGAGCGCAAAGTCAGCGAGATACGCGGACAACGGTAAGGCCTGCGGGTAATTCCATAGCCGATGCGAGATATATAAGTATATATAATAATTATAATTGGTTCCTCCCTGGTGATTTCAAGCACCACTACCAGTTTTTAAGCATTCCAACATAAGAATCACTTTCAAAGTGTTTCACGTGAAACACTTTGAAAGTCATTATCACCTGA
>Ga0315284_10013760_pt1 | contig 11529 bp, 8 predicted proteins | sample YL17G09_16_MG_FD_203696 | JGI IMG/M metagenome (GOLD analysis project Ga0315284, IMG submission 203696) | Sediment microbial communities from Yellowstone Lake, YNP, Wyoming, USA - YL17G09_16 | ecosystem: Environmental > Aquatic > Freshwater > Lake > Sediment | place: USA: Wyoming | collected... | reverse complement strand
GTTGGTGTACCCCACGCTTTCCAGTTTCTCGCGCGCCCGGTCCGCCAGCGTGCGCAGCCGCTCGATGCTGTACACGAACGCCGCCAACTCCGCCAGGATCGCGGTCTGGTAGCCCGAGCCGGTGCCCACCTCCAGCACCCGCTCGTTACCCTTGAGTTCAAGCGCCTCGGTCATGGCGGCCACCATGTAGGGCTGCGAGATCGTCTGCCCGTCGCCGATGGGCACCGGGTGGTCATCGTAAGCGGCATGGAGGTCCCCGCCGGGCACGAACAGGTGCCTGGGCACCCGCCCCATCGCCGCGAGCACGCGCTCGTCGTGGATCCCGCGCCCCCGCAACTGGTATTCAACCATGCTCCGCCTGATCTCGGCTGCGCGATCTTCCATAGTCCCTGTATCCCCCTCTCCCTTTGAGGGAGAGGGCTTGCCCGCCGTAGCCCTTGGGGCGAAGGCGGGTGAGGGTGCGCGCGGGTGTGCGCTACGGCTTCACCACCACCTTGATCGCCACGTCCTTGCGGTCGCGCGCGAACTCGATCGCCTCCCGCGCGCGCTCCAGCGGGAACTCGTGCGTGATCAACGACTTCACGTCCGCCCGCCCGGCGCCGATCAGCGCCAGCGCCGGCGGAAAGCAGTTGCAGTAGCGGAACACGCCCCGCACATCGTACTCGCGGAAAATCACGTCCATGACGTACAGCGGGAACTCCTGCTCGGCGAACATCCCCACCAGCACCAACACGCCGCCGCGGCGCACCATGTCCTGCGCCTGGCGCGCCGTCCCCACCGTGCCCGCCGTCTCCAGCACGACATCGGCCCCTTCGCCCTCCGTGATGCGCTGGACGGCTTCAACCGGATCCGTCTCCGCCGCGTTGATGGTGTGGTGCGCGCCGAGTTTGCGCGCCACCGCCAGGCGCGAGGCCACCCGGTCGGTCGCGATGATCGTCGTGGCGCCGTAGCCCGCGGCGGCCAGCATCGTGGCCAGGCCAATGGGCCCGCTCCCGATCACCACCGCGCTCATCCCCGGCTTGATGTCGCCGCGCTTCGCGCTCTGCATCCCCACCGCGAAGGGCTCCACCATCGCCCCCTCCTCGAACGACACGCCCTCGGGCAACTTGAACACGAAGTCGTAGGGCCAGGTCACGTATTCGCGAAACGCGCCGTGGGTGGGCGGCGAGCCCATGAACGGCACCGTGCGGCAGAGATTATACTTGCCGGTCTTGCAGTACCAGCAGCGGCGATCGGGGCACCCCGGCTCGATGGCCACGCGGTCGCCCGGCTTCAGGTTGCGAACCTCGGGCCCGACCTCCACCACCTCGCCGGAGCACTCGTGACCCAGGATCAGCGGCTCCGTCACCACGAACGTGCCGATGCGGCCGCGCTCGTAATAGTGCACGTCCGAGCCGCACACGCCGACCGCCTTGATCCGGATGAGTACGTCGTCGGGCTTCGCGATTTTGGGCCGCTCGACTTCCTCGATCCGCAGGTCCCCCGGCTTGTGCAGGAACGCCGCTTTCATCTTGGCCACGCGCGTCTCCCTCTTGTGTCATTCCGAGCGTCAGCGAGGAATCTCGGCCCAGTCCCTTTTCGCCGACCCCCACTGCCCTCCTGCCCCACCCGGCGGGACAGGAGTGTCCCGCCCACCGAGACTGTCGGCAGGACCCGGCATGGCGGCGGGGAACCCCTAAGAGATTCTAACAAAACTACCTTCCGGGCAGGAAATGTGGGACAGGCGCCCTCGCCTGTCCGCACAGCCGAGGCGGCTGTGCCACATGGGGATGGTTTTGTTAGAAATTCTTAAGGGAAACACCACTGCCGAGGTCAAGCCGAATGCTCCCCCGAGAACGCTTCCTGCTTGCGCTCAGTCACCGCGAGGCCGATCGCGTGCCCATCCACGACAGCCCCTGGGGCCACACCGCGAACCGCTGGCACGAAGAAGGGCTGCCCAAGGACCAGGGGCCCGGCGAGTACTTCCATTACGAACTCGCCGGCCAGGGGCCCGACCTCTCCCTGCAGATCCCGGACGAGACCCTCGAGGAGACCGAGACCTACCGCATCTACAAAGGCGCCGACGGCCAGACCCGCCGCAGTTTCAAGGACCACGAATCCACGCCCGAACTCATTGACTTTACCATCACCAGCCGCAAGATCTGGGAGGAGTACAAGCCCCGCCTCACCTGGAACGACTCGCGCGTGAAGTGGGAGGCCGCCCTCGCCGACAACCGCCGGCTGCGCGAGCAAGGTTTCTTCGTCACCTACACCGCGGCCGTGGGCTATGACCGCACCCAGGGGATCGTGGGCTCGCCGCGCCTGCTCATGGCGATGCTCGATGACCCCGGCTGGGTGCGCGACATGTTCGAGGCGGAGGCGGAGATCGCCATCGCCGCCTACGAGGAGATGACCGCGCGCGGCTTCGAGTTCGACGGCGCCTTCATCTACGATGACATGGGCTATCGCAATGCGACGCTCTTCTCGCCCGCGGCGTACCGCGAGTTGGAGTTCCCTTCACACCGGCGCGTCTTCCAGTTCTTCAGGGGCAAGGGGCTGCCGGTGCTGCTGCATTCCTGCGGCAACGTGAAAGCCTTCGTGCCCATGCTGATCGAGGCCGGCCTCACCTGCCTGCAGCCGCTGGAGGTCAAGTCGGGCATGGACCTGGTCGAACTCAAGCGCGACTTCGGCGATGCGCTCGCCTTCATGGGCGGCATTGATGTGCGCGCCATGGCCCACCCCGACCCGTCTGTGATCGAGAAGGAGATCAGCACCAAGATCCCCGTCGCCAAGCAGGGCGGCGGCTACATCTACCACTCGGATCACTCCGTGCCCAGCAACGTCAGTTTCCAGCAGTACTGCCGCGTCATCGAGTTGGTGCACCAGTACGGGCGGTATTAGACGCGGCGTCGCTCCCTCTTGTCATTCCGAGCGGAGCGAGGAATCTCGCGAGTTACGACAGGTGGTAGTAGCTCACCGCGCGACGAGGCGCACGCGGCCCAGCAGCCCCATGGGCACGAAATCGTACCTGTCCATCCACCCCGCGCCGTCCTCGAAATGCTGCTGGCTGTAGCCCACGATCCGGCGGTTGCCCGGCAGGTGCCAGGGGCCCAGCGTGTTGCGCAGGCTTCCATATATGCGCAGGGCGAGTTCGTGCTTGCCTTCGCTAAGGCAGCTGGTGACGTCGAGTTCGAACGGCTGCCAGAGGAGGTCGCCGGCGGGCCGCCCATTGATGAGCACCGAGGCGGCTTGGCTCAGATTGGCGACATGGAGGAGAATCTTTTGGCCGGTCGGCGGGCGGATCGCGAAACGCTGCCGGTAGGTCATGGGACCCGGGTAAAAGGGGTACCCTGAGCGCTCCCAACCCCCACCATCCAGTACGGTTGGGGCATCAATCAGCGCAAATCGGCGCGTTGTTTCCTGATGTACCGCGAAACCCCCGAGAAGGTACCCGTATTGTGGTAGTGCGGTGGGGGTTTCCCCCCTGATCTCTAGCACATTCATTCCAGCGCGAAGGTATGGCGAGACCCCACAGCGGATGCATGCCGGGTCCAGGAAGAACCCATCGCGGGGGCTACCTGAGAGGGGGGTACCGTTGAGTTTGACCGCAAACTGGTCGAAATTTTCGAGCGCGAAGGCGACCGGCGCGGCCTCCCCCGAGAGCCTGTTACAAAACTCGAAGCGCAACCCAAAATGCCTGCTTGGCCGCCCGGCGAGAAGGCGCGCGGCCTTGAAAACGGGGACCAGTTCCGACCACCTTCCATTGCCGATTCGCCAGCGGCACATGTCGAACACCAGGACGTTGTCGGCATCGGCGCGGACCTGCCATTCGGAGGCGAACTCGTGGATCGCGCGCTCGCGCGGCGATGGGGCGAGCCGTTTCCGAGCCCGAGATTCGTCGCCGCCCCTTCCTCCGTCAGGGGACGGCTCGGAATGACAGATGAACAGGCGCGAGCCCATGGGCGCGATGTGGACGCGCCATTCGGTGGCGTCCGGGCGGTGTGCGTAACGAATCGGCAGGCTACTACCATCGGTAGTACACCACTCCTCGACAGACAGGCGTCCGGAAACGCTGACCCGGAGGTCGGCAGGCTTGGCACCGCTGTTGGCGAGGAAGAGGACGTGGTCGCCGCTCGGCAGGCGGCGTTCGTGAAGGGCGATGTCGCGGGCGTTGGCGCCGGTGACGCGGGTGCGGTTGGCACGCGCGCGATCCAGCGCGCGAACGAGAGTCGCCAGGCGCGTGCTGAGGGGGCCGGGCGGAATGGCGTGAGCGGATGCAGCGAGGGAGGCAACGGCCTCGCGATCGCGGCCCTTCATCCCTCCTTCGTCGGGATTCAGGATCGCCTCGGGGCGGCGGCCCGCGCTGAGTTGCGGAAGAGGAGCGAAGGCGATGATGGTACCGCCAGCCGAGGCGAAGCGCTGGAGCAGCCTGCGCGTCGGGGTATCGAGGGTGCGCACGCCGGGCGGGATGACCACGGACGAGTAGGAGGCCCGGCCGACGCGGAGGCGGCCCGCGCGCACCCGCCCATGCCGGGCAAGCAAGCGCTCGTCGCCGAGGTCGTGGTCATGGTGGCTGCGCACCAGCGCGTCGAGCGTGCGCGCGAAGGCGCGGCCCAGCGGATCGGGCTCGTAGTCGCGGCGGCCGGCGTGGTCCTGGGGGCGATGCGTGATCCAGGCGGTGGCGATGGGATGGATCACCAGCACGTCGCGAAGCGGCCGGCCCTGCGAGAGGAGCAGGCTCACGCGCGCCATGTGATCGTGCAGCGTGCGGCTCACCGGCCACCAGGGCTGGCGGAAGAAGAGGTCGGGCGGCGCGTCGAGTTTGCGGCGGCCGGCGAGCGAGTAGTAGAAGCCGTGCATGCAGATGAGATTCGCGCCGAGCGCCTGCAGCCAGTCGGCCTGCCAGCGCAGCCCCTGCGGGCCGAGGTCCCAGCCGGCGGTGCCGAAGGCCTCGACCAGCACGCGCCTGCGCCCGAGTTGGTGGGCGACGCTGGCCGGCTGCTTGGCGAGGACGATGCTCTCGATGCGCTCGAATTGCGGGCGGTTCTTGGCGAGGAGGTCGAGGCCGGGGATCTGCATGTACTCGTAGAGCGGCATCGCCGAGGTGAGGCACTGCACCTGCATGCGGAGGGGCACTTCGTATTCGTAATGGCCGGTGAAGGCGATGCCGTGCCGCGCGCACCAGTCGAAGAGCGGCTTGCCATAGCCCTCGACGAACAACTCGGAGACGGTGAGGTGGAAGTCGTAGCGCACGCGCGCGAAGTCTCCGACATCGAAGAAGAGTGAGGCGAGGTGGGGCAGCAGATCGTAGCCGCGGCGCCGGCGGAACTCGGAAGGCAAGCGCTTGCTCCAGGGGACGCGCAGCACGTGATCGCGCAGGTTCCAGGCGCGGTGGCTGGGCTCGTCGGTGAACGCGCCGGGGATGGTCGCGCCGAAATTGCGGCCGACGCGCTTCAGGTACTGCTCGTGTGTCGCGCGGATGAAGGCGCGGGTCGCAAGCGGGTTGAGGGTGTCAATGTAGTGGGGCTGGCGGCCGATGTGGAAGGTGAGCGTGTCGCGGCCCAGGCGGGCGGTGGCGATGGGCACGGGATCAACCGGCAGGTCCGCGCGCGGCGGGATGCCGGCGATGCGACATTCAAGGAATTGCTGCTGATAGGCGGGGCCTTTGCGCGGGACGCGGCCGCCGGCGGTGCCGCTGGGCCAGCCGAGTTCGTCGTAGATCCAGGCCTGGCAGCCGAGTTCGGCGGCGCGGCGGACGACGGCCTCGACGCAGTCCATCCAGCCCTTCGAGAGATACGCGGGCGAGATGAGCCCGCCGCGGGCGTGCATGAAGAACCCGCGCACGCCCTTGGCGTTCTGCTCCTCGACCTGGCGCAGGAGTTCGGGGATCTCCAGCGCGCCGTTCCAGAACCAGAACGACGTCGGCGCGTATTCGGCGGGAGGGGATTTGAAGAGCATGCGCAGCGACAAGAGTGACCTCCGAATTATGAGTTATGAGTGATGAATTATGAATGGCGGACTGAGGACGTGACGCTGGTTGGCATTGCCCAAGCGGTATTCGCGGCCGGGGCGCGGGGGCCTGCTGGGCAGCGCAATGATGTAATGACGGATTATGAATGATGAAGGGAGGAGATGATGACCCGGTGAGCAGGAGCGCGGGTTGGCAATCTGCGCCACCAAGGGCAGGCCCACCTAGCCCTGCGGGCAAGCCTGCCCGTGCCGGGCCTTACGGCCAGGGGTGGGCTATGGGGCTGGGAGAGGGCGGTCACGCGGGTCCGCCCCTCGCGCTGATGGCGCGTCGGTGCCAGTACTTGAGACCAGGAGGGGGAGGCCCTGCTGCCGGCAGAGCCAAGGGCAGGACACGAGCCGCCTCCGCTCAAGGCTTCGGCGACCAAGGGTCCTGCCCTACGCACTCTGCCCCACCGGAAGGGGCAGGGCACAACAACACCCTGCCCCGCGAGTGGCGTCGCGCTCTGCGCGCTATCTGGGCCGCGGCATACCCCCGCGCATGCCGGGCGGCATCTGCGGCATGGACATCTTCTTGTAGCCCGCGGGGACCTCGAAGAGCGAGTCGGCGAGCCTGCGCTCCTTGATGTTCTTGTACTCCATTACCATCGAGAAACGAGAGCCCTTGGTCTCGATCTTGATCGGAAACTTGAGTTTCTTCGAGATCCACTGGTACTGAGTCCCCATCGTCTTGTCGCGATAGACGAGCACATACTTGTCGCAGGGATAACCGTTCACGGTCTCCTGGCCGGCGCGCGTGAGAGTGCCCAGCTTCTTCATTTCCGTCTGCCACTTGGGATCATTCAGGGGACGGGGCTGCTGCTTGCCGGCCTGCATCTCCATGTAAGCCTTCTGCTCCGGGTGCAGCATCCAGACCACGCGCTTGTCCATGCGGACGATCACGGTGGCCTTCTGCGGTCCCTGGGTCGTCTCGTTTCTGATCTTGTCACCCTTGACGTAGACCTTCCCGGTGCTGCTCCGGCTGCCCATCGTCTGCACCATGTCCGCCGAAAACTCGGCGGCGACGGCCACCTGCGCCAGAACCAGCACACTCGCCGCCGCGATGAACAACGACCTGGCTAGACTCCGTGAATCTCGCGTTCGCATTGACAGCCCTCCTTTGCCCCGTTGGGACAAGGGCCAGTTTTCGCCGCCAGGGCGAGAAGCCCTCCCTCCGAGCCGGATTCCTTGAAGGCAAGAGGCGACACGGCCGACAAGCCCGGCCCTCTGCTCCCGCAGCGCAGAAGTCCCTCGGAAAGGCGCGGCCCGCCCTCACCCCAGCCTGTCCCGAGAAGGGAGAGGCAGTGTGTGTGCCAGCGACAGGAGCGAAAGGCGCACCGGAGAAGCACACTCGGGAGAGGGTGGCATGGACCAGAACGTTCGCCAGGCGATGCTGTGGAGGAAAGTCGAGGGGCAGCACGTGGACTGCTTCCTCTGCGAGCAGCGCTGCCACATCGCGCCGGGGAAGCGCGGGCTGTGCCAGGTGCGCGAGAACCGCGAGGGCGCGCTCTACACGCTGGTCTATGGCTACGCGATCGCGCACAACGTGGACCCCATCGAGAAGAAGCCGCTCTTCCATTTCTATCCCGGCTCGACCTCGCTCTCGATCGCGACCGTGGGGTGCAACTTCCGCTGCCTGCACTGCCAGAACGCCGACATCTCGCAGTTGCCGCGCGACGGCGGCGGCCGCATCGTGGGCGAATGGTTTCCCCCCGAGGCCGTGATCGCGGCGGCGAAACGCGCGGGCTCGCGCAGCATCTCCTACACCTACACCGAGCCCACGATCTTCATGGAGTACGCCTACGACGCCGCGAAACTGGCGCACGAAAACGGGCTGCTCAACAACTTCGTGACCAATGGCTACATGACGCCCGAGGCGCTGGATCTCATTGACGGCTACCTCGACGCCGCCAACGTGGACCTCAAGTCCTTCAGCGATGATTTCTACCGCAAGGTCTGCGGGGCGCGGCTGCAAGGCGTGCTGCAAGCGCTGCGCGTGATGAAGGAGAAGGGCGTGTGGGTGGAGGTGACCACGCTGGTCATCCCGGGAATGAATGATTCGGAGGCCGAGTTGAAGCAGATCGCGGAATTCGTGCACAGCCTGGGCCGGGAAACGCCGTGGCACGTGACCGCGTTCCATCCCACCTACCGGATGACGGAGCGGCCCCGCACCCAGGTCGAAAGCCTGAGGCGCGCGCGGCAGATCGGGCTGGAGGCGGGGCTGCGCTACGTGTATTCGGGGAACGTGCCGGGCGACCACGGCGAGAACACGTTCTGCCACCATTGCGGCAAGGAGATCATCGGGCGGTTGGGGTTCACCATCACCGAGCGGCACGTGCGCAACGGCGCGTGCGAGTTCTGCAGCACGCCGGTGGCGGGCATTGGCATGAGTGAGTAGGGGAGCACCTCCGGTGCTCCCGTTAGAGGGCGGCCACGCCGGGCCGCCTCTGCAACATTCGGGCGGACACAGAGGTCCGCCCCTACGACGGAACAGGCCGGGATTCCTCGCTTGCGCTCGGGCATGGGGCAAGGAGCAGGGAGATGGACAAGCCAGGGCGATTGCCGCCGGGGCAGCACGAAGTGAAGGCTCTGCCGGTGCTGCACATCGGGCCGCTGCCGAGGTTCGACCGCGCGACCTGGGACCTGGAGGTCTATGGCGAGGTGGAGAACCCGCTGCGGCTGAACTACGACCAGGTGCGCGGCCTGCCGAAGACGATTGACGAGAGCGACTTCCACTGCGTGACGTCGTGGAGCCGGCTCGGCAACGTCTGGGAGGGCGTGCGGTTCCGCGATCTCGCAGCGCTGGCGCGCTCGAAGCCCGAGGCGCAGTACGCCACCATCGAGTGCGACGCCGGCTACACGACGAGCCTGCCGCTCGCCGACCTGATGCAGGATGACGTGCTGCTGGCCTGGGGGCTGGATGGCAAGGACCTGGCGCCGGAGCACGGGTATCCGCTGCGGCTGGTGGTGCCCAAGAAGTATGCCTACAAGAGCGCGAAGTGGGTGCGCAAGATCAAGTTCACGGTCGAGGAGGAGTTGGGCTACTGGGAGAAGCGCGGCTACAGCGATTCGGCGGATCCGTGGAAAGAGGAACGCTACGCGTGAAAAGGCAATTACGAATTATGAGTTATGAATTATGAGTGCCGGCCAGGGGACGGCGAAGGGCGGGAGTGAAGGCTGGGGAGCAGGGAGGAGGGATGGGGTAGGGGCGCTTAGCGAAGCGCCCCTACGTTGTTGTCACCCGATCTCGGCGATGGGGGGGAAGATGAAGTCGAGGTAGCGGCCGCGGACGTCGGCGGCCGGGGCGTCGCCGCGGTGCACGAACAGCCGGTAGCGAAAACGCAGCGTCTGGTCGGCGGGCAGCGTGTGGTCGCCGTTGTGGGACTTGTCGCCGTAGAAGTCGGAGAGGCCGAAGGGGTTGGCGGTGAAGAGCCCGTAGTCGCGCACGTGCCAGTAGGTGGGGTGGCGGAAACTGGTGGGATGGTCCATGATCGCGATCCCCAGGTGCGCGCCCTCGACGCGGCCGGAGTAGTCGCACCACTCGGCGCGCTTGCCCCAGGTCTCGCGCTCGGTGAGGCCGCCGTAGGAGTTCTCGATCAGGCCGCCCTTGTTGCCATCCATGGAGGTGGCGACGCGCACGGCGAGGATGCCGCCCTCCTTGGTGTCGCCGAAGAGCACCGCGCCCTCGGTGGCGCGGAAGGTGACGAGGTAATCCAGCAGCCGCTCGCCGCCGGGGTAGTTGTAGAAGGTGAGGTCGGTCTGCTGCTCGAGGATTTTCTGGCGGTCCTTGGTGAGCCAGTCGTTGTCGGCGACGATGCGGCCATTTACCGGCCCGCTCTCGAGCAGGGCGAAGGCGCGGTGGCGGGTGAAGCCGTGGTTCGGCCCCTCGCTCCAGTTGTCGGTGCCGTTGACCAGGCCGTGGGCGGTGTACACGGACTTGTGATGCTCATGGTCCTTACTCTCGCCCTCGACGCCGGTGACGATGGGCCAGTTGCGGGTGATCTGCTTGCCGGCGGCGACGAAGGGATAGAGGTAGGGGCGCACCAGGTCGGCGCCGTGGTTGTAGGTGGTGAAGAGTTCGCCGCCGATCTTCACGTCCACCTTGGCGCCGGTGCGCTCCTCGACGGTGACCGCGGGCGCCGGCTCGTCGCCGCCGAGGGCCAGCCGGTACACGGCCTGGGTGCGGGCGGCCTGGCAGGTGAGCATGAAGAAGACGGCGCCCTCGCAGACCTGGCAGGGCACCTCGGCGCCTGAGGGATCGCTGAGCGTGCCGGTGGTGGCGTCAACGCCCTCGGGGAGCGCGACCGAGAGGGGGCAGTTGACGCGGTCGTGCGCGCCGGCGTTGACGGCGATCTGAAACTCCCGCATGGCAGAAGCCTCCTTGAGCGCCCCGATTCGGGTCGGAGCGTCTATTGGACCTCGCGCACTTGATTCACAGAACAGGGCGTGGCGGGCCCAACAAGGTTGGGCCCCTACACCCAAAATCCGGCCTGTAGGGGCCGATTCTCAATCGGCCCGTTCCCTTCCAGCGGTGAACCTATTCCGCGAACTCAATAATGTGTCTGTGCGCAGCCGGAACCGTCACCCTCACCCTACCCTCTCCCTGCAAGGGAGAGGGGCGGACGCTAGCCGAAATGTTGACGCAGGTAGCGCAGGCTCTCGCGCGCGATGGTCTGGGGGTCGGGCGAATAGTCGAAGACCTCGACGGAGACGTAGCCGTCGTAGCCGATCTCGCGCAGGGCGGCGGCGATCGGGGCGAAGTCGGTGTCGCCGAAGCCGGGGCCGCGGCGGTTGGCGTCGTTGGCGTGGACGTGGGCGACCCAGCCCGTGCTCTCGCGGATGATCTGGGGGATGGGCTTGGCCTCGGAGGACATGGCCTTCACGTCCAGGATGATTTTGCAGTTGGGATGGTTGAGTTCGGCGGCGAAGCGGCGGACCTCCTCGGCGGTGGTCCAGAAATCGGTCTCCTGGGTGGAGAGCGGCTCGAGGCAGAGGGTGACGCCGCGCCGGGCGGCGAGATCGAGCACGCCGCCGATGGTTTCCTTGGCGAGGTCCCACGCCTGCTGGTGGGTGAGACCCTCGTGCACCGCGCGCTGCTTGGGCGAGCCGAGGACCATGATCTTGCCGCCGAGGTCGCCGCAGAAGTCCACGAGGGCGCGGAAGTAGTCGCGCGTTCTGGCGCGGATGGCGGGGTCGGGATGATTGATGTAAAGGCCCTTAGGCGAGACGAGCAGCCAGTGCAGGCCGGCGATCTCGACGCCGGCGGCTTGGGCGGCGCGGCGGAGCGCGGCGCGGCGATCGGGCGGGATCTCGGCGACCGATTCGGAAAGCGTGAAGGGGGCGATCTCGATGGCGTCGTAGCCGGTCTCGGCGACGAAGGGGCAGATGCGCTCCCAGGGCCAGCCCTGGAAGGTCTCGTTGCAGATGGCGAGTTTCATGAGCCAGTCTCCCGTGTCGGCCGAACGGCTCGCCCTTTTCGGCGATGAGCGCCTATCTCCCTGCGGGCCGGAGAGACTTTCGGGGTGGGCTCCGCCAACCCTGTCC
>Ga0315284_10013758_pt1 | contig 11529 bp, 28 predicted proteins | sample YL17G09_16_MG_FD_203696 | JGI IMG/M metagenome (GOLD analysis project Ga0315284, IMG submission 203696) | Sediment microbial communities from Yellowstone Lake, YNP, Wyoming, USA - YL17G09_16 | ecosystem: Environmental > Aquatic > Freshwater > Lake > Sediment | place: USA: Wyoming | collected... | reverse complement strand
GCCGATGGTGAGGCCGTCTACCTCCTGGTCTCCATCGGCCATACCACCTGCGACCTGAAGCACATCGAATACATGGACGGCTATTGCTCCCCTGCCGTCACGCTCTCGGGCAAGGCTCTCCGTGAGATTGTCGAACATAACCTCCGATATGCCGACAGCCTCGCCTCCTATCTGGCGAACTGAGGTCGATGACATTCCTCAGAGTCCCATCCCCCGAACCAGACATCCGAGGTGAATGGTGATCGAGATCCAGACCCCATACGAACTGCTGCAACAGTCCCCACTCCCGAAGCAGTTCCTGCTGGACGGCAAGCGGTACTTCTCAGGATCGTCCTCGGCGAACAGCGTTGCCTCCATTCTCACAGGAGACGCTCCACTCGGGAACCTGTCCTACATCAACGAGTTCAGCGAGCACATCACCGTCTGGATCGGTCTGCTGTCCGACCTGTCCTTCAAGCCCTTCGCCGTGCTGGAGGGTGACTCCGACCACACGAAGGAGCAGGCCAAGGCGACATACGACAATCTCGTCAGGTTGGGCATCTGAGGTCGACGGCTTTCCTCAGGGATAGACCACCCGAACCAGACCTGTGAGGTGACCAACATGAGAATCGAAGGCATCATAACAGCGGCGTTCTCCGATACCAGAGGGGCACCGGTGGTCGTCAACATCCTGCAGGACGACGGCACGCACCGGAGCGTCTCATTCGAGAGGAAGAACTGGAACGGGTTCATCGACAGTAACCCTCCCCTGTTCTTCGGTCAGACTCGGGTGATCGTGCTCGGGATCGACGAATGGAACTGTGGAATCAAGATCGCCGGGGATGACGAGGTGACCTACGATGGTGACAGGGAGGACCTGCAGGGCCAACCCTTCGATCCCGAGAGTGAGGAGGGCCGTGGCATCTGGGGCTACCTCAGACCCAGCGGTGCTGCTGCCGTCCTGTGCGGGATCTGTGGGGAGGTCGTCCTGGAGACCTTCGAGGGAGAGAAGACCACCACCGAACACGGGTGCTGGTGAGGTCGACGACATTCCTCAGAGGACTCCGAATCGAGGCAGTCCCCCGAGGACGAACGAAGGAGAACACGAAATGGCAACACCGATCTTGCTCAAGAGAAGCATCACGCTGTATCAGCTCGGAACCTGGCTCGTCAGCATCATCTGCTGGTGGTTCGTGGGACTCAAGTTCCTCTTCATCATCGCCTTTCTGGCGGTCATCGTGAGCGCCGGGGAGGGAATCGCCACGGCCGGCCGCACGGAGGATGTCAACAAGTTCGGGTGGTTCGATGGGGTATCCATCCTCAATGTCCTCTTCGCCATCGGCGGCGTCGTCGCCCTTGCAGTGACGCACCTCAAGTGAGGTCGACGACATTCCTCAGGGGAGTCGGATTCGAGGCAGGAATGAGAGATGAGACCGATGAAGAGACCGACCGACAAGCAGATTCATAAGGCGATGGAGATCCTAGAGAGGGACGGACGCTGCTCTCGCAAGGATCCCAACGACATCTCCCGGGCGAGAGCCATCGGGAACGCTCTCTATGGGCAACTCGGCCCGAAGGAGTGTGCCGAGGCAGCAAAGGAGTCCCTCGAACAGTGGAATGGGCACCTCTCCGTCGCCGCCATCGATGCCATCGAGTTCGGCAGGGGGACCGTCACCCGCAACGGCAGGGACCTCCACATCATCCTCCCCGAGCACTGGGGAGAATCCCCTCTCGGATGAGAGGTCGATGACATTCCTCAGGGGAGTCGGATTCGAGGCAAGCCATCGGAGGTGCGACATGACGACCCCATTCATCATCGGAGCGATCCTCGTCTACCTGTGCATGGTGATCCTGACCTTCGCCGCCACGATGCTCTCGTCTCGAATCTCCAGGGATGAGAAACTGAGAGGAATACCAACATGAGCAAGACCAACACCCACTTCCTGTCCCACGGTAGCGTCGATGTCTTCCGGTGTTACGAACCGGCGGGAACCGATGTGATCCAACTGATGCAGTTCTGGTTCGCCACGAGCCAGAATCAGGCCGACACCACGAGATGCTTCACCCAGGGCACGAAGCAGTTCGACATTCGGGACCTGTCCCCCGATGCGAGCGAGTGGGACGACACCGGCGAGATGATGGTGCAGCGGCCTGTCTCCGATGACGACCTGAAGACCATCATCATCCGAGCCATCGATGAGGGCGTCATCACCACGAGGGGCATCGTCACGAGGAGGAGGAAGTATGTCGTCCCCGTCATCTTCAGGGGGCAGGACAGTTTCCTCGTGGAGGACGCCCGCACGCACGAGGAGGCGCAGCGGCTGGCAGGGGACCTCTTCCGTGACGGCAGGAAGCCATGCGACTCGTGGCTGGAGATCGAAGAGGTCGGAACCCCCGAGGAGGTGTGAGGTCGACGGCAAACCTCAGGGTCCATCCACTCGAAGCAGGGATGCAGACGAATCACACGGGAGAGTGAGCAAGATGGCCTTCGTATTCGCCAAGGAACCGACAGACAAGATCCCACTGACCCAACCCCTGACGAAGAAACAGATCGAAGAGCGTGTCGCTGGCGATGAGCACGGGTACGTGACGGGGACCGTGGCCGTGGATGCAGGGGACCTCCTCGAAAACGACCTGGATGGGCAACTCGACCTCCTCTCGATGGCACTGGTGAACAGCGAGGCATTGATGGATGTCTCCCCCTTCATCATCGGAGTCGACGAGAATCAGATGCTTGCAATGGAGGTCACCGGGGACCCATCGATGGTTCTCGATCTCCTCTCGGATGATGACGAAGAGGTCGATGGGTAACCTCAGGATCCTTCCCGCCGAACCACACCCTCGTCAACCTGAAGGGAGAACACAGATGACGAACACAGAGAAGGTACTCGCCGTCCTCGGCTCCACGCTTCGTCCGGTCAGCGAGATCGTGAGAGCCACCGAACTCTCCGATTCCATCGTCCGCAAGGCGCTCAAGACCCTCATGGATGAGGGGCAGGTCACGGCTCACCCCTGCAAGCCGGTCCTGTACTCGAACCCGAAGAAGGACCACTTCTCGCTGGAGGCTGCCGTCGAGAGCGTCCTCGGCAGGCGGGCCCGGTCGGTCGACTTCCTCCACAGGCGCATCACCCGGCAGGGCTTCTCGGTGACCCCGGCCGAGGTCAGGGCCGCCCTCCTCGCCCTCGTGGTCGTCGGGCGGGCCGTCAAGCCCCTCAAGCCCCTCCGCTTCTGCAGGACATGAGCATTGGGTGGTGCGGGGGATGTGCGAGACGAGTCGAACGGCCTCCCCGGTCCGTTGTCTCGCACGACGCCTGCAGGCGCTACCGGAGCGCACCACCCAAATGAGGTCGATGACATTCCTCAGGGGATCGATCTCTGAGGCAGGCACCCGAGAGGTGACCCCGATGCAACGATACATGAACGTCTTCGGTCGTGATGATGTGAAGGTCGGACGAATCGAGACTCTCGTCCGCAACACCCCGACCCTCTGCGAGAGGTTGCCTGGTTCTCGACTCAGACCCCAGATCCTGATGAGCGTCCACCCCGACGACATCGGGGTCGTCATCGTCGTGCCGCCGACCGGCTTCCTCGACCAACTGTGCAGGGAGTACCCCAGGTCCTTCCTGCGCCGACTCGACGCCGCCCTGCGGGCGAAGGGAGAGTCCAAGTTCGGACCCGACACGCAGGTCCAACTGATGGATGTGAGGGGAGCCATCCTCGCCCTCGTCTCCGTCGACGTGCTGGTGATCGTCAAGGGGAAGCACCCCCTTCCCCGGCAGGCGAAGGTCGCCGCCCTGAATCAGGTGATCTGGAAGCACTTCGGGGCTGCACCCGGCGACAGGCACACGAGGCACTGCGACAGCGGACAGAGGTTCATCGTCGATGGCGAGGTCGTCTCCTCACTCTGGCAGTTCTCCACGGAGTTCCACATCTGAGGTCGACGACATTCCTCAGGGGGGGAGGAATCGAAGCAGACACTCAGGAGGTATGACAAATGGCATACGACCCACCCGAAGGAGCCATCTTCCGTTTGGCAGGGACGGATATGCTGTTCCGACGCACCGGGACCGACCCCCAAGCTCGCAAGTACAAGATCCGAGGAGTGGGGATCGATCTGCAGAACAGGGACGAACGCTGCACCTTCGCCCCAATCCAATGTGAACCCGCCGACGGACCGCTGCCCTTCGATGCCCTCGCCTTTCTCGGGAGGCTTCCCTCTGCTTCCCAGGTGGAGCAGGGGAGGGAGTGGGCAGAGAAAATGGCTCTCTCCGCCGAGGATGACGGCAAGCCCAACCTCGCCGAGGTCTGGCGTCGTGTTGCCAAGTGGGATGCCGGCAAGGAGGTCCGTCTCTGTCTCGGAGCGTTCGGAATGGCTGACGATGTGACCCGCAAGTGGGGCGTCTTCTGGGGTCTCACCCCCACAGGGGCGAAGCACTTCGTGGCGAAGATGGGCGACGGAAGGAACCGAAACCTCGTCATTCAGTCGGCGATCTTCGAGGACCTCTACGAGCCAGGGGCACAGGCGCTCGGCTGGGAATCCGCCTACGACTGCTGAGGTCGACGACATTCCTCAGGAGCCTGTCATTCGAGGCAACCTCCCGAGAGGTGATCAACATGATGATCGAAGTCACGCCAGCCGAACACGCAATCATCATCGCCGCCCTTCGCCTGTATGCGGGATTGCTGGACCTGATGCCGACAACACGAGTGGAGGATGTGGAGGACATCGTGACCGATGCGGGGAAGTACGAGGTCCCCTCTCGGGAAGAGGTCGATGCCCTCGGCAATCGCCTGAATTGAGGTCGATGACATTCCTCAGAGTCTTCTCCCCGAAGGCAGTCCCGTGAGGTGACACGATGAAGACGAACCTGACCGACCCAGACAACCGAACCGGCCCGCCCTCCCCCGAGATGACCGTCGAAATCGACCCCCACGAGATGACGATCCAATTCGAGGGATACGGATGCACCCACCTCGACCCGGGGTTCGCCCCCCTCATCAGTCTTCAGTGGGAGGACGGCGAGTTCCGCCTGACCGTCTACTCGGACATCAACGACGAGGAACCGACACATACCGTCACGTTCGAGAAGGCGAGGGAGACCAACCGAGAGGTCGACGGCGTTCCTCAGGAAGCCTGACCCCAAGGCAGGATCTCGTGAAGAAGACACCGCCTCTCCGACCGAAGTACACCGAAACCGGGCAACTCATCTTCCCCAGGGGTGCTCCCTGCGACCTCTGCGGGAAACCCGTCCTCACCCCGAGGGGGAACATCTTCATCGTCCTCGAACCCGAGGAGGGCAACCGCCTCTGGTCGATCCAGCACCGCAGGTGCGCCCGACGACAGGCGAAGACCAAGGTTCGCAGAAACCACCATTGAAGGAGTGATCCAGATGACGGCACTGTTCATATACGAGTCCAACGGGCAGGTCCTCACCTGTTCGAGGGAGGTCCCTGACTCGAAGCCCGAGACCCTACGGAAGGTGATGGAGGACGATGGCTTCGGATCGGATGAGGTCAGCGAGATCTTCCTCATCGAGGGCGAGTTGACGGCGCTGGGCAACGAGTACATCGATTGAGGTCGATGACATTCCTCAGGGATGATCTGAGGAAAGCAGTTCTTCGTGAGACGCACTCCAAGGAGGACCACGAGATGTTCTTCTCCACGATCCAGCAGACCCCGTTCGGTCCCGTCATCATCGCCTACACCGGCGGCGGACACGTCTGCGTCCACGCCGATTGGGAGACCTTTCAGATGGGGAACTTCGAGGTTCGGAAGGGAACCCGCCTCTCCCTCAACCTCCACCTCTACCGTGATGAGACGGGGGACTTCGTCCCCAAGGACCCGGCGGATATGATCCTGTCCAAGATCGATTACAAGCGATTCTACGACCGGGACGCCGCCCCGACGCACCGGCAGAAGGTCCTCGCCGTCCTCCCTCCCTTCGTGACCGCCTTCCTCAACGCTCACCCCGATGAACTGGCCACCGAGGACATGGAGGACATCAGGCGGAACCGCCGCCGCATCCAGAAAGACATCGATGACCTGAACGAGAAACTCGCTTCCCTGCTGGAAAAGAGGGCGAGACTCGAAGCCCTCCTCGAAGAGGTGGAGGGCTGAGGTCGATGACGTTCCTCAGGGATCGATTCGTCGATCGATTCGTCGAGGAGTCGAACAGGAGAGGAAACGATTCGATGAGCGAACGCATCTACTTCGGCCAGGCTGCCGTCACCAACCGGATCGAGGCCGCCATACAGAACTCCGGCCTCATCGCAGCCAGGAATGGCTACAAGAGCCCGTCACCTCCGCCCGTCACCTGCCGGGCCACCACCAAGGAGGCGAAGATCGCTCTCCTGTGGCTCCCGAAGCACATCGTCTATGAGTTCGACACCGAGGATGGAGGTATTCACATTCCCCCGGCGGAGTACTTCGTGGATGTTACGGCCAAATCCCTCGGGGCCGGAGTCTACGAACTCACCTTCACCGCCACTCCGACCGGAACCGAACTTCCTCCCGGTTGAGGTCGATGACATTCCTCAGGGGAGTCCGAATCGAGGCAGGAACACATGCCAACATTCAATGGCTCGGACATCACGCTCCTGATCGTGGCCTTCCTCGTCTGGCGCTACCTGACAACCCTCGGGGCGAGGGCTCCACGGCCCGTCGCCCAATCCGTCGCACCCATTGTCGTCAATCTGAGGGATCGCCTCTGGGAGGGATTCCTGAAGAAGGGAGGGGGAGAACTATGAGTCCCCCGCCGTCTGGGGGCTATCTTCACCTGACATGAGAGGTCGACGGGAACCCCTCTGAGGTCTCCCGTCGACCATTCCTTCGGAGGAGACATCCCGATGCCACGACCCAAGACCCGGTTCGCCGATGGACGCATCCGATCCTTCCCTTCCGTCTCGAAGTCCCTCCAGGCTGCCTTCGACTCCCTGACGGGAATCGAGAACGGCAGGTCGGTGGAGGTGAGGAATCGAGCGGGCAAGGTCGTCCTCAGATGCTGGAAGGCGATCTGTTCCAGCGATCCCGACCTCAACGGCAAGATCCAGTGGATGACATTCGAGCGCCTCCCCGCCGGCTGGTGAGGTCGACGACATTCCTCAGAGACCTCTCCACAGAAGCACGCCCCCGAGGTGACCAACATGAAGCCCGCCCCACTCGCCAACTTCCTGATTCCCCACTCCTTCGCTCGCAACCTCGCCGAGTCCCGCTGGGGCAGGGGAGGAACGAGTTCCGACCACACCACCCGGCACGGCGTCTTCTACTTCTCCTGTTCGGGACACGGCGGATATGTCGTCGATGCCGGAGCCCTCACTCCCGAGGAGAGGACGGAAGTGGAGAAGATCGTCACCGCCGAGCCAATCCGAATCCTCGTGCAGGGGGATGCCGTGATCGGAATCTCCAACCCCTTCACCCACACGAGAGGAATCAAGTACAAGACCCACCTCGGCCCCCCCGAGTGGCAGGTCCACCCGGTCTACCTGTTCGAGGAGGATTGCGACTGGGCCGTCCTCGAACACGTCACCGGAATCAGGACCTCGTGGGCCAAGGGCAGGGAGGACAAGGACCCCGAGGCGTTCGTCGCCGACCTCGAACGGAGGTTCGAGGAACTCGTGGCGGCGAAGCGGAGGCGTGAGGTCGACGCCATTCCTCAGTAGACCCTCCGCCAAGGCACACCACCGACGAACATTCGAGGAGGTTGGAACATTGAACGCCCTGAGCATCATCCTCTGTGACGACAAGAAGCCCGAGTACCTGCAGATGGCCCTGACCGAGGTGGCCCGACAGATCGAGGCCGGGGAGACCTCCGGAATGGTTCACGGACTGTCGTGGGAGATGAAGACGGGGATGGACGAAGATGGGAACGTCACCATGCCGAACTCCTTCACCGGGGGATACTCCCGCCACTGCGGCAAGTGCGGGATGCTGCTTCAGACCTACTGCCCCCCCGCCCGCCGAGACCCCCGCATAGAGGTCGACGCCATTCCTCAGCAGGGACCTGCGGGAAGCAGGTCCCTGCGAGACACACCCGAGGAGACGACGATGGAACGCTCCGGATTCTGCAGGGATGTACTGACGACAGCGATGGAGGGAGGTTCCGACTACTGGGCGAAGGGAAGGAACTCGAAACATGAACCAGGAGGAGGCGGGCGCTACCTCTCCATCGAGGTCAAGGACGCAGAGGACCCCGAGGACCCGTGGCACCTCGTCGATGAGGACAAGATCGATGCCGCCGTCAACAAGATCATCACGGACCCCGACCTCAAGATCAGGACCGACCTCAAGGCTAACATCGCCGGGGCGTGGGCTACGAACGATGCAGGGCAGATCGACTGCGAGGGAGCGGATGTGATAGTCCAGATCGCCGCCTATGGTGAGATCGTCTTCGGTTGAGGTCGACGCCATTCCTCAGAGACCTCTTCCTTGAGACAGGTCACCGACGAACACCCGAGGAGACGACGATGGACCACCACGACGGACCCGTGACGATCATCTGGAACGACATCGACGGAACCACGACGAAGCACGACTTCGCAAGTCCCACCGACCCGAGACTCGACTCGTGGATCGAGTCCGTCCTGAAGGACGACCGGGGACCGGAGTACACCGAATGGATCGCCGGTTTCGGCGGACCCGACAACGGCACCGCCCTCCTCGTCCACTACGAGTCGGAGGACATCTACGAACGGGGCGACTTCGAGGTCCTCTTCGGCAACACGGGAGTCGGTGTCTTCGACCTCTATGCTGCCGCCAATCCCGATGCCCCCTGCAACGCTCCCGATTGAGACGGGAGAGAATCACACGGAGGTCAATGATGCCCTGCGTATGGCACGGAAAGGATGTCCCCACCGCCTCGCCGAATCGCTGTGCGATCCTGTCACGAGTCGCCGCCTACCACGGAAGACCACCGTGCGAGTGCCCTCATGACGGTGACGGAGAGAGGTGCGACTTCGTCAAGGCGAAACTCGCCGAGTCGCACGACGCCTGAGGTCGATGACATTCCTCAGGGGAATCACCGTCAAGGCACACCCTCAGACGAACATTCGAGGAGGTTGGAACATTGAACGCCCTGAGCATCATCCTCTGTGACGACAAGAAGCCCGAGAACCTGCAGATGGCCCTGACCGAGGTGGCCCGGCAGATCGGGGCCGGGGAAACATCCGGGATGGTTCACGGACTGCCGTGGGAGATGAAGACGGGGGTGGACGAGGATGGGAATGTCACCACGCCGAACTCCTTCACCGGGGGATACTCCCGCCACTGCGGCAAGTGTGGGATGCTGCTGCAGACCTACTGCCCCCCACCTGAGGTCGATGCCGTTCCTCAGTAGACCTCCCGCCAAGGCAGACCCTCAGACGAACACCGCAGGAGGAACCCAAGATGCCAGATTACGACCCCATCGAGTTCGGCAATGACAATCCGTTCGTGAAGCGTGACGGCATCATCGTCGCCTTCCTCTCCCACAGCGGGCGCTCCAGCGAGCTACGAGCCAAGTCGGATCCGAACATCCAGACCTTCCTCGTCCCGTGGACGATGGACCCCGAGGATGAGGACATCATCCTCATCTGTGGCGTGACTCCGCAGGACGCCCTCGAAGCCCTCCGCCGCAAGGAACCGCAGGTCGCCGCCAAGGTGGAGGCGGGCACCCTCCCGATGTGGCGGCGTCCGCCCCTCGAAGAGGTCAAGGTCTGAGGTCGACGCCATTCCTCAGGGGACCTGTCCCAGAGGCAGGTCCCCGACGAACACCCGAGGAGGAACCAAGATGCCCAAGATCACGGTCGTTCTGAACCTGTTCGGTAGCGGAATCGAGGTCGGAGTTCTCGGGGTGGCACCGGTGGACATCCTCATCATCGGTTACGATCAGACGGAGTTCGAGGAGTCCAAGGGCACGGCAGGTCTGGACACGCTCGCCCCCGATCCGCTGACCGGGTGGCTGAAGAGCGAGGGCAGCGTCCTCTGCCTCGCTGCCGACAGGAACCTCCTCCCAGATGATGTGAGGGCGGAACTCGGGCTGTAGAGGTCGACGCCATTCCTCAGGGGACCTGTCGATAAGGCAGGTCCCCGACGAACACCCGAGGAGACCCCAAGATGCCGATCTACCCCTTCGTCAAGACACCCAAGGGCAACCCCGAGGACTGTGGACTCTCGTTCACCCTGCACCAGAAGCTGGAGGCAGGAGAGAGGCTGACCGAGGACGAGACCGTCATCCTGATGAACGACATGATGGGAGGCTCCGTCCCCAAGGGGTGCATCGCCCGGGCCGGATGGTGCTTCGACCTGCGCTACTTCCTGAATCTCTACTGGGTGCAGTGGTACGACTCGATCATCTCCGTTTACGCACCCAACAAGAAGGCGATCCGGAAGCATCTCCACGGAAGAATCTGGAGAATCGTCCTCGTCGAAAAGCGGAGGATTCGGGCGCACAAGTGAGGTCGATGACATTCCTCAGATGGGGCGTGCGGAAGGCAAGCCCCTGCCGAACACAGGGAGGCAACGAATGAGAACCGTCACCTGCAAGTCGGGACTCGAAGGTTGGCAGTGCCGCCTGCGAGAGAACTACGCCGGACTCAAGGAGTTCATCGCCTACTGTGACACCTACGGAATCCACACCCGACTCGGATTCGAGACCCCCGAGGAAGCCTGGAAGGTGAACCCCGTCGTGCAGGGCAGCACCGATCCCGAGGACCTCTGCAAGGTCTGAGGTCGACGACATTCCTCAGGGGATGATTCGTCGAGCAATCGATTCGACAGATGAATCGAGGAAGTGATTCCGTGACCGAAAACCAGAAGCGACGCTGGACCGAACAGGAACTCACCGACGCCCTGGAGATCCTGTGCGGAGGACCCAACAGGACCTTCCGCCTCCTCCATCACCACACCGCCTCCGTCCAGACCTGCAGCGGTGACCGATTCCTCATCACGCCCCCGAAGAGGACCGTCGAGTCGGTCTTCGAGAGGAAGGCGCTGGACGACGGATACACCAAAGAACAGGTCGCCGCCTTCCTCGAATACAACTGAGGTCGATGGCGTTCCTCAGGGGATGATTCGTCGAGCAATCGATTCATACGACGAATCGACTCGAAGAGGGGAAGGCGAAATGAAAGACTTCCTGGAAGGACTGCCCTGGTGGGGATGGGTCATCCTCTTGATGTTGTTGTCTCCGATCGGAGTGATGGGCTGCGTATTGATAGCACATCTGGAGGAAGACGAGAAGGAGAAGGAAGGGGAGAGGTCGATGGCAAACCTCAGGTGACTCGTCGCCCGAGGCACACCCCTGCAAGACGAAGACGAGGAGCGACCTCAAGATGCCAAGACAATACTACATCCGAGCGACCGGCTCCACCTGTTACGACCGGACCGGAGTCACCTTCCCCGTCAAGGAACCCGTCGACTGGAATGTCATCCTCGAAGGACTGAAGGACCCCGCCCCGAGGTGGGAACCTCAGTTCGGATGGAACAACCAGCCCGAGGTCCTCGTGTTCTCCGCCTCCAACGAGGAATCCGACCTCGTAGACCAGAGGGTCTTCGATCATCCCGCCCTCAAGAAC
>Ga0315284_10013757_pt1 | contig 11530 bp, 13 predicted proteins | sample YL17G09_16_MG_FD_203696 | JGI IMG/M metagenome (GOLD analysis project Ga0315284, IMG submission 203696) | Sediment microbial communities from Yellowstone Lake, YNP, Wyoming, USA - YL17G09_16 | ecosystem: Environmental > Aquatic > Freshwater > Lake > Sediment | place: USA: Wyoming | collected... | reverse complement strand
CCTTACAAATTTTTCGCCGAAAGAGCAAATAATAATATGGGGTGGCTAACGGGGATCGAACCCGCAAACCTTCTGAGCCACAGTCAGATGCTCTAACCAATTGAGCTATAGCCACCATTTCTATCTATTTATTAGCGGTGGTCCTGAGCATTCCGTAAGGAACGCAAAGGATCTACTACCAATTTCTATTTTCTTTCTTAAAAGCGTATTGGAGTGTTTCTTTTATCCCCTTGGCTATGCTGAATGTGCCGTCGATTAATGCCCGGGATAAATCAGCCGCACCTTTGACCGTGCCACCTGCAACTTTAACCGGAAACTTGATGATATCACCATTGTGAATCTGGCTGTATTTCATGCCCTCCCGCAGCCTATCCTCGAATGCAGTCTTGATATAACCAAAATCAAATTCTGGGCTGGTCATCTTTGTCTTAATGGTGAAGTTAACAATAACCTTTCCCTGATTTAATGCCTTGAAAATACCGAGAACTGCCTCGGCAATCTTCTCAGCCTTACCTAGCCCTTCTTCTTCCTGACGTTGTTTAAATACGATATCAGTTAATTCTAAGTGGCATTCGGCTGCGAGATTATTATCTACACTCTTTATATTACTGGTAAGGTTAAGCTTTGCGCTTTCAATGCGCGTCTTCTCCAGATCCACCCAGGTGGAATAATACGGATAAAGATAAACGCCGTCAATATCCGCAACCTTGACGGTAGCCTGCATATCTTTCTTAAACAAATTAACCCAGCCTTTTGCTTCAATCTTGCCTTCTTCCTGGCCTTGCAGCCAGGGGATTCTCCCCGTCAATTCAAAATGAGTAATTGCCGGGCGCGGGTATATATAGAGATTGGTTAAATGAAAGTTTATATCTTTCAAAGTTATCTTTATTCCCTCGCCGGGTAATGTATGGTCAATAAAATCTATCCTGCCGTCTTTTATATTTAACCGCTTAATTATTAAGCGCAGATACTGGTTCTTCTTAGGATCGGATTTTGGCTGAAGATTGGATTTTAACTGTGGATTAGAGGCGACGGTCATTGTATTAACATTGGCTGATACCCCTTCCGCCCTATCCCTATTATTATCCTTATCCTGAGTTTTTTCATAAACAAGTTGCGGGTTCACCAGTTTAAGGTCGTTTAAGACAATTTTACCGCTAAGTAATCCCGGGATGCTGGGCGAAATGAAGACGCGCTCTACTTTCGCAAAGCCCGGGATATCCAGATTTTTTATTTCTAAATTAAGCGGCAGGATAAGGCCTACATAATTAATACTTACCTTCCTGCGCAGCAGAGTTTCAAGTTGCCCGGCAATGATAGCCTTGCCCTGAAAAACTATAAATATATAAGCAACAACAAATATGAGCGCAAAAATAACAATAATTGCGCGTAATATCTTTATCGCTGGTTTCATAGGTTTAATTAAGTGGCGCGCCTGGGCCGAATTGAACGGCCAACAACCGGCTTAGAAGGCAGGTGCTCTATCCTATTGAGCTACAGGCGCGTATTTCCATATCGGGGCGACAGGATTTGAACCTGTGACCTCAGCGTCCCAAACGCTGCGCTCTAGCCAAACTGAGCCACGCCCCGTTTTTCAGTCTATTGCTTGTCGGAAAAACGGTACCACTGGCAATACTATAATCGGTAGTACCTATCCGTGTATTATCAAGAAAATCGCCTTCGGCGATGACTCTAAGCGATTTTCGCAAGTGGTAATAGGAAAGTGTTTTATGCTTTCCTGTACCATAAATTATAACACCGAAAAATAACTTTGCAATCGCTAAATTTTAGAGTAGACTGTGAATTGAAATGAAGAGAAAAATAATTATTGGTATAGTATTAATTTTACTTTTTCTAATTGCTGCGGGAATACTCTATCTAAATAATGTGTATCTACCCGTTAAAGTAAAAAGCCGCCTTGCCAATAGCCTGGCAACATTCCTTAACTATAACGTAGAAATAGAAAAACTTAAATACAGCCTTATTAGAGGCGCTGTTATCCAGAATATCGTTATTTATGACAAAGTAAAAGATAAAGACAATACCATCTTAACCGTCAAAGAAGCCTCCTTCCATATCCTCTTCCTGCCGTTAATCAAAGAAAGAAAGCTTATTATACCCACAATGCACATAGACTCACCCAATTTCAATATACGTTACCGGCAAGATAAGAGTTTTAATTTTTCAAGAATTTTTCTCCCCCAGCCCAAACCGCAGTCAAAGCCAAAGATAAAGTTTTCCTTTCTTATTTACAAAATAAATATCTCCGATGGAAAGGGAATTTTTGAAGATGAGAGCTTTGCGCCTAAATTCAGCAAAACCATTCAGGACTTAGATATAGTTCTAGGCATTAAGCAGCTGACAAAAGTTTCTTTTTTAATGGAAGGTAAACTCCTTACAGGCAAAGGAGGAATTACTGCATTAACGCTTCGGGGAGATTACAATTTTTTATCAAAAGAAGTTAATTCCAAATTAAACTTTGCTAACCTTGTAATCCCTGAATTTAACCAGTATCTGAAGATGTTGCCCCTTTCTATTGCCAGCGGCACCATCGATAATAGCGCCCTCGAAGTTAAGTTTAAAGATAATCTTATAAGCATGAAAGGCGCGATATCTACAAAAGGGCTGAGCTTGAAAAAAGCAGACTTGGCTCTTATGGGAGATATCAATATCGAGCCCGACTTAAGTTACGCTATAGATAAGAAGGCATTCGACTATAAAGCAAATATCAAATTTATCCAGGCAAACCTTAATGGCATGCAGTATATAGATAAGATAAATAATATTTCCGGTGATATAGGTTTAGCAAAAAATAAACTCTGGACGGATAACTTAAGATTGCAGGCCATGGATTCCGGTTTTACGCTCAAAGGCGCAGTCGAGAATTTTAGCAATCCCTATATTAAGCTCAATTTTAAATCCGAACAGCTTAATTTAGAAAAAATAGCCGCTATATTGCCTTATAAAACAGAAGGCCTTAATTTGAGTGGCACAGCCGCGGCTGACATCAACTTAGAAGGTTATCTAGGCAAACCCCCCCTGGATATCCAGGCAAGCCTTCAGCTAAACGATGCCAAATTAGAGACTGTATTATTAAAAGAGCCGCTAAATAACATAAAAGGAAAAGTTGATTTTACCCACGATTCTGTAAACTGGCTTAATCTGTCTTTTAACTACCTTAATCTAGCTTATACATCAAGCGGAAAATTAGTTAGTTTCAAAACGCCCCAGATAACTTTCGGCCTTAATTCTAAGGATTTGGATTTAAAATCCGATATCAAAATTAAAGATAAGGCTGTAAGAATAATCGCCTTAAAGGGCCAATATATAAATTCTAAATTTGACGTAGAAGGCAACATAGACACGCAGGATAATATAAATCCGGCGCTGGACTTATTGACAAACCTGAATCTTAATCTTTCTGATGCGTTTGTGTTCTTGCCCGCAAGCCTCATAGAAAACCTAAAAAAGATTAAGCTCGATGGCATCCTGAATATCAAGGGGACATTAACCGGAAAAGTTAAAGATTACAAAAACTGGAATCTCTCTCTTAAGGCTGCCTCTGATACCTTTTCTGTTTATAATCTAAAATTTACCGACCTTGCTTTTAACTTAGACCAAAAAGACGGCCAGATAAATATAAACCGTTTTATTGCTTCCGGCTATTCGGGAACGGTAAATCTGGATTTCATTTCTGATTTAAAGCCAGATGCGCCGGCCTACTTCTTAAAATTGAACGGTTCAGGCATTGACCTGGCAAAATTAAAATTGGATACCGGCGCAAAGGATAAAGATATAGCCGGCACGCTAAACATAAGCGCGGATTTAAACGGGAACTTTAAGGACCTGGCGAGTTTAAAAGGCAATGGTTCACTTTCTATTAAAGACGGTAAGCTCTGGCAATTCAATCTTTTCAAAGGCCTGGGAGAATTATTTCTGCTACCGGATTATGAAAAGATTATGTTTAAAGAGGCTCTCGGTGAATTTAATATCGGGGATAAATCCATCTCCACTGAAAATCTAAAGCTTACCAGTGACCAGCTAAGTCTTGATTGTAAAGGTACACTCGGATTTGACGGAACACTGGACTTCACAATTTATACTCAAGCAAATAAGAATCTTATCCGCGATTCTACGGATATAAGAAAGTTTACTGCGGCTATACTGGGGGAATTAAGTAGCGCTCTAACCATAAGGGTAAGCGGGACAATACAGCAACCAAAATACAAAATTATCCCTGTGGTTGTAGACTTGATAAAAAATATTAAGGATTTCTTTTTAGGTAAGTAGCCAGGAGCGACTTTGTTTTCCGCAGGGCGCGGAAACGGTGGCTCATCTTATGTTTTATGTGGGGCCCTAGTTGGGCAAAGGTTTTTTTATATTTAAGTATCACAAATAAAGGGTCATAACCAAACCCAAAATTGCCTTTTAAGGTAAAACCGATAAACCCGCTACACTCTCCTTCAGCAACTCCCGCCAAACCGTCCTTATCTGCCAAAGCTACTGCACAGTAATAATGCGCTCCTCTTTTATTTACAGGCAGGCCCTCTAATAATTTAAGTAATTTTAAATTATTTTTTTGGTCGCTTTTATCTTTACCTGCAAACCGCGAAGAATAAACTCCGGGTTTACCTTTCAAGGCACCAACGCAGAGGCCGGAATCTTCGCCCAAAGTCAATTTTTTGGTGAACTTTGCGGTTTTGACTGCCTTTTTTATGGCATTCTCGCGAAAGGTCTTGCCGTTTTCAATTATCCGCGGCGCCTTGGGATAATCTGCCAGGGAAAATATCTTAAGATTGAGGCCTTTTAGAATCTCTTTTATTTCTTCTAATTTCTTTTTATTTTTTGTGGCTACTACTAGGTCCATAATAATAAGGGGACACTTCTCCGATTAGCTGGAGAAACGTCCCTCGTTTGGGTGAAGAAATGTCCCTATAGGATGTCTTTAAGGAGATTCCTTTGGATATCGATTAATTCTACGATGCCTTTCTTCGCCAGGGTTAAGAGTTTATCCGCCTGCTCTTTATTAAAGGTTTTGCGTTCAGCTGTGCCCTGAATCTCAATAAATTCACCTGCCCCGGTCATCACAATGTTCATATCTACTTCGGCTTTGGAATCTTCTTCATAGGCTAAATCCAAAAGAAAATCGCCGTTCACAATGCCTACGCTTGTCGCAGCCACAAAATCCTTGATGGGGATTTTATCCATCAGTTTATCCTTCTTGAGTTTATTCAAGGCATCCGCGAGGGCAAAAAAACTTCCGGTGATAGAGGCAGTGCGCGTTCCGCCGTCAGCCTGGATAACATCGCAATCAATCCAGATAGTGCGTTCGCCTATAGGCTTCATATCGCAAATTGCTCTTAAGGAACGGCCCACCAGCCGCTGTATTTCATAAACCCTGCCGGAATTTTTTCCGCGTTGAATGCGCGTCTGGCAGGAACGCGGAAGCATGCCATATTCCGCAGTTACCCAGCCCGTGCCTGTGCCCTTTAAAAATGGCGGCACAGATTCTTCAATTGAGGCAGTGCAGATAACGCGGGTATTACCTAACTCAATTAAACAAGACCCCTCTGCATATTTTATGTAATTGCGGTTAATCTGCACTTTTCTTATCTTATCCAGCCCCCGACCATCCTGCCTAATCATAAATGCTCCTTCCTTTCGTATCTACGCCTACGATTACCGGAAAATCACTGACTTCTAATTTATAGATTGCCTCCGGGCCTAAATCTTGATATGCCACCGGTTCGTTCTTTTTCACATATTTTGACAGAAGCGCGCCGCATCCGGCATAAGTTAAAAAATATACTGCCTTGTATTTTTTTATGGCCTGGATTACCCGTTTGGAACGCCTGCCTTTACCAATCATCGCGAGAACGCCTTTTTTTAATAGCGCAGGCGTAAACTCATCCATCCGGCTGCTTGTCGTCGGCCCGGATGAGCCGATAATTTTTCCGCGCTGTGCAGGCGTTGGGCCGCAGTAATAAATAATCCGGCCTTTTAAATCCACGGGTGTTTTCTTATTTTTATTAATTGCCTCGGCTAATCTTTTATGCGCCTGGTCCCTGGCAGTGTAAATAATCCCACTTAATAAAACCTGCTGGCCTGCTTTTAATCTCTTAATCTCTTCTTTTTCTAAAGGGGTATTTATTTTTTTCATTACTCCTATAAAATAGCTGCAGCACTTCTTAAGGCATGACAACTGATATTTACCGCGACAGGTAATCCTGCGATATGGGTGGGATATGTTTCGATATTTACTCCTAAGCAGGTAATCCTTCCGCCTAAACCCATTGGGCCGATGTTCAATTTGTTTATCTCTTTTAATAAATTCGATTCGAGTTTAGCGTTTAGCGTATAGCGTTTAGCGTTTAGTTTTCTAAGAAGGGCTTTTTTTGCCAGAAACGCCGCGTAATCGGCAGTTCCTCCTATGCCCACTCCCACAACGTACGGCGGACAGGCATCAGGCCCGGCAGACTTCACTGCATCAACAATAAATCTTTCAATCTCGCTGATTTTGACAGTAGGGTTAAACATTTTAAGTTGCGTTTTATTTTCACAACCAAAACCCTGAGGCAAAACAGTTATTTTTAATCTATTGCCCCTGGCAATCTCGGTGCGAATCACTACAGGAGAATATCCGGGTTTACCTCTGGATAAAGGATTGCTAATTATAGAATTTCTTAAGCATCCTCTTCTATATCCTTCCTCAACACCATTATTTATTGCTCTCCTTAAGTCTCCGGTAATCTTTACGTCCTGGCCAATTTCTAAAAAGACAACCGGTAGCCCTGTATCCTGGCAGATGGCTAATTTTTCTTTTCTGGCAATATAAGCGTTATTAATAATCGCCTTCAATATATCTTTTGCTCTATTATTGGCCTCTTTGGAATAAGCAGACTTAAGGCCGGATAGAACATCCTTCCTTAAAACCAGATTTGCCCGGATGCACAATTCAGATACCGCATCTCTAATTTTATCTGCCGATATCGCTCTCATCTTAATCAGGGACGGTTCTCAAACTGAAGCAAAAGTGTCCCCTAAAAGGGACACTTTAAGATTGAGTTGAGAACCGTCCCTAGGCTTAGGTTCTTTTATATTCTCTTATTACGGTAGTGGTTATGCCACCGCGGGGATTAAACGCGCCTTTAATCTTCACCCAGCGCGGCTTACAGGCCGTCACAAAATCATCCAATATCTTATTAATCACATGCTCATGAAATACGCCGATATTCCGGTAAAATATAGTGTAGATTTTAAATGACTTTAATTCGACGCAGTATTTATTGGGGGAATATTCAATGGTAATGGCCGCAAAATCCGGCAGGCCTGTCTTCGGGCAGATGCAGGTAAATTCCGGGATTTCAAGACAAATTGTATACAATTTGTCTTGATACTGATTTTTCCAGACCTCCATGCGCGGAGTTTTTAAAACGCGGATATTTTTTTGCAGGCCTTCGTAACTGCTTTGCCTCTTGGCCATATTATTTTATCCCTATCTTTTTGTGTAGCTGCGGTATAATACAGGCAGTGATATGATTATCTCTTGCAATATCCTTAAAGAGCTCTAACTTTTCCCGCATCGGGTCAGAATCCTCATAACTGTTAGGCTGTAAAACTAAAATTAGAGCTTCGTTAACTTCTTTTATCAGTCTTAATCCTTCTCTTAGGTCTTCTTCATTTGTGGACTGGCAGATGACCGTCTTTAAAAATGCCTCTTTTTGGGAGGCGACTTCAAGGAACCGGCGATGGTGATGCCAGAAATCTTTTAATCCTGTGGAACTCGGCAATTTCAGGTCCATAGCTATAATATCCACATAATCTATAATGTCTTCTAACGCGCTATGCAATATCCCGTTTGTCTCAAGGTAATTTTTATAACCTTCTTTTTGGGTCAGTTTAAGTATTGCCTTCAAAAAATATCTCTGTAAGAGTGGCTCACCACCAGTGAATGCTATGGTGCAGTGGCCATTCTGATATAGCTTTAGCTCCTGGAGTAATTCCTCCGGCTCATACTCTATAAAACGGTCTAAGTGCGTATCGCAGAATTTGCATTTAAGATTGCAGCCAAAAAAACGCACAAAGAGCTGCTCTTCACCAAAATAAAGCCCTTCGCCTTGAACGCTACTGAAGACTTCTGTAATCTTTCCCTTTGTTTTCATATCTACATACTCACCAACGGGTCTCTTATTCCTGCCTCCAAGAAACCCTTTGCCCTATAATAACAACTATCGCATTCTTCGCAAGGAACCCTTCCTCCTTGATAACAAGACCAGGTTAAAGCAAAAGGTACGCCTAATTGCGAAGCCGTACGAATAATCCGGGCCTTGGTCTTACCAATTAAGGGAGTCTGAATCTTAATGCCTATCTTTTCTACGCCGGCTTTTGTGCCTGTCAAGATTACTTCTTTAAATGCGCGATAAAATTCCGGCCGGCAATCCGGGTAGCCACTAAAGTCAACCGCATTTGCGCCGATAAATATCGCTTCTGCCTTAATCGCCTCAGCAAAAGATAAAGCAAAACTTAAAAAAATTATATTGCGTGCCGGAACATAGGTTGAAGGAATCCCATTATTGCGTTTTTGCGTTATAGCGTTATAGCGTTCAGGAATTCTTAATTTCTTATCTAAAATGCTTGAGCCTTTCCAGGGCAATCGAATTTTTATAAGCTGCAGCGGGCTTTTTGCTGCCTGCGCAATCTTTTTTGCTGATTCTATCTCTTTTTTGTGGCGCTGGCCGTAGTCAAAGCTTAAGGCAAAGCATTTATAACCCTGCTTCCTGGCAAGATATAAAGTTGTGGCTGAATCTAAACCTCCGGATAATAAAACTATGGCCTTTTTCATTAGTCATAATAAGATGCGCAACTATTATGGTTTTCCCAGACTGTAATTGATTTAAGATTCGGGATGCCTGATTTAAGGCTTTTATATATGTATTGCGCAATATTCTCAGAAGTAGGATTAACTTTTTTAAAATAGGCGAGGTAATTTAAACATTTATGGTCTAACTTTTCTAACACCTTATTTAATTCCATCTTTAAGTCCTTAAAGTCTAAAACCATGCCCGTCTTATCCGGTTTTTTTGCTTCCACAGTAACTTCTACTTTCCAGTTGTGGCCGTGCAACTCTTCGCATTTGCCTCTGTAACCCCGCAGGAAATGGGCTGAACTAAAATATGATTCAATTTTTATACTATACATTATTGACCTTTTCTACATTGGATAACGGCGTACCTAAAAATCTCTCTGCCAGGCTGTTAAACCACTTAGCGTTATCGCTGACATAAAATTTGCGCTTAGGCTTCCTGCGAGCCGTATTAAGTAAACCCTCTGTAGCCAGAATCTTTTTCACTTCAATGGCTACTTGTTTGGCTGAATCAATCAATGTAATGCGCTCACCCAATGCCTTTTTAATCACCGGCTTAAGTAACGGATAATGTGTGCAGCCCAGGATAACCGTATCCACGCGGGCATCATTTAAGAGCTTAAGATACTTTTTAGCCACACTCAGAACTTCACTACCCGAAAGCCACCCTTCCTCGACAAAAGGCACAAATAAAGGACAAGCTACAGCCGCAACTCTAATCGCAGGGTCAAGTTGTTTTATCTCGTTTTCATAGGTATGGCTTTCTATGGTGCCGCGCGTGCCAATAACACCGATACGCTTATTCTGCGTGGCATAGACTGCTTCTCTTACGCCGGGAGTAATTACGCCAACAATAGGTACCCGGAAATGGCTTTTTATTATCGGAAGGGCAACGCTGGATACGGTATTACAGGCAACGCAGATTAACTTTACTTCCTGTTTTAACAGGAATAAGATGTTCTCGATAGAAAAACGGATTACTGTCTCCTTGGATTTTATGCCGTAGGGCACGCGGGCAGTATCGCCGAAATAGATTATATCTTCGCCGGGCAGCTGACGGATTAATTCTTTAACCACGGTCAGCCCGCCTACGCCGGAATCAAAGACCCCTATTGGCTTCATTATTTCGCGGCCTCCATTAATGTAAAATCTCGCGCATATTTCTTTATTCCTTGTTCTATACCTTCAGCTATTTGCTGACGATAATAAGCGTTTCTCATAAGGCGCTCTTCGTTATAATTAGATAAAAAGCCCGCCTCGATTAAAATCGCCGGCATACGCGCACCCTTTAAAACATAAAAAGACGCGCCTTTTATCCCTAAGACTTTTGTACTCAAATTATTATCTATGGCGCTACATACGCCACGGGCTAATCTTACAGACTCTGCACGATTAGAAGTATGAATCATATCCCACAGTGTTGCCTTCAAATTTAAAGATGGGTTAGAAGCAAAAGAGGATTTATCTAAATTTAACGCTGCATGCTGCGCGCAATACAACGCCCGCTTAGAATCGCTTACATTAGGAGAAATATAATATACCTCCAGCCCGTTTAAACTCCTTACCCGGTTAGCATTGGAGTGGATACTGATAAAGAGGCCTGCTCTGGAATCGTTGGCTATATCTATCCTGCGTTCAAGGGAAATAAAATTATCAATAGAACGCGTCATCACCGCATCTATACCATCCGTCCTCAATAGTTTGCTTAACCTCTTGGCAATATCCAGGTTAACATCCTTTTCTCTTAAACCCCTCTTTCCTATCGCGCCAGGGTCCTTTCCGCCATGTCCGGCATCAATAACAATCTTTTTAATTCTGGTTAAAGGTAAAGTTATCTTACGCTCGGGATAGGGTTCTTTAAACAAACTATCTAAAACCTGTTCTTTAAATTTATAAGGTAGTACTACTGTGCCCTGGTAAATATCCACGGGATACTTAAGATACTGGGGCATATCATCAACAACAACGAGCCTCTCACCGACCATTAAATTTATTTTATGAGCGCCTTTGCTAAGATTGACTGTGCGGGCAAACGTATCATATTCCCAGGCTATATTTTCTGATTCACACAAAGAAACCAAAGGCACATAGGTTACACCCCCGATATTATAGGTAGATAGCGCTTCTCTTCCGGGAACAGTGGCGCAACCGGATAAACCAAGAACCAAGAACCAAGAACCAAGAACCAAAATTAATAATTTTTTAGTTTTCATAAAATGGCGGTCCTTGTTGAATAAGGTTAGCGTCTTATCCTTTTCTCAATTCCGCAACCTTCCACAGTTGCATCAAAATCCTGATTTTATCTTCGAATGATATTCGAGACAGTTTCTTATGAAAATGTTCCTTCCTTCGAAACAATTCATTCATTGTGATGATTTTCCCTTTTCTTATTTCAATTTTTCTTTCCATTTCTCAAACTTTTCCCATAGGTTGTGTTTCTTTAATATTTTCTTAAGAGTATTTTTATCAATTTTTGCCTGGTCAAATAATCTTCCAACTTTCTCAAAATCCTTTCTTCTACCAACCCTCAAGGCTATTGCAATTAAATATTCTGCCGGCACTACTTTTGTCCTGGCGCCGCTATAGGTAATATCCTTGGCATTCTCTACGGCTTCTTTCTCAAGATCGGTACCCGCGGGTATAAACTGAACGGGCATATCCTCAATA
>Ga0315284_10013756_pt1 | contig 11530 bp, 10 predicted proteins | sample YL17G09_16_MG_FD_203696 | JGI IMG/M metagenome (GOLD analysis project Ga0315284, IMG submission 203696) | Sediment microbial communities from Yellowstone Lake, YNP, Wyoming, USA - YL17G09_16 | ecosystem: Environmental > Aquatic > Freshwater > Lake > Sediment | place: USA: Wyoming | collected... | reverse complement strand
CAGGAAATGAAAAAGCTTATCGTGTTATTGCCGATCACTTAAGGGGCGCTTGTTTTTTGATTGCTGACGGAATTTTACCATCCAAAGAAGATAGAGGATATGTTCTGCGAAGAATTTTAAGAAGGGCGATTCGTCACGGTAATTTTCTAAAAATTAAAAAAGGATTTTTACCAGATCTAGGTAAAACTATTATTGATCAATATAAAGAAATTTATCCCGAAGTGGAAAAAAATAAAAATGATATTTTGACAGTTATACAACAAGAGGAAGAAAAATTTGGGAAAACACTGGAAAATCCTAAAGGCAGGGAAGCTCTTAAAAAAATATTTAATAGAGCCATAGGAGGGGTTGATCCAGACGATTTTTCGGGAAGTAAAAATAATAAAATGAGGATTGATGGGCGTGAACTTTTTAAAGTATATGAAACATATGGATTGCCAATTGAAATTTCTCAAGAAATAATGACTAGTTGGGGAATGTCTTTTGATGAACAAACCATGAAAGAAGCAGAAGAAGAATTAAAAAAACATCAGGAACTTTCCAGAACAACTTCAGCCGGCATGTTTAAGGGCGGATTAGCTGATTCAGGAGAAAAAGCTGTGCATTATCATACGGCAACTCATTTATTGTTGGCAGCTTTAAGGCAGGTTTTGGGAGATCATGTTTATCAGCGAGGTAGTAACATTAATGCCGAACGACTTAGATTTGATTTTTCTCATTCTCAAAAAATGACAGAAGAAGAATTAAGGAAAGTAGAAGATACTGTTAATCAAAAAATTAAAGAGGACATTCCCATTATTTGCCAAGAGATGCCTCTAGAAGAAGCCAAAAAGAAAAAGATGATGGGAATTTTTGAAAATAAATACGGAGATAAAGTAAAAACATATACCATAGAAGAATTTTCAAAAGAAATTTGCGGTGGACCGCATGCGAGCAGAACCTCTGAACTCGGTCATTTTAAAATTATTAAAGAAGAATCATCCGGCGCTGGCATGAGAAGAATAAAAGCAACTTTAAACTGAAAGTCGAAAATTATGGTTCCAGAGCACATAATGCTTTATGTGCTCGGTGCTCATAATTTTAGTTAAATTTTATAAATAAAATTTAAAAAATTATGGCAATTCCTAAAAAAATTATTGATCACTTAAAAAAGAACAAGGTTAAATTTGAACAGATCGCCCATAAAACAGTTTATACTGCTTATGATTTAGCGAAAACTTTGCGAGAAAAATTGAATAAAATCGCCAAAAGCTTAGTGATTAAAACTGATAAAGGTTATGCGATTGTAGTTTTGCCGGCCGATAAAATGGTTGATTTTAAGAAACTAAAAAAACTAGTTAATTCAAAGAAAATTGAAATAGCAAAAGAAAAAGTGATGAAAGACTTTTTTAAAGTTAAACCAGGCACAATTACTCCGTTTGCCACCCTTCATAAAAAAGTTCCGCTTTACGTTGATAAAACATTACTAAAAGTAAAAGAAATCTTAGTTTCGGCTGGCAGTTATACTGATTCTTTGCGCATCAAAATTCATGAATTAATGAAGATCGAAGAACCAACAAAGGGCGATTTTAGCTTGAGCAAAAAAATTAAGCCGCAACCAAAATCGAAATCGAAATCGAAATAACGTATCATGACCTATCAAATTGCTACTGAACAATTTTCAGGGCCACTTGATCTATTATTTAATTTGATTGAAAAAGAACAACTTGATATTTCCAGAATTTCTTTAGCCAAAGTTACTGACGAGTTTTTAAAATATTTAGATCAATTTGAGGAAGAAAGGCCACCGGCTGAAATTGCTGATTTTCTATATTTGGCTTCAAAGCTGATTTATATTAAATCAACCATTCTTCTTCCCTATATTAATCCAGAAGATGAGGAGGAAATTTCCGATCTTGAAAAAGAACTCCGGCTTTATAAAGAATTTCAGGAAACAACGAAGATTATCAGAAAAATTTTGGCTAAGAAAAACTTTTTATTTTCTCGAGAAGGGTTCTTTTTGAGCGGCAGTTTTTTTATGCCGCCGAAAAACGTGAATGTCAAAAAAATCTTTGAAGCATTCAATTTGGTTGTCAAAGATTTTGAGAAAGAATTGATGATTGTTCAAAAAATAAGGAAAAAAGCTATTTCTTTGGCAGAAAAAATAGAAGAAATAAAAAACATTTTGCAGCAAGTTGAAAAACTAAACCTTAGCTCTTTCATTAAGGAGAAAAAAACAAAAGCAGAAATAGTTGTTATTTTTTTAGCTGTGCTTGAGCTAGTTAAAAGAGGTATTGCTGATTTGAAACAAGAAAAAATTTTCGGCGAAATAAATGTAACGACAGCTAAAAAAGTTGAAACTATATAATGGGCGCGTAGCCCCTCACTTGGAAAGTTTGAAAAGGGTTTTAATTCGTTTAGGGTGATGAATTTAATAAAACTTTGGAGTAATATATTAGTTTAAAGAATTTATAATTGTCTTTTCAATTGGAGAATTAAACTTTCCAAGTGAGGGGGCGCGTAGCTCAGTTGGTTAGAGCGTACGGTTCACATCCGTAAGGTCAGAGGTTCAACTCCTCTCGCGCCCACCATTTAGATTATTATGATCTATACAAAACAACCAAATAACTTTAGTCCTAAATTTGAAATAGTTAGTTGTTTTGTTGAAGATCAGGGGAAAATTCTTTTGCTCCTTCGTCAAGATCATAAACCAGAAGGCAATACTTGGGGTGTTCCCGCTGGCAAGATTGGTAAAGGAGAAAATATTTTTCAAACAATTATAAGAGAGATTAAGGAAGAAACCGGCTTTAATATTCCAAAAAGCCAAATTGCATATTTTGATAAGGTTTTTGTGAAATATCCGTCCTACGATTTTGTCTATCATATTTTTTATACTAAACTGAACAAAGAATCAAAAGTTAAAATTAATGACGCTGAACATAAAGACTTCAAATGGACAACACCACAAAATTCTCTGATCCTACCATTGATACAGGATCTTGATGCTTGTATTAAATTGTTTTATAAAATTTAAATAGTTATCTATGAATCTTAAATCGACAATTGAAGCTTTACTTTTTGTCTCTGACCGGCCATTAACAAAAAAAGAGTTAGCCAAATTGAGCAAAGCTAAAACAAATGAAGTTGAGTCGGCACTTAATGAGTTAAAGGATGATTGTGAAAAAAATAATCGTGGGATTGTTATTTTGATTAATGACGACAAAGTACAAATTGCTACCTCGCCAGAAGCTTCAGCGGCTATCAAAGAATTTTTAGATTTTGAAGTTAAAGAAGATCTAACGCCAGCTGCGATTGAAACGCTTTCCATTATTTCTTATCGAGGGCCGATTTCTAAAGAAGATCTCGATAATATTCGTGGTGTTAATTGTTCAGTTATTTTACGCCATCTTCTTGTAAAGGGTTTGGCGGAAGAAAAGAGTGAGGGCGACAAAAAAAATTATAATCTCAGTTTCGACTTTATTCGCTGGCTCGGTTTAAAAGGCCAAAGCGAACTTCCATCTTATGCTAGATTTCATAATTTAGAAATTAACCTGCCAACCGAAACATTAACTCAATCAAATGTTATCTCCACAGATTCAAACAATTCTACTGGCAACCCTGCCAATTAATGAATTAAGGGGCACAATTCCTTTTGCTATTTCTTCCTTAGGACTAAATCCGATTGAAGCTTTTTTTTATTCGGTTATTGGCAACATGTTGCCAATTTTTTTTATTGTTTGGTTCCTACCAGTTTTTGCTGGCTTTCTTTCTCAACACTCCAAGATTTTCAATAAATTTTTTAATTGGCTTTTCGAAAGAACAAGAAAAAAATTTTACCACAACTATCAGAAATACGGTGATTGGGCTCTAGTTATTTTTGTCGCCATTCCTTTACCCATGACTGGCGCTTGGACAGGGGCAGTGGCGGCCTTTCTTTTCGGCATTCCCTACTGGAAATCAATTCTTCTTAATTTTTTGGGGGTTATTATCGCTGGCATTGTTGTTACGCTTTTAAGTACTGGAATTTTTTCCTTAATTGGAGTAATATAAAGTGTTTCCTCTCCGACGTTTAGTCGGAGCTAGGAAACCTTTACCCCCTCACTCAAAAGTTAATTAGTTTATTTTAAAATTAATCTTTTATATACTGATAATTTAACTTTTTAAAACACCTTCTCTTGCCAGCATTTTTATAGAAAATGCTGGGAGTGAGGGGGTGCTCAAAAATCTAATAAAATTTTTATTCGCCTCGCTCTAAAATTTTAAGATTTATGGCAAATAAAATAATTATTGCTAATTGGAAAATGAGTTTAGGTCTTAAAGAAACCGAGGATTTAACGCAGGAAATTTTAAGGGGTCTTAACAAAACAGACATATTAAATACCGACGTTGTGCTTTGTCCTTCTTTTACGGCGCTAAAAAGCGTTGGCGAAATTATTGGAAAAAATAAATTGTCAGTTTTTCTCGGAGCACAAGATGTTTTTTGGCAGGAAGAGGGTGCTTATACCGGGGAGATTTCGCCGTTAATGTTAAAAGAGTTGGGTGTCAAATATATTATTATCGGTCATTCAGAAAGGCGGGTAAATTTAAAAGAAACGGATGAAATGATTAATAAAAAAATAGAAATAGCTCTTGCTCATAACTTGATACCGATTCTCTGTGTTGGCGAAACGTTTGAAGAAAGACAAAGAGGCGAAAAAGGCAGTGTTATTAACAAACAAATAGCGGGGGCTTTTAAGGGAATTAATTTTAATATAGATAATAATTTAATTATTGCCTATGAACCGGTTTGGGCCATCAGCTCTAGTGGTTATGGTCAAATAGTTGAGCCGCCAGAGGCAGAAGATACTAGTTTAGTTATTAAACAACAACTAATAGATATTTTTGGCTCGGAAAAAGTTACAAAAAGAGTAAAAATTATTTATGGAGGCAGCGTTGATTCAAACAACGTCAAGGGTTTTTTAGAGAAGAATGTTAAGGGTTTCTTAGTCGGTGGGGCTAGTTTAAAGCCTCAAGAATTTATTAAAATAATAACGATTTTGTCTGAGGCGTAATCTTGCTAAGCGAAACAAACTGGGGAACAAAATCGTTACCCTGTTAAATAATTTTGTTTTGCAGACAAAATTGATGCGAAGCATCATTTAACAGAGTACTCAATTTTCCCCGCCTGCCAAAGCCAATTGACGGAATTAGTGTGAACAATAAATTAGACTTTACAGAAAAAATAATTTTTAAGAAATAAACCTAGTTGGCAATTGGCGGGCAGGTAATTAAATTTTTTATCACTTCGCTCTAAAAATTTAAATAAAATTGGTATGCTCATACACATTAAAGATGTTTTAAAAAAAGCAGAAAAAGGTAAATATGGAATTGGCGCTTTTCATTCTGACGATCTTGAAACTACACTCGGAATTTTGCGGGCGGCAGAAAAAGAATTTTCTCCGGCCATTATTTTAGTTACGCCTAAAACCATTCAGTACGCTGGCCTTAAACCGATTACTCATATGGTTCAGACTGCAGCTAAAAACTTAGCACCGCATGTTCCAATCGTTTTACATCTTGATCATGGGGACACGTTTCATTCTGCTATTGAGTGTATCCAGGCCGGGTTTTCTTCAATTATGATTGATGCTTCGCATTTACCGTTTGATGAAAATGTTTTTTTAACAAAAAAAGTTGTTGAATATGCACATCGTTACGGTATTTATGTTCAGGGTGAGATTGGCCGAGTTCCCAAAACCGTTGAAGAGGCTCAACAATGTTTGAAAAAACCAGAAGATTTTATGACCATTCCGGAAGAAGCTGTTAAGTTTGTCAAGCAGACAAAAGTTGATGCCTTAGCCATTGGCGTTGGCAATATTCACGGTAAATTTAAAATGACCCACAAAGTTAAACTTGATTATAAAAGATTAATTAAAATAAATAAATTAGTTAAAGTACCGCTCGTTCTTCATGGCGCTTCTGGTTTGGGAAAAAACGATATAAAAAAATCCATCAAAAATGGCATTAGGATTATTAATATTCACACTGAAATAAGCATGGCTTACACGGCCGCCCTAAGAAAGAAATTAAAAGAAGATCCAAAAGAAATTGATCCAAGAAAAATAATGTTACCAACGATAGAAGCAGTTGAAAAAATAGTTAGGTACAAAATAAAAATGTTTGGTAGCAATGGTAAAGCATAACGATTTTGTCTGATAAAATCGATCCGTCGGTCAACGGAGAAGATTTTCAGAAACAAAATCTTTACCCTGTTAAATGATGCTTCGCATCAATTTTGTCCGCAAGACAAAATTATTTAACAGGGTACTCAAAATTATCATAAAATTTCCCTCATTATTTCATAACTCGTAAATTTTAATAATTTTGGTATGATCATCGATATCTTTTTAATTTTGGTCATTTTGGCATCACTTTCTGTTTTAATTAAAATTTTAGTAAGCAAATTTCCAATTCTGTCTAACATTAAGATTGAGCACATTCATAAGGAAAAAGAGAAAAATGTTAAAAATAAAATTTTAGAAAAAAGATTTTTAGATGGTTTTAATAAATCTCGAGTTAAAAAATTACTTCAGAATTTTTTTAATACTTGTTGCCAAAAAATAGTGAATAAAATTAATTATCTTGAAGAAAATTATTTAGAAAAATATAACAAAATGGTTAAAGAAAAACCCCAAGAAGTAGAAAAAAGAATAAACCTTGTCTTTCAAGAGGGTGAAAAAAAACTAGAAGAAAATAATCTTCAAGAAGCAGAAAATAAGTTTATGGAAGTCCTTTCCTTTGATCCCAGAAACCCTGCCGCCTTTAAAAATTTATTAAAAATATATCTTAGTCAAAAAAAATATTCGTTAGCCTTAAAAACCGCTAAACATATTTTAAAGCTTAATGAACAAGCAATAAAATGGTGGGAAAACTTTAAAAAAAGGCAAGAAAAAATTCCAGAAAAACTTACCAATGAACTAGTTTTGAGTTTAATCGACGTTGGGTATATTTATCAGGAGATAGATGATTGCGGACAAGCCATAAAATATTTTGAAAAAGCCATCAAATATAATCCAAATAACCCTCGTATTCTTGACCTTTTGATAGAAAATAGTATAATTTTAGATAAAAAAGACAAAGCCATTGGTTATCTAGAGAAAATAAAAGAAATTAATCCGGAAAATCAAAAAATTGCCGAGTGGCAAAAAAAAATAAAAAACATGCCGATGTAGCCCCTCACTTGGAAAGCTTGAAAAGATTATTTAATTCGTCTTTTGAGATATAATTTAACTATAAGAAATATAACTTTATTTTAAAATAAAAACTTGGTGAGCATCTTTTTAGTCAAGAATTAAGCCTTTCAAGTGAGGGGCCGAGGTAGCTCAGTGGTAGAGCAACTCCATGGTAAGGAGTAGGTCGTGGGTTCAAGTCCCACTCTCGGCTTAGGCAAATAGATTTTTCGAGCTCCGACTTTGTCGAGAGTCCTCAATATTATCGGGAGAGTAGGTCGTCGGTTTCCGCTACATCTCCGACTAAAGTCGGAGTGAGCGGACCCGTTCGCGAAGACGAGCGGGCAATTCTCACTACGTGGTTTTGGGGGTGGGTAGCAAAGTAGACAAATGCAACAGACTGTAAATCTGTCGGCCTTTGGCCTTCGTAGGTGCAAATCCTACCCCACCCATTTAAACTTCGCTAACGCTTCGCTTAATGGTTTTTTAAAAATAAAAATACTAGAGGTAAAAAGATAAGCGAAACGAAGTGAAGTTTATCCTACCCCACCCATAAAGAGAATAATGAAAAAACCAAATAAAAAATTAGTAAGTCAATACTATCCATTTTTAGTTGCCGGATGTTTGATCGAAAAAGATAATAAAATTCTTTTAGTCAAAGAGGGGATGGTTGAGCGTGGAAAGTGGAATCAACCAGCCGGCTGGATTGATAAAAATGAAAATCCCATCAAAGCCGCTCAAAGAGAAGCAGAAGAAGAAACGGGTCTGAAAATAAAGATAAAAAATTTTCTAGGCATTTATAGTTTTACAAAAAGAAAACAAGTCTTGTGGTCGGGTGACGGGCCAATGGATGTTCACGCAGTAAAATTAATTTTCTTGGCTAAAGTTATAGGCGGGAAAATTAAGTTTGATAACAAAGAAATTATTGATGCAAAATTTTTTAAACCAGAAGAGATTTTTAAACTGAGGAAAAAAGACCTAAGAGATTATGATATTATTGATGAAGTAAAAGATTACTTAGCCGGCAAGAAATATCCGATAAATATTATCAAACACATTAAATTTACTGCTAAATATTGATTTGCCGAGATAGTTCCGATTCCGATTTATCGGAATCGGGGATTGTCGATGTTCTAATAAAATTTTGCCACCCTAGCCCCTCACTTGGAAAGCTTGAAAAGATTATTTAATTCGTCTCTTGAGACATAATTTAACGATAAAAGAATATAACTTTAATATAAAACAAAAACTTGGTAAGCATCTTTTCAGTCAAGAATTAAGCTTTCCAAGTGAGGGGCCACCCTAGCTCAGTTGGTAGAGCAACGGTTTTGCCTGCCCGCCACAGCCTGAGCCGATGAAGCCGAGGTAGCTCAACTGGCAGAGCAACGGTTTTGTAAACCGTAGGTTGTCGGTTCGATTCCGACCCTCGGCTGAGGCGATGGCAGGCGGGTAAACCGTAGGTCCTCGGTTCGAATCCGAGGGGTGGCTTAGTAAGATTAACAATAAAATTATGGGAAAAATTAAAGAAAATTTAGTTAAATTAGAATGTACTAATTGTCATCAAATTAATTATTACACAAGAAAGAATAAAAAAATTATCAAAAATCGGTTGGAATTAAAAAAATACTGCCGGCATTGTCGAAAACACACCGCACACAAAGAAACGAAATAGCTTATGGCGAATGGCATATGGGCAATATGCCCAATTTGGGGGGTGTAGTTAAATGGTAGAACGACGGTTTCCAAAACCGTTGATGAGGGTTCGATTCCTTCCACCCCCGCCATTTTGTCAGAATTTGACTAGTCGATATTTAAATGCTAAGATATATTCTTGGTTATTTTTTTTAAATATGATATAATCTTAAATTAGTCATTAATCATTAGTAATTAGTAATTTATAATTTATGGCCATTTTCCCTTTTAAAAGAGAAGAAAAAGACGATGAAAAAGGATTTTTAGAGGGAGCAAAAGAAGCGGAAAAAACTGAAGGAAAAACCGAGGAAATTTTACCAGGAACATTACCAGCTGAAATTAGAAGAGAGGAAGAGAAGAAGAAAGAAGCAGAAAGAAAACCAGGAGAAAGAAAAGAGCAACCCTCGGCCGCCCCTTCGCAAGCACAAACAACGTCAACCATTGCCGAAGTTGTCGTGCCCATTAGAACAGAGAAGTCAGACACTCTCCGAGAAATTGAACAGATTTTATCAGAAAATTTAGATGAACTTTATAATTCTCTGCCAATTGAACAAAAAAATATTTTTAAGAAAAAGGGAGAAGAAACCGCTTCCAAAATAGAACTATTAGTTAAAGAAGTTAAAATAAGCGTTAAGAAAGTTCTTCTTCTAATAAAAGAATGGTTGCTTCTACTTGCTCAAATGATCCCAGGCGTTAATAAAATTTTTCTTATCCAAGAAGCAAAAATAAAAGCCGATAAAATTTTATTTTTGGCTGAGCGAAAAAGAAATGCCAAAATTGTTAAAAACTTGAAGTGAAGCGAACAAATTTTTTTTATGACAATTTTGAGCACCCCGCACCAATCTTAAAACAGAACCACTATTTCATATTTAAAGTAGAGCCGTAGGCGTGTCCCGCGAGATAAAATCATTAAATTATAAATTGACTCTATTTGAGATTTGGTGCGTGGGAAAATTGTAAAGTATATTAATAATCTATGGTTGAGCTCTATCAAATTTTATATCGAATAGTTTTTGGTGCAACGCTTATTTATGTCGGCTTTATCCTTCTTTTTGTTATTGCCATTTTTTATTTTCTAAAAAAAATATTTAGAAAAATTGGAGCCTACCAACAAATTTTTGATAGGACTATTTTTCTTATCACCCTGCCAAAAGAATCTTTGGAAGAAAAAGAAAAAGACAAAAGAGAAATAAAGGACTGGCTTCAGCCAGCTGAAATATTTCTTGATAATATCGGCGGTTTAAGAGCTGAATCATCCTTTAAAAGCATATTTTTTGGCAGAGTAGATCATTTTTCTTTTGAAATAGTTAGATCGCAAGACGGCTTAATTTCTTTTTATATTGTTGCTCCAAATAAATTAGCTCATTATGTTGAGCAACAAGCTCATGCCCAATTTCCGGCAGCCCAAATTGAGCAAGTACCAGATTATAATATTTTTACGCCCCACAGTGTGATAAGAAGCGCCGGGCTTTCTTTGAGAAACAGACAAATTTTGCCAATTAAAACTTATCTAAACTTAAATACTGATCCGTTGAACGCTATTACCAGCTCTTTGACACAAATTGCTGAAAATGACGCGGCGGCTATTCAAATTGTTGCTCGTTCAGCTAATAAAAAATGGCATCGTTTTCCAGCTAGAGTGGCGCGAGAAATGCAGCAGGGTTATGGTTTTTATGATGCATACTCAAGGATTAAGTGGAGCGCCTTCAGAATTTTTAGCGAAATTTTTTCCTCTGGATTTAGTGGCGGCAAGAACAAAGAAGAAAAAGAAAGAGAAAAAATGAAAGAACATCGTCAGCTTTCACCGATGGAGCAAGAAATTATTAAAAGCATTGAGAATAAAAATTCTAAAGCAGGCTTTGATGTTAATATTAGAATAGTAGTTTCTGCCAAAACCAAAGATGACGCTGAAACCTATTTGAGAAACATTACCAACTCCTTTGCTCAATACACGCTTTATCAATATGGCAATGGTTTTAATACAAATTTTTCTACCTCGGAAAATTTAGTTCAAAATTTTATTTATCGCAGCTTTAACGAAAAAAAAGGATTTATTTTAAATACCGAGGAATTAACCAGTATTTTTCATTTTCCTTTGTCAATTACCGAAACGCCAAATATTCGTTGGTTGATTGCTCGTTCCGCGCCAGCGCCCGTTGATGTGCCCAAGGAAGGTTTAATTTTAGGAAAAAATGTTTTTCGTGGTCAAGAAACTTTAATTCGAATTAAAAAAGATGATCGCCGTCGTCATGTTTATATCATCGGTAAAACTGGTACCGGTAAAAGCGTCTTAATGTCTAACATGGCGATTCAGGATATTAAAAATGGTGAAGGCGTCGGTATCGTTGATCCGCACGGAACGTTGATCGAAGATATTCTTGCCAATATTCCTAAAGAGCGAGCTGAGGATGTTGTTCTTTTTGATGCCTCTGATACTGAACGGCCAGTCGGTTTGAACATGCTTGAAGCTCGGGATCCGTCTCAACGTGATTTTGCTGTTCAGGAAATGATCGCAATTTTTTATAAACTTTTTCCACCGGAAGTTATTGGTCCGATGTTTGAGCATAATATGAGAAATGTGATGTTAACCTTAATGACTGATTTAGAAAATCCCGGCACCGTCGCCGAAATTCCGAGAATGTTTTCTGATG
>Ga0315284_10013755_pt1 | contig 11530 bp, 9 predicted proteins | sample YL17G09_16_MG_FD_203696 | JGI IMG/M metagenome (GOLD analysis project Ga0315284, IMG submission 203696) | Sediment microbial communities from Yellowstone Lake, YNP, Wyoming, USA - YL17G09_16 | ecosystem: Environmental > Aquatic > Freshwater > Lake > Sediment | place: USA: Wyoming | collected... | reverse complement strand
CGGATTATCGCGCCATCATCCCGCGCAGTTTCAAGACCCGCACGGTTATCTCCACAGCGGAATTCCTGAAAGCCTGCCGCCAGGCAGAGATCATTGCGCGCGAAGGCAATTATGTCATTCGCCTTAAAATGCAACCACAGGAAGGCGGCCCCGGCGCGGTGGAATTTACCACACAATCCGAAGAGATGGGTTCCGGTGAAGTTGTAGTAGATGCCAACATTGAAGGTCCCGAACTGTTGATCGCTTTCAACGTGCGCTTTCTGGGCGAAGTTTTGGAAGTCATCGGTTCGCCCAACACAATTCTGGAAACCAACCAGAATAACACCCCTGGCCTGATCTCGCCTGTGGGTGATGAAACCTACAAGCATGTGATCATGCCCATGCATTTGGGTTAATTGTATATACAATTAATATAATTAGACGATTAATTTAATTTTCACCAGCGCGCTGAATATTTTGCATCCAGGCTTAGCTGAAGTGTATTCCTTGCGCTACATATTTATTTTTAATAAGGGTATGATCGATGCAGTCTTTCTCAAATTCTGCTGACCGCCTGATGAGCATCTCACTCGCGCTGGGGCAATACCCCATTTTATGCGGGCGCATCCGCAGCCGTATGCGCGATGAGCTTTACAAACGCGGTGTGGTTAACAAGCAGGAATTTGAAGCCCAAGTTCGCAAACAGGCTATTCAGTCACAGGATCGCGAAGGGCTGCGTAACCCGGTGGGTGAAGAACCCACAGAAATATGGGAAGAACGCCACACACGCGTGCGCGACCAGCTCACCGACCTGACCTTCAGCCAGCACCTCTCCTTTGATCTCTTTCAAAACCTCGTTACTGAAATCCTGAACGAACGCGGTGTGGAACGCACCGACCCCAATCTGGCCTTTAACCCGGAACAGGCGCCACAGGAGCTCATCTTTGAGCACGCCTGGTCAATTCTGCGCCTGCCGCCGCAGGAACGCACCAAATATGAACATCACCTGGAAGAATCGCTGGTGGTGCTCATCCGTACTATGATCAGCGACCAGCTCCCCTATGTGAACATCGCAAAACGTTGGTTCACCATCCCCGACCTTGCAGAAATTCGCAAGCACAAGATCGGCGCAGGGCGTATCGGTGGCAAGGCTGCGGGCATGCTGCTGGCTTACCGCATCCTCAACAACGAACTGCCCGAAGAGTTGCAGTCCAGTTTGAATAAACCCGAGTATTACTTCATCGGATCCAATGAAATGTACTCTTTCTTCGCCATGAATGACCTTGAACGCTGGAATGACCAGAAGTACAAGGATGAAGACGAAATGCGCTCGGATTACCCGAAAATCCTGCGTGAATTTCTGAGCGGTAAATTCCCGAGCGACATTCGTGATAAGTTGGAAAGTCTCCTGCAAGATATCGGTAAAAAGCCGCTTATTGTGCGTTCTTCCAGCCTTCTGGAAGACAGTTTCGGCACATCCTTCGCGGGAAAATATGAAAGCATTTTTGTGCCCAACCAGGTAACTGAAAAAGAAAATTTGAAAGCGCTGCTGAACGCCATCGCGCGCGTTTACGCATCCACCATTAACCCCGATGCGCTCCTCTACCGCCGCAGCAAGGGCTTGCAGGATTACGACGAACGTATGGCCATTCTGATCATGGTCGTGGAAGGCGAACAATTCAAGCATTATTACCTGCCGGATGCTGCCGGGGTAGCCTTCAGCCGAAATCTATACCGCTGGGCGCCGCAGATCCGCCGCGAGGACGGATTTGTACGGTTGGTGTGGGGGCTGGGTACCCGAGCGGTGGACCGTGTGGGGAATGACTACCCGCGCCTGGTCGCGCTCAGCCATCCTTTACTTCGCCCCACCCCTGATCAGCGCACCATGGAGCGCTGCTCACAGAAATTTGTGGATGTTATTAACCTTGATGAAAACGCTTTTATGACGCTGCCGGTGCATGACGTGCTGGACGCGGATTATCCCGCACTGCGCTATATTGCCCAGGTGAGTGACGAAGGTTATTTCTCCTCACTGCGGTCGCGCCTGATGGAAAAGGACCGCGAAAAACTGGTGTTGACCTTTGAAGACCTACTGCGCGGCTCAGATTTCGCTAGCCGTTTGCGCCAGATCCTGACCACGCTGGAGCGTTGTTATCAGCACCCTGTGGATGTCGAATTCACGCTGAATATTCAGAAAGGAACAGAAAGCAAACCGGACATGCGTTTCACCCTGCTCCAGTGCCGCCCACAGAGCCGCCTGGCCGAAGGCAAAGAGGTGGAAATCCCCGGGCACCTGCCTGAAAGTGATGTCATCCTGCAGTCGCGCTTTATGGTCCCCCAGGGAGTGATTGAAGATATTGATACTGTGGTGTTTGTACCACCAAATGAGTATTTCAATTTACAGATGGCTGAACGATTTGAGCTGGCACGAGTTATCAGCAAGCTCAATGGCGCGCTTAAAGGCAACCGTTTTATTTTTGTCGGTCCCGGCCGCTGGGGTAGCACCAATGCCGACCTCGGCATTCCGGTCGGATACAGTGATATATTCAACACCCGCGCACTGGTAGAACTCTCTGGAAAATCCATCGGTCCCGCCTCCGAACCTTCGCTGGGGACGCATTTCTTCCAGGATCTGCTGGAAGCGCAGATTTATCCACTGGCAATCATGCTGGATGATCCTCTAAGCGTTCTGCAGCCTTCCTTTTTCTATCATGCACCCAACAGTTTAGGGGATCTTATACCCGCCAACGAGACTGCCAAAGAGCGGCTGCGGGTGATCCGTATCAGCAGCTTCCGTAAAGACCACACGCTGCGGCTGGTGATGGATGAGGAACACAGTATGGCGGTCGGCTACCTGACCCCCAAGATCAGCAAAAATTAAAAAACACTTTTCAGCGGTTTTTAGTCTATCGCTTGCCTGTCAGCAGGGCGCCGCGGTTGAAAGTTTTGATGGCAAAATACCCAAGCATCAGCGCAATGAGCCAGAAAATAACGCCCAAAATCATTTCAACACCCACACTCAGATACAATACGCCGCTCATCTGTCCGGCGAACAGCAATAAGACAAGCATCACCACCGATGTGCTGGTCTGGTAAGCACCCAGGAAGTTCTGAACGCGGGCCGAGATAATGACCGTCAGAGCGATACCCATCACTACCAGCGCAGGTGTTATCCAGAAGATCAGTGGCCACCAGGTGGGCAAAGGGAACCAGATGCGCTGGAAAAAGCGGTAAGGGGCAAGGTTAAGGATGAGTGTATACACCGCAAACCCGATCCAGGTCACCAGGATGGCAGGCACAGCCGCGGCGGTAACCTTACCCACCAGCAGGTCTGCGTCAGAAGCGGGAGTGTAGAGCAGGGATTCAATTGTCTTGCGCTCCCTTTCGCCCGCGAAAGACTCCGCCGCGATGGTGGTGGCATACATAAGGGGCAGAATAAGGAACATGGGCGCCAGCATAAATCCGAGCAGGATGACAATCATGGATTCCATCGGCTTGGCAAAATCAATATAGCGCGTCAGGGATTCAGGCATATGCTCAACAAAAAATTGAATGTCCGCATCGGAACTCAACACATTTTGGGGGGTTACCTTAAAGTTGGGAATGATCAAGGTAAACACCAGGGGCATAACAATCACAAAAATCACCGGTACGATCATCATTGCCACCATGGCATATTTATTCTGGCGCACCTCAATCCAGTCTTTCCTGGCGATAGCAAAAACATTTTTCCATTTCATGGCTACATCTCCTCGCCAGTGTGCTGCAGGTGCAGATAAATATCTTCCAATGTGGCGCGGCGCGGCTCAACAGCCTTAATTGCCGCCCCGGCATTGACGAGCGCGCTCACCATGGCCGGGATGCGGTCTTCGCTGTCAACGGCCAGGGTCACTTCCCCATCAGACAGGGCTTTTACCTCATTCACGCCCGTCATTTGAGATAAGGTCTTTTCTAAAGCCTCATCCGCTTTCCCGGCCAGACGGAAATACACCTGAAACATCGGGAATACCCGTGCACGCAGTTCATCCAGCGTGCCGGCAGCTGCCACGTGGCCATTTTTCATAATTGCCACCCGGTCGCATAATTTTTCGGCTTCGTACAGGCGGTGAGTGCACAGGACAACTGAGCGGTTGTCGTGCCCGCTGATCTCCAGGATCAGGTCTTGCACCTGTTTGGCTGCTTCCGGATCCAGGTCAGAGGTGGGTTCATCCAGGAACAGCAGCTCGGGGTCATGCAGCAAGGCGCGGATCAACGCCAAGCGCTGCTTCATGCCTTTGCTGAAAGTCTCCACGCGATCCCGAGACCGTTGCTGCAGCTTGAAAACGTCAAGTAGCCGCTTGCTGCTTTCTTCAACCTCAGATTTGGATAAACCTGATAACGAGCCAAAGAAGGTAAGGTTCTGGCGAGCGGTCAGACGTTCGTAAAGCGCGGGCGTCTCGGTCAGAACGCCTGTTCGTGCCCGAATCTGTGCGCCATTCTGGCGCGGATCCATCCCCAGGACATTAATTGAGCCGCTTTCAGGGGTTAATAACCCGTTTAAGACACGAATAGAGGTGGTTTTTCCTGCGCCGTTAGGCCCCAGCAGCACCACAACTTCTCCACGGTTGACGTTAAAACTGAAATCTTTCAGCGCGTGAACACCGTTATATTTAAATGAGACATGCTGGCAATCAATCACTTCAAACATATAAAATCTCCCTGGAATAAATGCCGGAGAAAATTAGTTAATTACTCTTTATAACATACGCAATATTAAGCCATAGGTTTCACGTGAAACAACTCGTTAGAAGTAAGGCGATGTTTCATATGAAACAATATTATGGCTAATTCTAAGCAAGCTACTATAATCCTGAAATTTTCCTTGGTGGTAGAATTGAAACGCATTACGAGAAATTTCTGGAGGTATTTAATGGCAAGTGAAACAGGTTCTTTTACTGTTAAAAAAGGGTTGGCACAGATGCTCAAGGGCGGCGTAATCATGGATGTGGTCACCCCCGAGCACGCGCGTATCGCGGAAGACGCGGGTGCTGCGGCTGTGATGGCGCTGGAACGGGTGCCCGCGGATATCCGCGCGCAGGGCGGCGTAGCACGCATGAGCGACCCCGAACTGATTCTCCAAATCATGGAGACGGTGTCCATTCCGGTGATGGCCAAGGCACGTATCGGGCATTTCGTTGAAGCGCAGATCCTTGAGTCATTGGGCGTGGATTATATTGATGAATCCGAGGTCCTGACCCCGGCGGATGAAGAACACCATATCAACAAACACGCTTTCAAGGTGCCGTTTGTGTGCGGCGCCCGCAATCTGGGTGAAGCGCTGCGGCGCGTGGGCGAAGGCGCGGCTATGATACGTACCAAAGGCGAGGCGGGCACGGGTGATGTGGTTGAAGCTGTCCGCCACGCGCGGTGTGTACTGGGGCAGATCCGCCATCTGTTGAATCTCCCCGAAGAAGAATTAATGGCATATGCCAAAGAACTCGGCGCCCCTTATGAACTACTGGTCGAAACCAGGCAGCTTGGAAAACTCCAAGTGGTCAATTTCGCCGCCGGCGGCATTGCCACCCCCGCGGATGCTGCGTTGATGATGCAGCTTGGAGTGGATGGTGTTTTTGTGGGTTCCGGTATTTTCAAATCAGGCGACCCCGCCAAACGCGCAGACGCGATTGTGAAAGCTGTAACGCACTTCAACGACCCCAAGTTTCTGGCCGAGATCAGCCGCAACCTAGGCGAGCCTATGGTCGGACGTTCGGTCAACAGCATTCCCGAAGGGGAATTGATCGCCGGTAGAGGCTGGTAAATTTGAAAATAGGGGTGCTCGCCCTGCAGGGCGATTTCCTCGAGCATCAGCTAGTTCTCAAACGCCTGGCGGTGGAATCTTGCCAGGTGCGTACCGCCGCTGAATTAACCGGTCTGAACGGGTTGATCATTCCTGGCGGTGAGTCAACGGTTATTGGCAAATTGGCGCAGGACTTTGCACTGCTTGAACCATTGCGCGTGTTTGCCAAAGATCACGCGGTGTGGGGCACATGCGCTGGCAGCATTTTTCTTTCCAAAGACGCCCGCCGTGAGCAGCCCTTGTTGGGTATGATGGATATCACGGTAGCGCGTAACGCGTTTGGCCGCCAGGTGGACAGTTTTGAGATCGACCTGGATATCCCGGTATTAATATCACCAACAGGCGAAAACCCGCCTTTCCATGCCATTTTTATCCGCGCCCCGTTATTTGAGTCGGTTGGGAAGGATGTCAAGATTTTATCCTCCCTGCCAGACGGTCGCGTTGTGGCTGCCCGGCAGGGGCATTGGCTGGCAACCGCCTTCCACCCTGAATTGGTTGGTGATGACCGCCTGCACCGTTATTTTCTGGGGATGGTTCAATCATGATAACCACCGTTAATCCCCTTCATTTACTGACACTGTACCACCATCGCAATGATGTTCTGTGGACAAACACAGAGCTTTTACTCATGCGCGGCTTTCAACAGGTCATCACCAGTGTGGGAATTGAATCCTTGGTAGGCAGCAGGGAGTGGTTCAGCCAGGCGCTAGCACCCAATAGTTTACATGTGTACGCATTTGGACAGGTGGCGCTTGAAAACCACGGCGCGCGCTTGAACTGGCTGCTTCCAGTGGGTTTTGCCGAAAGCGATCCACTGCCGGAGCTGCTGGATAACCTGGCCATGGAAGCCGGACTGCGCGGCGCCAAATTTGTCGCCGCTTCCGCACGGGTGGACGACTGCCTGTATGAGACTCTGCGTCGCGCCGGCTACTGCCTTTGCGGCTGGCAGTCCATCTGGGAGCTTCCTCAAAGCATTCTCAATTCCACCCAATCCAGGCGGATATCCTGGGGTAGACCGGATCCTATAGACGCGATTGACCTCACCTTGCTTCAACGCAAACTTCTTTCACCTGCCACTCAATCGGTAACCACTTTCGCCACCCAGAATTTGCCTGATTTTGCCTTGAAAATCGACGGCGCTTTGAAAGGGTATGCCAGGGTCAATTGTTTTAATAATAAGGTTTTGATCGCTCCGGTTTTAATGAAAACCTCAGACGCTCTTGAAAGTATTTTGTCTGCTTTGCTTACTGAATACTTCCCGTCTGCGGATGCGCTTTATCTTCTTCAAACTGCTGATACAGGCTGGTTAACCGGGGATTTGGAAAAAATTGGGACGCGCTTCACACCCAGGGAAGAACTCCTGGTCAAGCATTTTGCGGCGATGCTGAAATTGCCTTCGGCTGAATTGAACCACAGCGCCAGCAGTCATCGTGCAGATACCGCAACCTCCATGCTGCCTTCAGCCGGGCGGAAGGATAATATATAATAGAAATTTCAGGCCGTATTGGCTGAAGAGGTTTTTTATAGAATGACCCAACGTCGAATTACAGATGATTTACCCGTGTTGTTCGCGGTTTTGCCCAAAAAATATATTGCCTCCATCCGCGATAACAACAACGTGGATGACTTGCTTGAGATTATCATGGATCTCGGCCGTTTACCCATGGCGCGTTTTGTAGACCGCGAAATCGAGATTTGCGACCTGGAAGTAACGCGTGAAGAGATCGATGAAGTGGTCGCGCACATCGGTGATTTTGATGCTGACAACCGCGCGGGTATTGAACGCACATTGCACCGAATTTCTGCCATACGCAACAAACATGGCGCCGAAGTCGGCCTCACCTGCCGGGTGGGGCGGGCAGTTTATGGAACCATCGATATCATCGAAGACCTGGTGCTTTCCGGCAAGAGCCTCCTGCTACTTGGCAGGCCGGGTATCGGCAAAACCACTATGCTGCGCGAAGCCGCCCGTATTCTGGCAGAAAAAACGCGTGTGGTGATTGTGGATACCTCCAACGAAATTGGCGGCGACGGCGACGTGCCACACCCCGCGGTCGGGCGCGCCCGCCGCATGCAGGTATCGCAGCCCTCTCTGCAGCATGAGGTGATGATTGAGGCTGTTGAGAACCACAATCCCGAGGTGATCGTGATTGACGAGATCGGGCGTGAACTTGAAGCCGTTGCGGCCCGTACCATTGCGGAACGCGGCGTGCAGTTGGTAGCTACCGCTCACGGCCGCACTTTGGAGAATCTGTTGCTTAACCCCACCCTGTCCGATTTAGTAGGCGGTATTGAATCAGTCACGCTTTCAGATGAAGAAGCCCGCCGGCGAGGCACCCAGAAGACAGTGCTGGAACGCCGCGCGCCGCCTACGTTTGACGTGCTGATCGAGCTTCAGGAACGCGACCGGCTGGCCGTGCATGAAGATGTAGCTGCCGCGGTAGATAACCTGCTGCGCGGTTTCGCGCTGCAGCCGGAGATCCGTTACCGCGATGAAAATGACGAGATCCATATCAAAAAACCCGAACGCCGCAATGCAGCGAGTCCGGTTGGTGCGCAGGGTCTACGGCGCTCTTTCCCCAATGGCTTTGTCAATGGCAAAGAAACCGGGCGAAAAAATGCGGAAAGCAATCCTTTCAACATCGAAGAGATTTCATCCGAACCGCCATTATCTCTGAAGCCTGTGACCATTTATGCCTATGGCGTTGCCCGCAACCGCCTTGAACAGGCCACCCATAGGTTGGGTGTACCCGCCAAAATTGCCCGCGACCTGAACCAGGCAGATATGCTCATTACTTTAAAGTCCTATTACCGTAAGCGCCAGCAACCGATTCTGAATGCTGAAGAACGCGGAATTCCCATTTTGGTGCTGCGTTCAAATTCGGTGACGCAGATCGAACAGTCGCTGGCGGAAATTTACAACCTGTCCGAAGCTTCAGGCAAGAACACGGACATGGAAGAGATTAATGCCCAAACTCGGGCTGCCATTGAGACTGTACGCAACGGTCAGCGTTGGGTGGACCTGGCGCCCGCAACTCCGCGGGTGCGCCGCAGGCAGCATGAGATCATCCGGGATGCAGAACTGGTCTCACATTCTTACGGTAAAGAACCCAACCGGCGCGTCAGGGTGTTTAGGGAGTAACCCATGTTCATTACGCTTGAAGGTCCTGACGGCAGCGGCAAGACGAAACAGATGCAACCTCTTGCAAAATTATTAAAGGAAAAGGGATATACCGTTTTCACAGCCCGTGAACCGGGTGGCACATCCATCGGCGATCAGGTGAGGGCTGTTTTAATGAATCTGGAAAATACCAGCATGCATCCGCGTACCGAGACGCTGCTTTTTTGCGCAGCACGCGCACAGCTGGTGGAGGAAATCATCCGCCCACACCTTGAGCTTGGCGAGGTGGTGCTGCTCGACCGTTATGCGGATTCCACCATGGCTTACCAGGGTTACGGTCATCAGAACGACCTGATGCTCATTAGAAATCTGCTTGACTTTGCCACTGGCGGGCTGAAACCGGACCTGACCTTGCTGCTGGATGTGGACCCTAAAGTGGGTCTTCGTCGCCGCGTGGTTGGGGGCGATGAATGGAATCGCCTGGATGCATACCAGCTCCAGTACCACCAACGGGTACGTCAGGGTTACCTGCAAATGGCTGCCATCGAGCCCGCGCGCTGGCGCGTTATTGACGCGAGCCAGCCCCCGGATATGGTACAATTAATACTCCAGGATATATTATTATTATATTTATCTAAATTATCCAATTAACAACCGGAAAGGTACATTCCATGAAAAAACTCCTTCTACCCATTTTGCTTGTCCTGACAATCCTGCTCTCGGCCTGTAACGCCGCGAGTAAAACTGCAGAGCCCACGGCTGCGCCTACAGTTCCTCCCACTGCAACCACGGCAAGCGGCGGTGATCAAACAATCAGCGGCACCTCAATAACCAGCGACGCGAATCCTTGTGCGCCTTTCTTCCTTCTGAGTCAAACTATGGTTAATCCCTATCCGGGATTGCCTGAAGTAACCGAAGAAGATTACATTGTTGGACCCAAAGATGCCCCGGTTACCTTTATGGTTTACAGCGAGCCGCAGTGCCCATTCTGTGCACAGTTTGATCCCTTAATCGAAAGTTTCACAGCCCTTTACCCAAACGATGTGCGTTTTGTCTTCCGCCTGCGCCCGTTTCCCGAATCCTTTCACGATAAATCCATCCTGGCCTCCCAGGCCATGGTTGCTGCTGGCTTGCAGGGGAAGTTTGATGAATTCAGAATCTGGATCTATCAACATCAAAGCAAGAACCCCAACGACCCGGCTGTGGCCAATCTGGCAGATACGGAATTCTGGTCTGGCCTAGCGCCTGCGGATTTGGGCGAATGGTTGAAGCAACGCGTTCCGGATTTAGGCATTAACGCCGAACAATTTATTAAAGATATGAACAGCGATGCAGTAGTCAAAAAGGTACAGGATGCCAAAGTTAGCGCGGATACTATTGGCATCAACGGCACACCTACGCTGTTCATCAATGGATTCGAATGGCCAGAAAACCAGCGTGGTAATGAGATTTTCTCAATCTACACCAAACTGCTGCTGAGCCGTGAAAATGAGTATAAAACTTGCCCGGCAATGACGATTGACAGTTCCAAAACTTATTCCGCCACCATCGCCACCACCAAGGGTGATATTGAGGTTGACCTGTTTGCAGACAAGGCGCCCTATGCTGTAAATAGTTTTGTGTTTCTGGCAAAGGATGGCTGGTACAACAATCTACCCATCATCTCTACCGACCAGTTCATGCTTTCCGGCGATCCCACCGACACTGGTTACGGCGGGACTGGCTATGTGTACAAGGATGAAATCGACAGTTCCCTCAATTTTAATGAACCGGGGATGCTGGGTGTCTTTGCACCAAAGATAGGAGCCGGGATGAACGGCGGCATCTTCTTTATCAACAAGATCGCGGATACTGGACAGGAAGGGCGCACCATTTTTGGCAAAGTGATATCGGGGTTGGATGTGCTCAATAAACTGGAAATTCGCGACAATATCTTTAATCCTGCGTTGGATAAAGTATTAAGCGTGACCATTACCGAAAAATAATGCCGTCTGAAAGTAAAAAACTGCCCGGCGTTCTGTTGCTTCTGCTCAGCGCGCTGGGCATTTTGTTTTGCTTTATATCCGCCGCGGGCGTTGCTTTCAGCCTTCAATTCTCAGCCGCCTCGTCTTTTGAAATTCTGCCGGTGGCCTCCGCTGGCGCGCTCGCTTTCCTGGCAGGGCTGCTTCAGATTCCAACCCTGGTGTTGGCAATTAACAAACTGCACGGTAAGGTTATTCCTGTTAGAAAACTCACGCTGTTTAAACCTGCCACCCTTGCCGCTCTTGGCTGGCTGGTAATTATGGTTGGCAGTGTTATTGCCAGCCGCGCGCAGACTGCCTGGTATGTATTTATACCGCTTACCCTGCTGGCAGTGGCTATCCCGGTCTGGTGGCTGGTGGAGTTCAGCCGGCGCGGTCTACCGCGCTCCACCGCCCTGCGCGAGTGGGGTACGTTGACCATCGGACTTACCACCGCACCGCTGCTCATCATGCTCATTGAAGTGTTCATGGTGGCAGTCATCGCCCTGGCAGCGCTGGTGCTTCTCAGCAGCCAACCCGGGTTTATAGAACAGCTTGGCAGGGTAACGCAGAACCTGGACCTATACGAGGGCG
>Ga0315284_10013754_pt1 | contig 11530 bp, 2 predicted proteins | sample YL17G09_16_MG_FD_203696 | JGI IMG/M metagenome (GOLD analysis project Ga0315284, IMG submission 203696) | Sediment microbial communities from Yellowstone Lake, YNP, Wyoming, USA - YL17G09_16 | ecosystem: Environmental > Aquatic > Freshwater > Lake > Sediment | place: USA: Wyoming | collected... | reverse complement strand
TATAATGCATATAAACCTATAGATAATGATATAAAATTAATCTATTTTTGCTATGAAAGTATCTGATTGTGAATACTAGAGAGCTGCCTACAGGTCAATAATGAATAAAGCCTATCGCTACAGAATTTATCCAAATATCGAGCAAGAAGTCTTATTGAATAAGACTTTTGGTTGTGTGCGTGTTATTTGGAATAGAAATTACAACTATAATTATTTAACAGTCTATTTTGGAATATTTTAACAATAACCAAGCAAAAATGTAGATATAAACTAAAGTAACATTTGATAGAGTTAATATAATGGCGACATCTGAACAAAAATATACTAGAGTCAATTTTGACCAAGTTGTAACTGACCTAAGTCAGATTTTACAAGCAAAAGAAGGGTCTCTAGCAGACCTTGGTGAGTCATCTTACGGAAGGACTCTTATAGAATTATTTGCAGCAAACGCTGATTTAATGGCGACATGGGCTGAATCATCATTTCAAAATTCATTTCTAGAGACTGCATTTACGCGAGAAGCAGTGTATGTAGGCGCTAGAAGTATCGGGTATAGCATTAGGAGACCTGTTCCAGCAAAAGCTGGATTTGGTATATCTCTGAAGCGTACAGGCATATATCCAACAGTTCGCGTAGTTGTTCCAAAGGGAACTACATTTAATTCAGTTGGTGTTACACTGACTGCAATGGAAGATTGTGAATTTGCATATGATAGAACTCAACCGGATTTTGAAGCGGGTTTAATGAAATTGGTTTCAGGGACTGCTGTAATTGCCGAGGGAAGAGTTAGTACTCAAGAGTTTTTTGCTGATGGTAGACAGAATCAACAATATATCATAGGTGATGCTGGATTCTCTGATTTTTTTGGCATAAATGACCCGTCTTATGATGAGACACAATCATCAGCTCTTAGAAAAACATCTTTCACGACAGTAACAACTGACTCTTCATTAATTTCAAATTTTGACCCGGCAATAGCTCAAGGTGGTTTGGTATGGTGGAGAATATCAAGAAGAGGATTTCAAGACCCAACATTAAATACTAATATCAATCCATTAACAACTTCACCAAATTCAGCTAATGTAAGCAGTAATTATAGCGTTGTTATCAATACAGGTAATGATGGTCGTGCATTTGTGCAATTTTCTGATGGTATTAATGCAGCTATTCCTTATGGAAATATTACAGTAAAATTTTTCACAACACTTGGAGAGCAAGGTAATCGTTTAAATGTCGCTGGCTCGATGATGAATCTTGACACTACAAATGTGATGGTAACTCAATCTGATGGAGCTCAAAGTGACCTTGGTATTGCTGATTTAAATTTTGGGTTAACAACTGATATTAATGGCGGTTTGAATACGGAGTCAATAAATTCTGTAAAGCAAAATGCACCTCAAGTATTCAATAGTTTAGATTCATTAGGCAATAGAAGTAGCTATAATACATATCTTAGACGAATATCTGATATTAGGTATTCGAATGTTTATGGTGAAGATGTATTGGCTAGAGTTACCCCTAATTATAGGGTGAATGTTAAATACTCTAATATTGTTAGATTTTCAATTTTAAAAGATTTGTACAGATTAGCTAATGGACAATTTTATCCAACCGACCCATTTGAATATTATGTTGGTGGATATAAAGTTAATGGACTTGTGTATTTATGGCAATATGATTTTACCACACTTCCAACGACACAGCAGATAGATATTCTCGCTTCCGAACTTGATGTAATACAAAATAATTTAACAAATGATGGTGTTGTAATAACAATTCCAGACCAAACATCAATAGATGGATTCACAGAACTTACGATTAATGAATTCATGGCCTCATATTTATATCCACAAGTACCGGTTCCACCGATTCCAAGTCAGGTTTTTAATGCAAATTTAACACCAATTGATTTTGTAGTGGCAGGCTCTGAATTATATACAATTATTAAGGCGTTAAACAGAAAGGGCTATGTTACTTTGGGTGGAGGTCAGACGATGTATGAACCTCCTGTGGTACATGATATGACAGCATCTATCAATGTGATTTTATTTGAAGGACAAACATTTTCTGATGTTAAGCAAAATATAAAAAATGGGATTTATGCATACCTAAGACAGAATACTGAATTCGCTACAACTATATATCGTTCAAATTTAGAATGTATTATACAGGATTTTCCAGAAGTTGCAGGTGTTAATTTAACATTTAAAGCTAAATCAAATCAGTATGTTGGATTTAACATTGATAATTTACCTTGGCTAGGAGATAGCACGGCTCAGTTAATTAATCAAACGGGAATCTCTTTTGATGGGTTTGATATTAGATTGCAATTTGATGCAGCGGTATTAAATGCAAGTGGGTTATATAATTTATCTCCACGAAGTATTTTATTTACAGTTGGAAATCAAACTCAAATACAAACACAAATATCAAATTACTATAAAGGTGTTATTGCCAAATACAATTCAACGACTGGTCAATATGTTGTAAAAACAGATATGAATGAACAAAAGTTAAATCAGTTTACAACATTTATATGGGTGACTATGCTTAATGAGATATATACTCCATTGTATAATTTGTATTTAGATGCGCGCAGTCAAGGTGATGTCGAGACAGCCAATTATACATACGAAGTTATGAATACTATAAAAAATTGGTATTTTAATGGTGTAAGTTTGGGATTTACTGATACATTAGCCATAAGAAATATGACTGAAATAGGTAGTTCTTCTATGTTTAATTATTTTGTATATGCACTTGAATACATCAAATTAGTAAGAAATATACTTGGATATGTTACGGCAACACGACTTATAGATGCGCAAGGTAATATTAGTAACTATACGAGTAATAATGAAATTGTTCAATTTAATATCTCAAGCGAAGATATTAAGATTGATATAAGGAGCCGATAATGCCCAATAATCCCATTGTATATAATACTGGTGGCTTATTTAGATTTACTGATTATGTTTCACAATTGCCTGAGTTCATTAGAGAGGAAGAAGATGTAATATTAATGTTACAATTATTTTCTGATTACATTAATAATGCATATAGAACTCTTAGCACTGTTACATTATTTTCATTTAAGTTAGTTGCTACTGATGCTACTGTAGTTGAGACTAAGAATAAATTGAATAAGCTATCTAATTTGTTTAAAGCAGCTAAATCTCGTGGCGAGCCTATTTTATTTTTATCTAAACCTCAAGGCAATCCCCATGCTGGTGCAAAGGATGGCTTTGCAATTCCGGCAGACGCTCCAATATTTAAACAATATATAAATTACCCAGGAACTATTGAGGATGTAGGACCATCGATTGTAACCATACCATTAATATCTGGTGATAAAGTTTATGTTAATTTTACCAATCCGGAGCAATCTGCTAATAGCGCTGTATATGTATATATAAATCAAACAACGTTAATTGTAGACCCAAATAATTCATCTCAAGACCCATTCAATCAAAGTTCAAATGAGCCATTTCAGACTACCGCTGGATTAACTCCAAGAATGCTACAATTTAATGCTTCAAATATATCTAATGTGGGTGCTAAGCGATTTTCATATAGTGATGGAATTAATTACTACGAAGTTTATTTTACAGCAACAATTAATGGCATTAAAAATATACCAAGTACTATTTCAATTGAAACTGATATAAAATATTTAGTAGATTATTATGATGTAGTTTCTACGGTGCCATCATCATATAGTGAACATTATAGCATTGGATTTGCTGATGGGTGTCCTAATTTTGATTGGCGATATAATGGTGATAATGGATTGCGCTCAATACCTGGGAACTCATTATTTTATACTCGTTCACTCACGCAAATACCATCAAGAACGTCTACTGGTAATAATACTCAGACACCAACAAAATATGTTGACCCCATTTATACACCGAATACTTTTCAGATTAACATTAGAGAAATATTGAATGATGGATTATATTTAACTGTATACACCACACAGCCACATAAATCTAATACTGGTGATAATGTAAGAATTACAAATTCACCTTTTGCTGGTAGCTATACTGTCGTTTCTGTACTTAATGATATATCATTTACCGTAGAATATGGCGCAACTCCAATAATTTCTTCACTGGGTGGGGAGTTGATTATTAGAAATTTGTATTATTCAAATTATATAAATGATGTAAATAGTAGTTTTCTAATACTTCCATATGTTGATTTGGTGGCTGATAATGAAGTACCAGCAAATGTTGTTATCAATAGAGTAGATGATGAATTTGCTACAGAAATAAGAACGTTTAAAGGCGATATAAGCGCCGTTAATATAATTAGTGATACAATCACACTATCAGAGCCTTTACTATGGGAAAACGCCACTCCTGTGACTGTTAAAGCTGCATTGGGTTCAGTTTTACCTGGTGGATTATCTGAAAATATAGTATATGCATTATTGGTTGTTGATGCTGTGAATAATGTGGTTAAATTTCGTGATGTTAATTTAGGAACCGTGGGTAATGGTACTCTTGAAATTATAAAGACAACGCGTTATTTTAATGCGGCTACTGATGTAAATGTATCTGGAAATTGCATCACATTGAATAATGTAGATGGATTATCAATTGATTCGTATGTGGTTTTTTATGAAAGTATGGGTACATGTGTATTGCCAACTCCTTTAGTATTTGGGAAGCCTTATAGAATCAAAACGATTGATTCCATTTCGAATACAGTCAGTTTTTATGGTATCGATATAAATGCGATTGGCTCTGGTTTAATTAATACGCAATTACAAATTGTTGATACTACTGATGGTGGAATATCCCTTACAACCCGTCCAAATATTCCATTACAAAGTGGTTCAATTATATTAAAAACATTTCATGGGGATTTAATTAGTAAGGGTAAATTTGTTGCAATAAATAGAAATAGCTTTATAGCATATGGAAAAATTGATAGCGAAGCGGTTCTGTGGAATAATAAAACCAATAATTTATATTATAAAGGAACTTTCGTTGTATATCCAGATAACATAAGTGGAGTTGATGTTTATACAAGATATTTAGTTACTAATACAGATAATGTGACAACTAAGTCATATCCACCAAATAAACAGATAGCTAAAAAATCTCATTATGTAACATCAATGGAGCGATTAATATATAGGGAGCAAATTCTTGATACTAATCCATATATGTTTGGTATATATGATATAGTTCCGCTTGGATTTAATGAGGATATTAATACAAGTTCTGGATATGGAGTGTTGGGAAGTAAATTATTTATTCAAAAAGAACAAGAGCTTACATTGAAATATGGGATGGAGCAGAAAAATTGGTTGTTTAGTCCTAGATTCGCACCAGAAGACATTTTAGTGAGAAACGGATGGATTGATATTACGTCAACCGAAAAACCATTTGACCCCGTTATTGCTGGTGTTTCATTATTTGTTAATGCAAATGCTATTCAAAACATAGCCTTATTTGGTGAGTTGTCATTATACAATACAGTTGCTAATTTTATTGTCAGCGGAGTCAATGCCACTATAACAACGATAGCTGCTCATGGTTACAGAACCGGAATAACAATAACTATATCAGGCGCTGACCAATCTATTGTCAATAAAGACTATGTAGTCACTGTAACTGGTGAGTCATCTTACACTATTGTGGTTCCAAGTGGAACACCATCTATAATTACAGGTGATATACAGTCCTCATATTACGCAAAAAATGGCGATTATATAAGAGCAGTATCCCAAAGTGATGTTGAGCAGAATGGAATTTATGTAGTTAATTATGAATATTGGACATTGTACAATCGCGATGTTATTGCAAATAATACCGTCATATTTACACCATATAATTTATTTGATATTAATAATGTCAATCCAGAAATCGCCAAATCTAATACCTTATTTTCTACATCAGGAACTCCAGTAGGTCCAAATACAGTTCAGTTAAAATTTAATCAACCACATAATATGGTGGTTGGGAATATAATAACAGTATCTGATGCATATCCGGATTATTATAATGGTAGATTTACCGTTGTAAGCACGCCAAATTTATTTACTATTCAGTATAAAATAATACAGCAAGCTAGCCCACTACAGAATGCTAATGGTACTTTAGTTGTTGAATCATGGGGTTGGTACAAATACACGCTCAATGATATTTCGTGGCAACAAAAAACATTGCCGATGTTTAGTTATCAGCTAAGTGATAGTAATTGTATATATAATTTACTGAAATATAATACTAATGAATTTGCAAATAATGTCAATGTTTTAGCGGGGCTGTATTCATTAAATGCGTATAAAATAACTTCATATTGTAATAATAATATTGATACAATAGTCACTCCAAATTTAACAAGAGTTATGTTAAGAGAGGGCGATATAATAGAGCTATCTGACCAATCTATTTATGCTGAAAATGGAGTTTGGCGCGTATCAGAAGGTTCTTGGCAGAAGTTAAAATCTACAGTTGATAATCCAATAATTCTAGATAAAACTCCAGTAGCTCTCGAAACACCAACTAATAGACGTTTAGTAATGAAAGTTGGTAAAATGACTATTGATGCATATGAAAATGAAGGGCCTACTCCACTTCAATTATCTAGTAGCAATATAATAACATTTGTATATTCTACATATAATGCTACTGAAGTTGCTGATTTTATAAATACAAATGCAACATCTAGTCAGCAGGTGTATATAGTTGATTATCCATTTATAAAAGATTGGCAATTTAAATTTGAAAGCATTGATAATATAGATACGATTGGAGCTATTCAAAATCAATACAATGCAAATTTTGATTATAATACTGTGGTAAATCCAAACACCATGAAGTCTGATTGGGTTGGTATACCTACCATGAAATACCCATTATCTGAAAAAATTGGTCGATTAATTTATCAAAAAGACCCTAATGTAATTGATTTTGAAGTTATTGGTTATTTGGGTAGATATTTGGGCTATGATATAACCACTATACTAGAGGATTTAGTTGACAATCCATATTATAAGAATGAAGCAGAAGTTCAAATGGCGTTAAGAAAACTCATTGAGAATCTTCCTGAATTCAATGCATTAAAATCAACAAATGCGGGACTTGATAGTTTGTTATTGGCATTTGGTATAATTGGAAAAATTGTGACGATGTGGACCGATGTAAACGACCCTTATGGTGAATTTATACCAGATTATAAAATTCATAATACTAATACAACTAATTTGGCAAGCGGTGATAATGTTACATATGTACCCACCCCCCATTTCAAAATAATAACAGATATGGAAGGCCCTGGATTTAATCAATTTCTAGCAGACGATGCAAGAAGAATAATAATTTCAATTAAAACCTATAAACCTATAAATACAGTATTCGATGGTATTATTAAATATCTTAAAGCGAAAGCTACTGCAAGTGTTAGGATGGGTACTATGCGTAGTGTAGGGTCAGTTCAATTCAGTGTTGGCTATGGAGATGATTTAGATTTCACCAACATAACACAAAATAACTTTAACAATGATTGTATTTAAACAAACAGAACCTTAATATCAGTTATAAACTATAAAAAACTGATATTAGTTCTAAGACAAGGAATAAATAATGGCTGTCAGAACCCTAATTACCAATCAAGGTTTACAACTTTTAGCGGATAGTTCATATGCGAGTGGTCAATACTATTGGATTGGCTATTATGCACTGGCATATGTACCCGATTTTTGGAAACCAACGAATGCGAGTACTATAACATTCCCCACAAATAATTGCGGGCAAGTAAACAATGGAAATCCTGTCACGCCAAATGATGTGGATAAAATTACACCTACGATGACTAGGCTTACCAATTATGGTGATATGGTTTGGAATATTTGGCAAGGTGATTTAACTGGTGGTGGATATAATGAAGGTGGTCCGGCTGCCGAATTATTTAATCTAGCAGCATACAATACTAATATTAGCAAGCATTATAGATATGTGCTTGATGAGAATGGGAATAACCTTTTAGTTGCATGGCGTAAAGACCCAACAAGTCCAGAAGGAAAAATGATTGGGGCTATGGTTTACTATGGCACCGATGGATTCATGAAAAGTGAATTACCAATTCCAGCGCCATTATATTACTTAGGTGATGTTACAGGCAAAGCAAATATAGGTGATTTTTTTAGTCAAAATACACCAACATTTAAACAAGTATATGGTCCATATGGTAATGGTGCTGATATATATCCATACATAACAGTAACGCTTAGCGATACATCTTCATTGATTGTTCCGAAAGTTAGCGTTGATTATCGCGGTTATTTAGATTATAATGGTGGAACTGCTGGTTGGCCTCCTCCTCCAAATCCAGTTTTTGATGCCAGAGAAATTGCCCCAGCAGACCCTATATTTGGTGGGAATGTTACTGCATGGTTTGAGGCTGATAAAACTTGGGAAGGAGAGTCTGAGGGTATATGTAGTGAGTTTTGGAAAATACATACAATATCTAATTACAATAGATGGCACGCTCCAGTAAATAACATTGGCTTTGTAATCAATGATGACCTTGCTGTTAGAAATATGGCAAAAATTACTAAATTCTTTCCTATTTCAAATTATAAAGTTATTACAACAGAGCGAGGCACTTCAATTGATGGTCAAGAAATTGAAGTTGCAACAAGTTTAGGTGTTGAAATTAATCTAGATTTATCTCCAAAAACATTGGCACCAGGATATAATGAAACTGGTTATTATGATGAGAATGGTAATTTAGGTTATTTTGATTTATACTCATGCGACCCCAATACAAATCCATCATGTACAATATCGCCAACTAATGATTTGAATGGTCAGCCAGTATACAATACAACTCATGTTTCATTTAAATTCAATCGTATTGGATTGTATGCCCTTCCTATTCTTAAGGCTCCATATTCTATTGGCGATGGTGAAATAAGTAATTTAACTTGCGTTGATTTAAGATTGCAATATCAAATAAATCCAGATTTAGAACCAATATTATTTGCAGTTGTTGATTGGGATAATACAGTTACTTTAGATAATACTGGCGATGGAATTCATCAGTTTATGGCTGAAATTAATTTGAATCTAGCAAGCCCTAATGGTGTTGATTGTTCAGTTATTCGCGACAGTGTAATTTTCTACAATATGTATGAAGATGATGCACAGACTTGGTATAAAAACCAATTAGTTGCAACAGCCTCTACACAGAATGCTATTACAGAAATTGGCCTTGAAGTTGGTGCGTTAATACAAAAACAAATTAACAATGAAAGTACTTGTTGTCCATTACCTAATTTAAGTCTACTTACATCTAATAATGTTGGTAATACTGGATTAAGAAATTTATTAGATGCTAATAAAGTGTTAGATGGTGGTCTTAGAGGCATTGATACAATGTCAGAAGGTGTTAATTTATATGGCAGCGCTTATAAATTAGGATTAGATTCGGTTGCATTAGGCAGTGGAACTGCTGTTATGGGTGATTATTCAACTATAACAGGTGGTGAAGATAATATAATTTCAGGCTCCGTGTTTAGTTCATTTATTGGTGGTGGTATTGGTAATTTAATAAACGCCCAAACTTTATATTCATCAATCGTTGGTGGAAGTGGAAATACAATCACCAACCCAGCTAAGTTAATGACAAGTGCTATTTCTAGCATATCTGGTAATGGTGGCTCTAGTGGAGTTTGTCCATATACAATTACAGTAACTTTGGTTGGTGCTATAACTGCAAATCCAGGTAATTCAATTTCTATAACAGGAACTCAAACATACAATGTTGTAAATGCAACAATTTCAACAGTAGTTGGAAACGTCATAACATTTATAAGTAATACTTTAAATTCAACTTTTGTAGAAACTGTTGGAAATGTAGTCGTTAATATAGGAGCTACCACTTCGGTATCAAATTCAGTAATTGTTGGTGGTAATATAAATAGCATAGAAGGCGATGCTTATACGTCATTAATTGGAGCTGGTTCGCTTAATTTAATAACTGGAAATGTAACCTCATCTTCAATATTAAATGGATATTCAAATAAAATTTCTAATGCAATATACACTCTTATTGGCTCTGGAGTAAGTAACAATATATCAGAATCTCAATATTCAATTATTGCATCTGGTTATGATAATATTCTTTTAAATACAACAAGTGGTGGTATATTTACTGGCTATCAGAATAAAATATCTGGTGTTGGTTATTCAAGCGTTATTGTTGGTGGTATTAAGAATGAAATTGATGTAGGTATTAACTATGTTAATGGTGGTGCATTTATTGGTGCTGGTAGTTCAAATGTTATTAGTCCGAGAGTTTTTAATGCAGACACATATAACTCTCAAGAAAGTTCGATTTTATCAGGTCAATCAAATGCAATTTCTGGTAGTCAGAAATCATTTATTGGAGCTGGTAAATTAAATCTTATAGATTTATCAGATACAGCCTCTATAATAAGTGGTTATGAAAATGTAGTATCATTATCTCCTAATTCTACCATTATTAGTGGAAATAACAATACAGTCGATTCATCGGCTAGCTCATTTATTGGAAATGGTGATGATAATGTATTATACGCATCTTTTGATTCATTTATAGGGAATGGTAGTTTTAATTATATAGATGCATCAGCATTCTCTTCAATAATAAATGGAGTTCATAATAACATATATAATACTAGTATTAGCACTATTTTGAATGGCTATTATATAAAAGCTGATTATACCGGTGAGGTTATTCATAATGCGGTTACTAATAAATATCCACAACAACCAAACCATTCAGTTATTATGTATCACTATTATTCAAATGATGCAGTTGCATTAAATAATGTTGTATTTAATGGTGCTAACTACATAGCAGTCGGCATAGATAACACTGCAACTTCCACCTATACGAATGAAAATGTTAGCGGATTAAGTGGTTCATTCATAAAAGTTGATACTGATGAGACATATGCTGCTGATGTTATTGTTAATGCTCATATGGTATATAATGGTAATCAAAAAAGCGACACAATGATAAGAACTAGTATTTTATTAACTGAGTCTGATTTGAAACAATTAGGCGTGCAGAATATAACTTCCTATGGTAATATACAACATTATCACGAATCAACTAATGCGGCACCTACAAATACAAACGACAGGGCATTCCTATACGCCTTTCCATCAATCGCCACTACAACCATACAGGGTGATGGTAATTTTGCAGTTAATACAATAACAGTGACGACAGTGGTACCGCATGGACTAACAGCAGGTGATTTTATCAAAACTGATGCGCCTCACTATGCTACTGGGGGGTCTGCTATTAGTGTTACCGGAGCTAATACATTAACTTATGTATTGAATAATAATGCAAATACTGTAGTAGATAATGGTTATACTATTTCATTAGCTCCTGAGCCACTCCAAGTATCTTCAATTGGAAATATCAGTAATGTCATGAGTCTTGGTGATGGTAGTGTGGGTATTTTAATTGGTATATATAATGGTGAGTTATATGTTGAGGTATATTTTGGAGTGAA
>Ga0315284_10013753_pt1 | contig 11531 bp, 9 predicted proteins | sample YL17G09_16_MG_FD_203696 | JGI IMG/M metagenome (GOLD analysis project Ga0315284, IMG submission 203696) | Sediment microbial communities from Yellowstone Lake, YNP, Wyoming, USA - YL17G09_16 | ecosystem: Environmental > Aquatic > Freshwater > Lake > Sediment | place: USA: Wyoming | collected... | reverse complement strand
GCGGATTACGCGGATTCAAACGGCAACGACGGTGTTCCGCAGCACGCCGATGCCCTCGATGGCCACTTCGACGGTGTCGCCGGGCTGCATCGGTCCTATGCCGGCGGGCGTGCCGGTGGCGATCAGGTCGCCCGGCTCCAGCGTCATCACCTGGGAAATGAAGCGGACCACAACGTCTATGGAAAAAATCATCTGCGAGACGTCGCCGCGCTGGCGCAGCTCGCCGTTGACCGAGGCCCGCACCTCCAGCCGGGCGGGATCGGCGTCGCTGGCAATCACCGGGCCGAAGGAGCAGAAGGTGTCGAAGCCCTTGGCGCGGGTCCACTGGCCGTCCTTTTTCTGCAGGTCGCGCGCCGTGATGTCGTTGACGCAGGTGTAGCCGAAGATATAAGGAGCCACGTCCTCGCCCGCGTCCAGGCGGCGGCAGCGGCGTCCGATGACCACGCCGATTTCGCCCTCGTGGTCCACGCGCTGCGACTGCGGCGGGTAAACGATGTCGTAGCCGGACGTGATCGCCGCGGAGGGCGGTTTCAGGAAAATCAGCGGCTCGGCGGGGACCTCGTTCTGCAGTTCCCGGGCGTGCTCCAGGTAGTTGCGCCCCACGCACACGATCTTCGACGGCACGCTCGGCGGCAGCAGGCGCACCTGGTCCACGTTATGCCAGGCGTCGGTGACCGCGTGCGCGCCGAACGGGTCGCCTTCGAGCACGCGGATCACCTTGCCTTCCAGCGCGCCGTAGTGGATCTGCGGCCCGGCGGTGGCCGTGGGCCGCTCATTGAAATCAGTCGAAAACCGGCAGAGTTTCATGGCTGAAGAATCATACTTCACCACAAAGTCGCCAAGACACCAAGACTTGGTGACTTGGTGTCTTGGTGTCTTGGTGGTTAATCAACCCCTGGTGAGGGCGGAGAGTTCCTGGGAGCGGCGGATCAGCTCGCCGCGATCCATCTTGCGGTATTTCTCGGGCAGCAGGCTCTTGCTGGTGCATTCCAGCACGGCGGCCAGGTTCTGCAGCTCGATTTCGGTGGGGTAGGAAGGGGGAATGAAATCCTCGATAGCCGCCTTCAAATCGTCCACGTCCACGGCCGCTTCCTGCTCCAGCGCGCTCTTCATGCGCGCCCGGATGAGGACGGCTTCGATGTCGGCGCCCGACAGCGCGCCGGCACGCTCCAGGAAGAACTTCTCGGCCTCCGGCGAAGCGATGGGAATCCCCGTCTTTTTGAGCATGGCGCGGAGCATGGCCAGGCGCTCCTCGTCGCTGTCCGGGTAGAACAGCGCGATGTGTTCCTCGGCGCGGCCCTGCCGCTTCAGGTCCACCGGCAGCAGGTCGGGGCGGCAGGTGAGCAGGAACCAGATCACCTTGCCGCGCAGCTCGGTGTTGCCCATGAATTGCGCGATCTGGGCGAAGACCCGGTTGCCGACGCCGCTGTCGCCGGAACTGGAGCGGTTGCCCAGTTGCGCGTCGGCTTCGTCCACGATGACGGCGATGGGGCTCATGGCCTTCAGCAGGGTCAACACCTTCTCCAGGTTGCCTTCCGTGACCCCCTGCCACATGCTGCGGAAGTTCTTCAAGGTGACCGCGGGAATGCCGACCTCGCCGGCAAAGCACGTGGTCAGAAAAGTCTTGCCGGTGCCCACCGGGCCGCAAATGACGTAGCCCATGGGCAGGACGTCGGTGCGGCCGGCGCGGATGGCGGCGGCCGCGTTCTGCAGCTTCTTCTTGGCCGCCTCGTTGCCGGCCACCATGGAGAGGTCGAAGCGGCTGTGCACGAATTCCAGCAGGCCGCCCGACTCCGCTTCGATCAGCTCCTTCTTGCGCTGGCTCAGGAACTTCATGGTCAGCGGCTGGCGGTTCTGCACGGCCTGAGAGACCAGGGTCTGCAGTTGGACGCGCTTCAGGCCCGCGCCCAGCTTGGCCAGCGTGGCCTCATCCACTTCCGAGCCGGCCGGCAGCGGGGTGGCGCGCGTGAGCGACTGGATAAACTCCAGGCGCTCGGCTTCGTCCGGCAGCGGGATGGCGATGGGCGCGACGCCGGCGTTCTGCACGATCCCCTGGTTCAGCTCCATCTGGTTTTCGGCAATCAGGCAGATGGTGACATCGGCGCGCAGGAAGGCCGGGTTGTGCGCCCAGCGCTTGAGGATGACCAGCGCGTTGCGGTCCTCGGCGGGCATCGAGGAGACGTCGCCGGCGGGCGCCACGGTTTCGGCGTAATCGATCGACAGGGCGATCTTCTTCCCGTCCGCCAGGCGCAGGCGCAGGTAGTTATCCAGCAGGTTGAGCACGGCGTCCGGGTTGCGCGGCAATCCCGCCGCATAGCCGGTGCCGTGGAAGCTGTCGTAGCCGGACAGAGCGCGCTGAAAATCGGCCTGCATTTCCGGGGTGGCGAAGCCCAGGCCGCCGCCGCGGTCGTAGGTGATCACCAGGTCGCGCTGCGGGAACAGCGCCTCCCGCAGGAAGCGCTGCAGAGGCAGATGCTCGGTCGCGGCGCCCCGCTTGACCGGGACCAGGTCGCGCACGTTGCCGTAGAGAACGAACATGGCGATGGTGCGCGAGTAGTACTTCTCGGAAAGCAACCGCGCCCAGGCGGGCAGCGATTCCAGGCGGGTGGCATTTGGCGCTGTTGTTGACATTGTAACGTCCTCCCGCGGGTGAAGCTGCCAGCTATCAGCTATCAGCTATCAGCTTCGGGCTGTCGCTCACCGGCGGCCGAGACGCGGCAGAACCAAGCCTACTGGAGCCGCCCCAAGAGGCTTGCGCCTCTGTAGCGGACTGTAAAAGCTGAAAGCTGATAGCTGATAGCTTTCTTCAGTTGCGCAACCTGGGACGCGGGTTGCCGGCCGGCGCTGCCGGCGCTTCCACCCGCCGGGTCAGCTCATCCACCGAGTGGTCCATCTCCGGCGCCGCCATCTCGAAGATGGCCTCCACCTCGCGCACCGTCTGCTCGGTCTGCTCCACGTCGTGAACCAGGTTCTCGAGCTGGTCGCTCAGTTGTTGCGGATCGCGCAGCGTCACCGACTGGTCGCGGATCAGCTCCAGCACGTCTTCAATCGCCGAGCACTGCGCGTCGATGACCTGCTGGTTCTCCCGCACCTTCTGATACTTCTCCACGCGTTTGGTCAGGATCTCGATTCTCCGGCGGTTGATCTCCTGGACCTTGGGGGTGTCCGAGGCCAGATCCTTTTCCAGTTGAGCGATCTCCCGCTTGATGGCATCCGGGGAAGTGGTCCGCAGATACTCGCGATGCTGAAAGGCGGAGTGCAGCAGGCGCAGATAGGATTGCAGCAGCCCGCTCAGCCGGTCGTCCGCCTGGCTCATGAAAACCTGCGCGGTGGACGACAGGCGGCCGTAATTGGCGCGGATGGCGACGCAGATCCGGCACACGTCTTCGTAACGGCCGCGCAGCTCCTTGGGCAATTCGTCGAGCATGGCGGAGAGGCTGAACTGGCGCCGCCGCTTCTCCTCGGCGAATTTCCAGCTCCGGACCAAGCGGCGGAAGGCGCTGCTCTGGGGAACCAGGCTGAGATAAATCAGCTCCAGGCCGGCGGCCAGCACCAGCGGCAGCCCGGTGCCCGACACCATGGCGAACAGGGCCGCGCCGGCCAGCCCGATCCAGTTGTACTGCCACCGCAGGGCTTCCTTGACGAAGTTGACCTGGCCGAGGCCCATCTCCTCGATGTTGCGATCCGCCGCGCTCTTCACCGCGCCGCGCGCTTCGCCCGCCAGGTTCAGCTTCTCGTCCGGCATGCTCCGGCCCCATTGTAAACCAAACAGGCTACAGGCTACAGGCTGCAGGCCTCCCGAGTCTTTGTAAGGGTTGGGGCGGCCCTGCGGCCCACAGCCTACAGCCCACAGCCTACAGCCTACAGCCTCAGACCGTGACGCGCATTTCGCCGTGGCCGGGGGCGCGGCGCAGGCGGGAGAGCAGGTAGGCCTGCAGCTCGTGGAACCGGTTGTCCTGCTTCACCGCTACGTCGCGGGGCCGCGCGAACGGCACCGGAACGTCTTCGATGATCGTTCCCGGGCGCCCGCTCATGATGAAGATGCGGTCGGCCAGGTAAACCGCTTCTTCGACGTCGTGGGTGACAAACAGCACGGTCGAGGAGGTCTCATCCCAGATGCTCAGAAGCAGTTGCTGCATGTCGGCGCGCGTCTGGGCATCGAGCGCGCCGAAGGGCTCGTCCATCAGCACCGCGCCGGGGCGCAGCGCCAGCGTTCTGGCGATGGCCACGCGCTGCTGCATACCTCCGGAAAGGGTGTCCGGGTAAGCCTTCTCGAAGCCGGCCAGCCCCGTGGCCTGGATCAGCTCGCCCACGATCCGGCGCCGCTCGGCAACGGGCACCCCGTTGATCTTCAGGCCATAGGCGATGTTGTCGGAGACGTTGAGCCAGGGGAACGACGTGTATTTCTGGAACACCATGCCGCGTTCGCGGCCCGGACCCTGGACCGGCTTGCCGTTGAACAACACCTCTCCGCTGTCGGGCCGGTCGAGGCCGGCGATCAGGCGCAGGATGGTGGACTTGCCGCAGCCCGAGGGGCCCAGCAATACGCGGAACTCGCCGATGTCGCGCCCGTCGGCCGAGTACACGTCCTCGACTTCAAAGTTGATGTCGCGCAGCGCCTCGATCTTCTGGCCCTGCGGGCCCACGAAGCAGCGGCTGACGTTGCGGAGGCAGATCTTGATCCGGTTACTCTCCATGGCCCCCCGCTTTCACCGGCGCGGCGGCGCCGGCCGCCGCCGGCTGCGGAACGGCTTGGGCCCCGCGCCGCCAGGGGAACAGGCGCCGTTCCAGGAAGGTCAGCAGCCAGCGAAACAGGAAGGCGGCGATGCCGATGGCGATGATGCCGGCGTACACCCGCTCGAAGTCCAGCACCTTGCGGGCCGCCTCCACCATGTAGCCCACGCCCTTGCGGGCGTTCACCATCTCGGCCAGGATCACGTACGTCCAACCGATGTCGTAAAGAATGCGGAAGGAGCCGAAGACGGCGGGAAACGAGGAGCGAAACATCAGCCACAGCACGTGCCTGCGCCGCGCCCCCAGCGTCCAGGCCGTCTCCAGCAGGCTGTTGTCCACGCGGTTGACTTCCTCGACCACCACCGCCAGCAGGTAGAAAAACATGCCGAACCACAGGAAGGCCACCTTCATCAGCTCCTCCATTCCGAACAGGGCGATGAAGGCGGGGAGGAAGGCGGTGATGGGCATGGCGCGCATGGGCGCCGCCACCGGATTGATGGCGTCGTGCAGCCAGCGGAAGCTGGCCATCAGCACGCCCAGCGGGATGGCCACGATGGCGCACCAGGCAAAGGCCTGGAAGATGCGCCACCAGCTTTGGAACACGTTGCCCAGCAGGTTGTACTCGGTCCACAGCATGCCAAAGGCGCGGATCACGCCCGCCGGCTTGGGAAGCGAGAAGGGCGGCAGGACGTCGAAGTGGGTCAGCGCAAACCAGGCGGCAATCACGAGCGCCCAGCTTCCCACGCCGAGCGTGATCCGCGACTGCCTCGACGTCTGGCGGCGAATGCCAAGCAAGTGCGATAGAAGCGAGTTGTGATGGGCCATTGTCCTCGCCGGGGCTGTAGGCTGCGGGCTGTGGGCCCGATCCGTCGAATACCTACAGCCCACAGCCTACAGCCCACAGCCTAACGGGCAGGATTCGGATATACCTTGATGTCGGTGCGGCGGTTCTTTTCCCGCCCCTCCGGGGTGGCGTTGGTCTCGATGGGCCGGTCCGGGCCGTTGCCCACCGTCCGCATGCGCCCCGCCGGGAAACGATACTTCTCGATCAAGTAGCGCTTCACGGTATCGGCCCGCTCCCTGGAAAGCTGGACGTTGTACTGGTGCGCGCCGCTGGAGTCGGTATTGCCCTCGATGTCCACGACGGTGTTTTCATAGGCGCGCATGAAATCGCCGACTTCATCCACGACGGCGCGGGAGTCCAGTCCCATGCGCGCCGAGTTGGTCTCAAAGAAGATGGAGCGGCGCTGGGTGGCGATGGGGACCGCGCCCTTGGCCGGCTCCCGATATTCGATGGCCGGCTCCGTGGACTTGGCCGAGAACTTGCCGGTCAGCGCCGCCAGGTAGCGGGCATCGACGCTGGCCTCCGGTTTCGAGACCCGCCGGATCATGCGCGCCTCGCGGTACATCTCCTGGGCCATCTTGAAAACGTTGGCGTAGTCCGACTCCCCGCCCCCGCCGCCGAAAAACGCCTGGTTGTCGGCATAGTCGGTCAGCCGCACGCCTTCCAGCATGGTCTTGGCCAGGTCGGCGGGAATGTTGAAATCCTTGATGGTGCCGATGAGGGTGTGGGCGCGCGCCGGCTGGGCGCGAATGAACTCCACGCCTTCCAGCCAGCCCTCCGCGAATTTCGCCAGGGTGGCGGCGTTGCGGGCCGAATAGCGGTCGCTTACCACCAGGATGTCGGCGATCAGCTTGTTGGCGATGCGCGTGTCATAGACTTTCTTGGCGCCCGCCCGTTTGCCCACCGCGTCGCTCATGTCCGGGTCCCAGGCCACCGCCGCATCCACTTTCTGCTGGGCGAACAGCGTGGCCGGCTCGATTCCGTCCTTGGTGTGCACGGCCTTGGAAAAGATCTCGTTTCGCTGCTCGGTGGTCAGGCCGGAGCTCTTCAGGCCGTTCCAGAGCAGGAAATGGGAGGGGGTGTAGGGGGCGAAGGCGATAATCTTGCCCGACAAATCCTCGATGCTGTTGATGCCCTGTTTCCCGATGACGCCGTCGGCGCCGCGCGACCAATCCACCATGAAGAAGGCGCGGGCTCCGAAGTCTTTTTCCTGGAACTGGGCGAAATCCTTGGCCCACACGTCGGCGGTGGTCAGCATCACATCCACGTTGTTGGTGGCCAGGGCCGCGGAACCTTCCGTCCAGTCGTCGATAATCTTGAAGGAGACCTTCAGCCCCTTCTTGTCGAAGATCGATCCGGAGACCGTATCCAGGCCTCCGTTGGCCACCAAACCGGCGGCGCAGCCCACCCAGATGTTGACCCGCACGCGCACGTCATTGGTGGAGGCGCTGCTGGAGCCGGTCAACTCCAGCGGCTTTGAGGTATCGATCTTGGCGGTTGCCTCGCCGCCACGGGAACCGACCCACTTGCCGAGGTTCACCATGCCGTACTTGTGCAGGCTGTACGCCACCAGGCTGGCCCCGATCAGGAAGATCAGGGTCCAGCCGCCCTTCTCAATCTTTAATGCCATGATCTCCTCCAGAGGGGTTTAGCCGCAGATTTCGCAGATTTCTCAGATTGAATCTGCGCCATCTGCGAAATCTGCGGCTAAGGGTTCATTTGCCGAGGATCGCCGCCAGCGTCTTGCGGTCGATCGTGGGTTCGGGGTCCGAGACGGCCTTCAGCACCTTTGCGTCGCGATACATCTCCTGCGCCAGCTTGAAGATGTTGGCGTAGTCGCCGGCCTTGGCGGCGGTTCCGAAAAAGGCCCGGTTGTCGGCCTGGTCGGCGAGCTTCACCCCTTCCAGCATGGTCTTGGCCAGGTTGGCCGGAATGTTGAAGTCCTTGATGCCGCCGATCAGCTTGTAGGCGGCGGGCGGCTGGGACTTGATGAACTCGACGCCTTCCAGCCAGCCCTGCCCGAATTTGGCCAGGGTCTGCGGGTTGGCGGCCGCGAACCGGTCGCTGACCACCAAAATGTCGGCGATCAGGTTGGAGGCCATGCGGGTGTCATAGATGCGCCTGGAGCCGGCGCGCTTGCGCACCGCGTCGCTCATATCCGGGTCCCAGGCCACGGCGGCGTCCACCTTCTGCTGGGCGAACAAGGTGGCCGGCTCGATCCCGTCCCTGGTATGGATTCCCTGGGAAAAAACTTCTTCGCGTTGCTGCGGCGTGAGTCCGGCGTTGCGCAGCCCTTGCCAGAGCAGGAAATGGGACGGGGTATAAGGGGCGTAGGCGATCTTCTTGCCCACCAGGTCCTTCAGGGTGGCTATGCCCTTGCCGGCGATAACCCCGTCGGCGCCGCGCGACCAGTCCACCATGAAGAAAGCGCGCGTCCCGAAGCCTTTGGCGCGGAATTGCGCGTAATCCTTGGCCCAGACGTCGGCGGTAGTCAGCATCACGTCCACGTTGCTGCTGGCCAGCGCCGCCGCACCCTCGGTCCAGTCGTCGATGATCTTGTAGGAGACCTTCAGGCCCTTCTTGGCGTAAACCGAATTCGCGGCGGTATCCAGGCCGCCGTTGGCCACCAGGCCGCCGGCGCACCCCACCCAGATGTTCACGCGCACCCGCACCTGGTTGGTTTCGGCGGCCGCACACACGCTCGCGCACCACAACAGCGACACCAGGACCAGAACCCAGGCCAACGACTTGCTCTGCTTCATCGCTTCAACTCCTATGCCTAGCCGCAGATTTCGCAGATTGCACAGATTCAATCGGTGAAATCTGCGCAATCTGCGGCTGCTCTGCTCTCAGGTTGTTTTCTCGGCTTCCTTGGCCCCGATGGTTTTCTCGGCCGGCGCCGGGGCGGCCTCCGGCGCGATCATTCCCATCTCGATCTTGAACTGCTTCACCAGCTCGCCGGCCCGCAGCTTCTCGGCTTCCTCCTCGATCTTCACCTTCTGTTGATCGACGTTGCCCAGGGCCATGTCCATACGCGCCTCGGACACCGCGGTTTCTTCCTCGATCTTGCGGACCATCTCGTCGTGGGTCTGGCTGATGCCGGCCACCTCGAACTGCTCCATGGAATCGGCCACTTTCTTCTGCCACTGGGAGCGCCGGTAATCGCGGATGGCGTTCAGCGCCTCCTGGGTCTTGCGCTCTTTTTCGCGCATGAAGGCCTGCTTGACGGCCGCGGCCTTGTCGTAAGCGGCCCGGGCGGCCGTCAACTGCCCCTGATTGCGCGCCACGGCGCCGCGGATCTGTTCCAACTGAGTGGCGAAGCTGCCGGCCAGGTCGTCGCGCCCCGCCTGGATGGCCGCCTTCACCTTGGCGGTCAGGTTCGCCATCTCGTTCTTGTACTTGGCCTCTTCTCTTTCCAGCAGCGTGGCGTTGGCCTTGACCATGGCGATGCTCTCGTTCATCCGCGGCACCTGGTCGTTCATGTCCCGGATGTTCTGCTCCAGGATGATCTCGGGGTTCTCGGCCGCCGAGATGAAGAAGCCGACAAACGAACGAATCATGCGCGACAAGCGTCTCCACATATCTTTATCCTTTCGCAAACATTGCTCTCACAACCGAAGGCGGAAAGCAGAAGGCAGCAAAACCCTGCCTTCTGCGTTCTGCTTTCTGCCTTCTGCCTTCCGCCTTCGGCTTACGGCTAGCTCTGCTTCGAGCCGGGCGCCGCCGGCCGCGGCGCGCTGGTGGTTATGGGATTCTCCGACAGAAAATGGCCGACCGCGTCGGCGATCTTCTGTTCCTCTTCCTGCTTCTTCAGCGACCACCCGTAGAGTTGGTCTTTCTCGCGGGCCACCTGGTCGTTATTGGCCTTGATGCGGGCTTGTTGTTCGGCGATCAAGCGATCCAGCTCCGCCTGGATTTGCCCGTTCTCGGCTACCTTTCGGGCTTCCAGTTCCCCCAGGGCCTTCTGCTGCGCCCGTTCGTAAGCATCCAGGGCGCGGTCGCGGCCCACCGCATCCTGGATGATTGCGTCCAGCTTGACGCCCGCGGCCTCCAGCGCCACCAGGATCGAGCTGCGCTTGACGTCCTGCGCCAGGCCGCGCAAAAACTCGCTCTGCAGCATCTCCGCCACTTTCAGGATGGTGTAGCCGTGGGCCGGCTGGGAAATGCTAGCCAGCTTGTAGATTTCCTCAAAGGAGACGGGGGCGCCCGGAGTGGCCGTCATTTTCGGCGGCGGCACCTGCGCAGCAATCTGAGAAACGGAACGCGGCGGGCCGGACGATGGGGTGGAGAGCCGTGCTGGGCCGGCCGCGGGCGGCTTGGGGGCCGTGCCTCGCGCCAGCCGCTCGACCTGCGCGGCCGCGCTGCCGGCTGCCTGGCCCGCGTCGCCCGCTTCCTCGGAAGCGTCAACCGAAACGAAGTAGTTGTACCACCTCTTGTCACCCATCAGAACCTCCCCTGCTCGTATACGTGCCAGGCTTGTGCCAGTTTCCGGATTCGGCCCCGTGGGCCACCTGATTCTATTGAACGCCCGCTTGCATTGCAAGCTGTAGCGTCGCCATTTGGAGCATGTAGCGCCGGGCCCGGCGCCAGCATCAGGTCGCAGATGTACTTGAACCCGATGGGCGTCCCATGCAGTTTCAGCGCATGTCGCCCGGCGATGAGGTCGATGATCTTGCTGGTAAAGACGGATTCAACTTCTCCAGGAACTCCGCAATCCGTCCGATGCCCCGCTTCAATTCCCGCATCGAGGTGGCGTAGGAGAGGCGCAGATGGCCGCCCGCGCCGAACCCCTCCCCGGGCACCGTGACCACCTGCCCTTCGCGCAGCAGGCGCCCGGCCAGCTCGGCCGAGGATGCGGGCCGGCCGTCTTCCCCGCCCCGGCCCAGGAACGCCGTCACGTTCGGAAACGCGTAGAACGCTCCCTGCGGCATCGAGCAGCGCAGGCCGGGAATGCGGTTGAGCCCTTCGACAACGAAGTCGCGCCGGCGGCGGTATTCCTGGCGCATCATGCCGACGGCATCCTGGGGGCCCGTCAGGGCTTCCACCGCCGCCTTCTGGGCGATGGAATTGGGATTGGAAGTGGAATGGCTCTGCAGCTTCATCATGGCCCGGATCAGTTCCGGACGCGCCAGGGCAAAGCCGATGCGCCAGCCGGTCATAGCGAAGGTTTTCGACAGGGATCCGGCCACGATGGCGTTCTCGCCAGCGCCGGGAAGCGAGCCGGCCGAAAACGGCGCGCCCTCGTAAATGAAGTGTGAGTAGCACTCATCGGAAAGCAAGCAGATGCCGCGGGCCGACAGCAATTCATGAATGCGGCGGAATTCGCCGGCCGCCACCACCGCCCCGCTGGGGTTGTTCGGCGAGTTGAGGATCAGCAGGCGCGAGCGCGGCGTGATGGCGCGCTCCACCGCTTCGGCCCGCAGCGCATACCCGTCCGCTTCTTCGGTCGGCACCGGCACCGCCTGGCCGCCTGCGTACCGGATGATATCGGGGAAGCTCACCCAATGCGGCGCCGGCAGCAGCACCTCATCGTCCGCGTTGATCAGCGCGGAGACGGCGTTGAAGATGGCGTGCTTCCCCCCGCAGGTGACCAGGACTTCGGCCGCCGTGTACTCGGTGCCGAATTCGCGCCGGTGCCACCGGCAGATGGCTTCCTTCAACTCGGTAATGCCGCCGGTAGGCGTGTAGCGGGTGAAGCCGGAGCGGATGGCCTCAACCGCGGCGCGGCGGATATTCTCCGGGGTCGGGAAATCCGGCTCGCCGGCGCCCAGGTCCACCAGGTCCGCGCCCGCGGCACGGCAGCGGTCCGCCTCCATCAATGCGGCGGCCGTGGAGCTGACCGAGATTCTGGAAACGCGGTCGGAAAGTCGCATCTTCTTGGGCTGCGGGCCGTAGGCTGTGGGCTGCAGGAAAAGCTGCGATTCCCGCGGCCCGCAGCCTACAGCCCACAGCC
>Ga0315284_10013752_pt1 | contig 11532 bp, 10 predicted proteins | sample YL17G09_16_MG_FD_203696 | JGI IMG/M metagenome (GOLD analysis project Ga0315284, IMG submission 203696) | Sediment microbial communities from Yellowstone Lake, YNP, Wyoming, USA - YL17G09_16 | ecosystem: Environmental > Aquatic > Freshwater > Lake > Sediment | place: USA: Wyoming | collected... | reverse complement strand
AAAGAAAGTTGTATCTAAAAAGAAACTTGATGAACCAGTCGAGGAAGAAAAGCCAATTGAAGAAGAGAAACCAAAGAAAGTTGTATCTAAAAAGAAAGTAGTTGAGCCAATTGAAGAAGATGAACCAAAGAAAGTCGAAGATGAACCAATTGAGGAAGAAATTATCAAAGCAAGTAATGATATTAAAGATGTTCTTTCTGTTTTAGATAATATGGAAAAAGAGAAGTTAAAAGCAACAAAGAAGACTGATTCATCTGAAGATTCTGATTTCGTAGAAAGAAAGAAAAAATCTGACTTTTCTCCCAAAGAGGAAAAGGAAGAAAAGAAAACTCTTGTAAATGAAGATGTTTCTGTAAAGGAAGATACAATTTTACCTTTACCTTCTCTTTCTTCTTCAAAGAAATTAAAATCTATTCGTCCAAAGGCAGTTTTGACTGATAACGATACAGAAATTCCAACAGCTGATAAATTGTTCGAAACTTGCACTGCTGATAGCTGCGAAAAAGATGTTGTTGCTAATATTGTAAGCGATAAAGCTTCACCTGCTTCACTTACGATCGAACCCATCATTCTTGACTCAATGGAACAAGATACATCTAATGTTAAAGATGAACCTATAACAAAAGAAAATATCAAAAAGAAATCCAAGACATCTGATAAAGATGAAGAAGTTATTTCAGAAAAGAATGATTTCTTCGTTAAAACTAATACCAAGAAATCCAAACCTATTGAGAAAGATGAAGAAGATGAAGAAGATGAAGAAGAAGAAGAAGAAGAAAAAATTATTCCTGTAAATGGTAAACCAAAAGCAGTAAAGAAACAAATAAAAGATGATGAAATAGATCTTGAAAAAGGAGAAGAAATCAAAACAACATCAACGACAAAAACTAAAACAATCAAGAAAAACAAAGAATAAATAAAAACTCAAATTTCGCATATTAAATATGCGAAGTTATTTATAGCAAATGAACATTCTTGCATTTTTCAAGGCTAATGTTATAAATAGTTGTTTATATTTAATTGGTAGTATGACAACTGATTCAACTAATAAAAGAAGAACAAGAGATTATAAATAATATTTGTCTTGAAAAAAGATGAATGTATTATTTTTATACAAAATTATATTATTTTTTATAAAAATAATAAAAATAATATAATGGCTTCAGACGCACGGAATGATCTTTCTTTAACAGTTCAAGCTACAATATTATTTATATCTATAATTTTGTTTATTATATATTATTATCATTTATTTAGAGAAGAAAAACATAATAAACTTGCATTTGCATTTGCTATAGTAACTTTCCTATGGTTTATTACAGTAGTGTATCGATATTGGTCCAAAGAATCAAAAATTAAACAAATGAATATAATTAATATTCCTTATAGTGTTAAATGTACTATTGGTGATAAAAATTGTGAGGATGGAGACATCACAAGTTGGACTATAGGACATTTCATTATTTATATGATAGTTGGATTATTTGTACCAAATTGTTATGTTGAAGTTTTAATTATTTCTATTGCATGTGAAATGTTAGAAAGTGCATTAGGACATACATCTAAATTTATTGTAGATCCAATTATTAATTTAATAGGTTATACAATAGGCTCTCAATTTTCTAGAAAATGTACCGAACTCTATGAAGGAGGTATTGCAGTATGTAGATTAGTTAGTTATTAATTTTTCATTCTAAAGAAGAAAAAATTAATAACAAAAAATTTAATTGTTTATAATATATAAATGGTGATATATCCAATTATTGTAGTTATAATTGTTTTTATAATTGCTACACTACTGTCATGGCAATCTATGAAAAATGGTGGATGGTATAAGAGCAGTGGAATTACTGTGTCTAAATCTCAACCACGTAATTATGTATTTAGTTTGGTATGGATATTCCTTTACACAATTTATGCTATAATTTGGCAATATTTGGCTAATCATAAATTACCTGATTGGCTAAATGTTTTATTCGCATTTAATATGGTTTTGAATTTAACATGGGTATGGATATTTTTCACATGTGGAGACATTCCCTTTTCTCAATTTATAATTTTAGCACTTTTAGTATTAACTTTCTATCAATCATATGCAATATTAAAATATACAGATACAAAATATTCTGAATTATGTTCTTTTGGTATGCTTTTGTATGCTTTCTGGTTAGTTGCAGCAACTGGATTAAATTTTTCAGTTAAATATTAATTTCATCAATATAGATTGATGAAATTTTTTATAAATATGAAGCATCTTTTTCTAATGGTAAAAGAAAATCAGTTATTTCTTTGTTACAAAGTGGACATTTTTCTTGTTTAGATTCTTTAATATGTTTACATATACATTTAGCGTGAAATAAATGTTCACACGTCTGAGTTCGACATACTTCATTTATTATAAAATCTTTATTACAAATAAGACATGTTTTCTCTTTTTCTTCTCTAGTATATCGAAAATTAATTCTACCTTCAATTGCAAAGTGGGATGTTAAAGTTGAAAATAAAATCTTCGTCATTGTTTTTTTACTATCTAATACATCTTCTTTATCTATTTGTGTATCTTTCATTGTTTCAGCTAAACAATACATAAAATTATAGGTTAATTTAAGGAAGTCTTTCTCTTTCTGATCAGTCATTTTTATATTTAATTTTATATTTAATATAATCAAATATTGGTTAATATAAATTATATTTACATCATATTTTATAGATAATTTAAATGAAAGGAGATGATTGTGGCCCTCATATTATGGCTCTTATATTTATATTAATTGTAGTTTTTTACTTAATTTTTGAATCAAAATTTTTTGAAAATAAAAAATATAATAAATTGGCTTTAGCATTCTGTTTATTGTTAATATTTTGGTTTATTACTATATTTATTAGACATGTATATCCTTTACCTGAACCTATAACTTTATTTGAAGTAAATAATGAAGTTAAATGTTTTGTCGGTGAACCTAGATGTGAAAATGGTACTATAAAAATTTGGACAATAGGTCATTTTCTTGTATACTTTTTTATAGGTTTATATGTCCCTGGATTATATATAGAAATCTTTATAGTTTCAATTATTTATGAATGGTTTGAATATGCAGTAGGACATGGAAGTAAATTTATTGTTGACACAACTGCTAATATGGCAGGTTATATACTAGGTTCACAATTATCAATGAATGAATAACGATCTATTTTAATAAATTAATTGTTATGTTAAATTCATCTATTTAATAGATGAATTGTTTTTTTTCTTTATTTCTTATTTTACATATTTTTATTTTTTATATATTTTACATGTTTTTATTTTCTTTACTTCTTATCTTTCTTTTCATCCTTCTTCACTGGAGAAAGCTTTTTCTTCTCTTCTACTTTCTCTTTCTTCTTTTCTACTTTCTCTTTCTTCTCCTCTTCATTTTCTTGATCATCCTCCTCTTGTTCATCTTCTTCTTCTTTCTCATCTTTTTGTTGCTCCTCTTCTTGTTCATTCTCTTCCTCTTCTTGATAATCATCATACTTGTACTCAAACACTATCTTATCACTTTTACGACCAGCGTTAACAAACAAAGAAAAGATCATATAAAAGAGGCGACGACGATGAATCTCTTCATTTCCAGAAAGATATTGCAAAGTTTTGAAGAAGTTTCGAAGATCTCTTTCACAAATAAACTCTTCTAATTGCTCAGTGAGAGAGTCAATTTGATCTCTGAAGAAATCAATGCTCTTTCCATAAGTAATTAATTGCTTATAACTGGCTTTTTCGTTAAGTTGTTGATCTAGACCACGAGTAATTCGTTCGGAGAGTCGAGCCTTCAATTGTGATTTCAAATCTTTTGGAGAATCCAAAAACACAGCAATATAAGCCGTCAACTCACCAGCACTGACTATCTTTGACAACGAATAATTGAAAATCACATTATCAAGAAGACCAATTCTGTTAGCCTTGCTGACAAGGTATTTGTAGGCATTGTTTGTAATGATTGCTTCACTAACAAATACATTGGCTGGCATGAATTGGTTGATTCGTCTATTAATGTCCTTTGACAATTCTACTCGCTTCTGATGTGCTATTCGATTGTATGCATCCAACAAATGAGTCAATTCATCAGGAGTAATGAAGCTGTAGTAGATTGGTCTGAACATATATTTCCTATTGATGAGACCATCCTTCTGAGCAAGAATCCATTTCTTTTTGAGTTCAGAACTGAATTCTTGCTTTGGAGGTCTGGATGGAGGCACAGATCCTTCTCGCTTTCTAGATTGAGGTGTCGAATCTTCTCTTCTTCTAGATGGGGGTACAGATCCTTCTCTTCTTCTGGATGGAGGTATAGAATCTTCTCTCTTTCTAGATGAGACGGTGAAATCTTCTTTCCTTCTAGACGGAGGTACAGATCCTGATCTTTTGTTAGATGAAGCTTCTTCTCTTCTACTTGGTCGAGATGATTGTTTTCTATTCGAAGAACCGTCATCAGATGAATCATCTTCTGATCGAGAAACGGGTACTTTGCTGTGACGAAAAGATGATTGTTTTCTTACATCTCTCTCATCTTCTTCTTTTGTAACCTTTCTTTTCGAAACAGACTTATTATCATCATCGGATTCATCTTCTTTTTTACTATTCTTTCTTTCGATAGCATCAGCAAGTTTAGAGTTGAATTCTTTCGAAGTTTCTTTTTTCTCGTCTCTCTTTCCTTCTTCATAGCTAGTGAGATACTTGATAAGACTTTTTCGAAAAACCATATGATAGAAATCAGAATTGTATTTATAAGTTTTGTTGATTAACCCTATCTGAATGCCATATTCCCATAATTGGGGATATTGCATTCCTGAGTAATCTGTTTCCTCTTCTCCCTTAGTAGGAAGATTGTCAGATTTTTTGTTTTGGACATTGTTTTCTTGTGTTCGCTTAGACATTTTTAGCAGAACAAAATAAATTTTAAAATTTCATTTTTATCTTTCTATATGAAATATATATACAATTATATATAATTTAGCAAATATATATCTCGAAATTATATATAATAAATAAAATATTTTTTCTTATATATTATATAAGAAAATTATGTTATTTACTTAGCTTGTTTATTTTCTTCAGAAAAGTAAATTTTATCAAGAATACTCTGATATTGTGGTAACAAAACAATTTCGTTAGCAGTTATAAATAATTTAATCTGTCTGAAATTATTAAATATAATTAAAAATTTTTCTATTAAGTCATCATCACATGCGCCAAATGCTACTAAAATTGACATATTTTTAAAAATAATAAGTTGTGCTTCTTTTTTGTGCTGATTAGATTGTATTTTATCTTTAACTATTAATTCGTGATGAATTATATCTTTAATAAGAATTCGTGTTAGCTCTCTATAAGCACCTACATCTTTATCTATAATTTCACGTGCTAATTCAGTTGTAATACAATTCATCATAATAGGATTTATTTTCTTTACTTCATCAAAAGTTTCTTGGGATTCCTTGGTTAAATCATAATTGCTAGATTCTGTCATTTGATTAAAAAAAAAATTATACAAAATATCAACTTTTAACCGAATTAGGATTGTAGATTTATGAATTGAAATTAGTTAAAATTTGATTTATTTACGAAAATATATAAAATTCTTTAAATTAAGTAATGAATAATATAATAAAAAATATTAGTCGAAAATTAGGTAATAATATGTTAACTATAATAGTTGAATATATTATTACACATCCTAAAATTATAAAAGGAAAAAATCTTGCACAAATCTGTCGATGTATAAGTAATAAATTAAAAATATCATGGAGCTTGAAATATGAGCTCCCAGACAATGATTATGAACAAGTGTTTACTTTAACATTTGGTGATAGAGGAGAGAATCATAAAGGGAATCAAATGATAGGTAATAAAGCAGATGTTGGATTTGATTATGAAGATCTAAAAGGAGCACAAAAATGGTTTGATGAACGAATGATAAGTAATGAAATCATATGTTTAAATGATTTATTATCGGAGGAAGATTTAGAAATAATAGAACAAGAAGTGGAGCAAGCATATATTTTAGTAGCGAGAAATGGTTTGAGTGCTATATGTGATCCAGATGAGTTTTATGATGAGCAGGATGGCTTAGAAAAAGATAGAAAAGTTTTTGCATATGGGAAAGTGGTTAATAAACATGCAAGAGCTAATTTATGTTTTAGTAAGAAAAGTCAAAAACCTAATTATGAGGAAAAAATGGGAACAATAGTAGCATGGAGAAGTGTACCATTATTAAATCAATTTAGAGAAACACTTCCAGAGATAATAGGAGAAAAAGGAGAAGATTTAATTGCAGAAGGAAATTATTATGAAGATCTGAAAAAATGCGGAATCGGTTGGCATGGTGATGCTGAGAGAGTTAAAGTGATTGCAGTCAGAGTAGGTGCTAATATGAATTTATTTTATCAATGGTTCTTTCAAGGTAAGCCAATAGGAAGCAAATTTGAAATAATTTTAGGACATGGAGATGTTTATTTTATGAGTCAAAAGGCAGTAGGAACAGATTGGAAAAGAAAAATAATTCCAACATTAAGACATTCAGCAGGAGCAGATAAGTATACAAATCTAAATAAGTGGAATTAATAAGTATAATTTTTTTAATAAAATTAACAAAATATATAAATGATTTCACACTTATTATTTTAAACAAATAAAATGGAAGATAAATTTAATGTATGGATTGATGGATATCATCTTCAAATCCAAGTAGATAATGGGCATTTAAGCTGTGCTCCAATGATGTTATTCGATGGTAAAACATCTAATTTAAATACATCTCGTGTATGGAAAAAAGGTATATTTATTACATTAATTAATGATAAACAATATACATTAGATCAATTAAGAGAAATTAGTAAAGAAAATAAATCTAACATTCCTATAAGTAAATAAATACAATAGTGTTTATATAATGAAATTATCAGATTTTAATCGATTATTATAAAATATTTCTAATAATTTTACTATATAAATGGCTACAGCTGCTCAAATATATGATACCAACAAAGATCAAATTGTCACAATTAGTGCAAATAATAATATTCCTGTCATAATAGATAATGATCTTTCTCCAGTGACCACAACATTTGGAAGTGGATGGATTCAAAAAGTTAGTAAAGGGAGAATAATTGTAATTACATGTGCACATTTAGTTTTACAAGATGATGGCATTACATTACCAATTATAAAAAAGACATCAATTTCTTGTACTGTTACAAATGCAATACAAAAAGATAAAAAAGAAGGTAAAAATATTTCTGTATCTTTAAAAATATTAGGTTTAGATACAAGTGCTGATATTGCAGTATTAGAATCATTATTACCTGGTGAAGAAACCGAGAAAGACCCTTTTGGATTTTGTTTTAGTTCTAAAAATAAAACCCTTAAATTTGGTGATTCATTAAATGTAAAATTTGGTAGTAATGTTTATGCTATCAGTAATGCTTATGGTACTGGTTTAAGTATGAGTACAGGTACAATAGCAGATCCTGATTTAGTGTTTAGAACATTAGATCCTACTTATCCAAATGGTACATCTCAAATGATATCATCAATTGATGTTGCAAATGGTAGTTCTGGAGCACCAATTTTTTCCGAAAACGGATTAATTATTGGTATTGTATCTTGGCGAAAGATTGATGGTGGAAACTTTGTAGGAGGTGCAAATCAAGTAATTTTAGATAAATCATACAAGAAAATACTTGAATTAAATGTAATCTCTTGTGATAAAAATAATCTTAATAATATTGGTGTTAATTTTACAGGAAAAACAGGAAAAGGTTATTTAGGTATTAGTTCATATTTTGCAACTACCGATCAAACATTAAAACTTTTAATAAAGAAATTTCCCTCATTTGCAAATTCTGTATATTATAATTCTGCCAATGGAATTGTATTATTTCAATTTAGTCAATTTCCTACTATCATTCCTAAAAGTGGTGTTATAAATGCTATGAATATTGAGACTAGAATTAGAGAAGGTCTTCAACAATTTGATATTATACTTGAAATTAATGGTGAAAAATTAGGTATTTATGATAGAAATACTTCTCTTGATGATTTTTCATATTATAAAGCAGGTGATAAAGTGATATTAAAAATATTAAGACCTTCTACAAATGAAATTATTTGTTATAAAGTTATAAATGATGAATATCCACTTGAATTGGAATATGTTTCATCTAATTCAAGTATTGAGCTTATCGGTGGTCAGGAATCACTTACTGATGCTGTTTTTAGCGATGGAACAGAACCTTTTTCATTATATATACAATTTCCAACTTTTAATACAACAGCACCAGCTTTTGCTCTAGGTTCACCCTTCACTAATTATGCTACTGAATTTACTACTTCTAAAACACCAGACGGTATAGTATCTAATAAATACAAGATTTTAGTTAACATAACTAGTAATCCACCCATTTATGGATTTCCTATGAATAACAAATTACGTTATTGTATTAATTATGTAGTTGTGTTCGGTGGTGAAAGAAAAATAAGATATAAAGGTAGTGTCATTGAACGGGTAAATACATTTATCACACCAATAATATATCCAAAAGCTCAAAAATTACTTACACCAACAGGTGTAATTGAATTACCAATGATTCCTCTAATTATAACTGAATCACCAAATTCTATATTAGATGATATGAATGCAATTTTTGTATCTGAACTTGTTCCAGGTGGAGGACCAATTACATTAAAATCTTCGGGAATAAATAATCCATTTGGACCTTTATATGGTAGTCCGCAATTACCATTACCTCCTCCTAGTAATCGAACTGATATTCCTGGTTCAGTACCATTCGCTTTACGATTAACTAATTTTGTAAGAATACCTGCTCCAAATAATAGTAGTATGATTGTTACATCTTTTGATTTAATTAATCCTGCTAATAAAGAAATTGTTAGTAATAAGTCAATTTCTTTAGAAAATAATGGAATTTTAATAATCCCAATAAATGGGCAACCATATATTATTAAATATATAACAATTGAGAACGTACAAGCTAATGTTGAAGTTCCAGGTGAAGATGTTAAAGTTGATATAGATTCAATTAATAGACTTTACATTTTAGGAGATAATAATGTGTATTATAATATGGAGAAAAAAGATAAATTTATTTTCCTTTTAGTTGGCTCAAATCCACAAAATAGTCTAGCTTCAACATATGCTTTACCTGTGCCAGCAGAATTTGCCTAATCAATACTAATTCCTTAATTTAAAATTAAGGAAAATATTTATAAATTTGATTTTTTCTTCGCTATTAAATTAAAATTAAATAATGAGCGAATATGTTTTCTTTTGTAGTCACAAAGAGGGATCTTTCCCCCAATTTTCCAACTGGTTTCCAGCAGAGTACACCAGTAATGGTGTAAAATATCCTTGTGTAGAGAAGGAATTTATGTGTGGAAAAGCATTAGCCTTCGGTGATCAGGAAACAGCTGATAAAATTATGGCAACGGAGGATGCCGGAGAAATGAAGGCATTGGGTCGTGGTACCAAAGGTTATGTTGATGCTGAATGGATGACTAAACGGGAAGATGTCATGTATAATGCAGTGAAGGCCAAATTTGAACAAAATGTTGGTTTGGCAGCAATTCTTATTTTAACTGAAAATAAGGTCATTGTTGAAGCAGCTGATTATGACAAGATTTGGGGTATTGGCTACTCAGATGAAAATGCCTTTGCAAATATCGACAATTGGGGTGAAAATAAGTTAGGCAAAATTCTCATGCGAGTGAGAGAGGAACTGAAAACAAAGGTGGGAGGTGATTCCTTTCTTACAGCCGAATTGAAGAAGATGAAAATTTCCAATGATAATATTTCTACATAATTTTTTGAAAATTAACCAAATTTCGTGATTAGTAATCACGAAATTATAAAACTGGTCTATATTATTTTTTTACGTTTCAAGTAATCTACCAGTTTTAATAAAATGTTCCATTAATATTCGACACATTATTTTTATAGGTATTTTTGATATATACCATTTACAAATAAAATCAACATCACTATCTGATAATTTATTGAATTCGTCTTCATTATTCTCATATTTTATATCTAATAAATATTCTACTTTAGCATTTCGAAGTTGTTTCTTTGAACCAGTTCCGAATTGTGTCTCTAAATTAATTCTTTTAACTGTTGATGTCATAATATTTTCTCTTAATAATATTCTAATAATAGCTGGCTTTTGTTTAGCAATACAAATACTTCCTTTTGTAGAAACACGTCCATCTTTACTATTCTTTGATTTTTGTTTAGTTTTATCATGAATACGAAACTTTCCATCTGCCATGATAGAACCATAAACTTCCTCTTTTTCAATCTCTTGAAGTTTATCTGATATTTCATCTTTAATTAAAGCAACATAAACATCTTCTTCATAGGAAGAAACATCTCGCCAACCCAAATTCTCTTTAGGTTTAAATATCCTCTTTCTACCAGTCACATTTCGAAATTTAGATGTTGTATTATAAGAAACTAAACCACTCTCTGTGCTATAAAGAGTATGTATATATACTCTATCTAATCGTTTAACATCATCAGGATCAATATCTTCATCTGGTTGATAAGGAATACCATTCAAATGTGCATATTCTGTTTTAGCTCTTCCTGAATATTTAACTTTGCTATTTGTTTTCTTTGCTTTTGGTTTAGCTCCTTTCTTAGCCATACTTGTAGCTGTTTCAACTATATCACCTAATGGTTCCAATATATCTGTATAAATATACATACTAAATTTATCCATTAGATATGTAACTATTTCAGAAGGCTCCTCAATTGTTTCCTCATGTGGTAAATCTTCTTCATCTAAATATTCTTGCATTAATTCATCACTTTTCATATATAAAGTTAAAACTTGTTCTAATAGCTTAACTTTATAACTTAAAGTTAATTTAGAAATAAGAAATTCAAGTTGTTCAACATTATCTTCGTCTTCTAAATCTTCCATTTCTAATATTTGATCAATAATATCTCCTTGTTGATCTTCTAATATTTCATCTAAAATATTAGTAATAGGTGTATTGACTACTCCTATTACGATATCTGAATAAAATGTTAAATCATTAGTCGGTAATTGATCACTAAATGGAAATTCACTTTGTATGAAAATAGTTTCTTTATCTGTATTAATATATACAGGAAAGCCTAAACGATTAGTAATTTCCAAACGCTCAGAAAAGAGTCTATCTAATGCAAACCAAATGAATTTTTCACGATATTTATCGGTTTTTACCCACATATCAAAAATCGTATCAATTGCAACCGAACCATGAATTAATAAATACTGTATAATATCATTACATATTGTGACTATATCTTTCTCGGAATATAGAATATCATATGTACTATAATCAACTTCACATTCATTTGGATAAAGATCTTCATTTTCTGCCCAAAATTTATATTGAGCAACATCATAATCAGATTTAACAGTATAATCTTCGTCAATTGGAAGAATATTTCTTTCTTTATTATTTATACCATCTATAGCTAATATCTTCCA
>Ga0315284_10013751_pt1 | contig 11532 bp, 9 predicted proteins | sample YL17G09_16_MG_FD_203696 | JGI IMG/M metagenome (GOLD analysis project Ga0315284, IMG submission 203696) | Sediment microbial communities from Yellowstone Lake, YNP, Wyoming, USA - YL17G09_16 | ecosystem: Environmental > Aquatic > Freshwater > Lake > Sediment | place: USA: Wyoming | collected... | reverse complement strand
TCCAGGCGGGCGTGCTGGCCGGCGAGGTGAAGGACGTCCTGTTGCTCGACGTGACGCCGCTGACGCTGGGCGTGGAGACGCTGGGTGGGGTACTGACGCCCATCATCGAGCGCAACACGACCATCCCCGTGCGCAAGAGTGAGGTCTTTTCGACCGCCGAGGACGGGCAGACCGCGGTGACGATCCACGTCTTGCAGGGTGAGCGTCCAATGGCGGCCGACAACAACCGGCTGGGGATGTTCAACCTGGAGGGCATTCCGCCCGCGCCGCGCGGCATCCCGCAGGTCGAGGTCACGTTCGACATTGACGCCAACGGCATCCTGAACGTCTCGGCCAAGGACAAGGCCACCGGCAAGGAGCAAAAGATCGCCATCACCGCCTCCACCAACCTGAACAAGGACGAGGTGGAGCGGCTGGTGCGGGAGGCCAAGCAGCACGAGACGGAGGACCGGCGGCGCAAGGAGTTGGTGGAAGCGCGCAACACGGCGGACCAGTTGATCTACCAGATGGAAAAGATGCTGCGCGACGTGGGCGGCCAGGTGCAGGCCGCGGACCGCAGCCGCATCGAGCAGACCATCGAGGATCTGAAGCGGGCGAAGGAAGGGGAAGACACCGCGCGCATCCGGCAACTGATCGAGCAGTTGCAGCAGGCCAGTTACGCCGTCGGCCAGCAGATGTATGCGCAGCAGACTGCGGCGCAGCAGACTGCGGCGCAGCAGACTGCGGCGCAGCAGGCGGCGCAACAGGGGGCGGGTGGGCCGCAGGCCGGGTACGGCCCTGGCCCACAGCCCGGACAGGGCAGCCAGCCCGGGGCAGGCCCGGCCGGACGCGGTAGCGACGACGAGGAAGTCGTGGAGGGCGAGTTCCACGAGATGTAACTATTCACCCTCCCGCAGGTTGCGCCGGATGTACTCATCCGCAACCTGCGGGAGGGTACCATTGAGGATGGAGTAGACCAGTGAGAATACCGATCACCGTCAGGCCCGCGGCCCAGCCGAGGTGGGCGTCGTACGTGGAACCCGCACCGGTAGTCGAAGCCGTTCCGCCCGTGACGGACCCGGAGACAGCCGTGCCACCAGAACCTGTACGCACCACGGAACACGGAACACGCACCACGGAACACGCACCACGCGACACACAAGCGCTGGACGAAGAGTCCCTGGACGCCTGGCGCGACCGTGCCCTGCGCCTGCAGGCGGAGATCGAGAACTTTCGCAAGCGCCAGCAGCGGCTGGCCGAGGAGCGCATCCTGGCCGACCGCGAACGGCTATTGCGGGCCTTCCTGGACGTGGCGGACAACCTGGAGCGGGCGCTGGACGCGGATACGGCCAGCGTCGGGAGCCTCCGGCAGGGAGTTGACCTGACGCACCAGACGCTGATGCGGCTCCTGAACCACGAGGGGGTCGAGCCGGTCCTGGCTCTAGGCCAGCCGTTCGATCCGGCCTGGCACGAAGCGGTCAGCACTGTTTCACACGCGCAGGCCGGGGCCGAGCCGAATACCATCGTCGAGGTCGGGCAGAACGGCTATCGCCTGGGCGATCGCCTCCTACGCCCCGCCCGCGTCATCGTCGCCACCTGACCCTATCTGCTCACGTTTCACGTTTCACGTTTCACGTTTCACGCACTGCCATGGAATACAAGGATTACTACCAGACTCTCGGCGTCAAGCGGGACGCCGACGAAAAAGAGATCAAGCGCGCCTTTCGCCGCCTGGCCCGCCAGCACCACCCGGACGTCAACCCGGGCGACAAGCAGGCCGAAGAGCGCTTCAAGGAGATCAACGAAGCCTACGAAGTGCTCTCCGACCCGGAGAAGCGGCGCAAGTACGATCAACTGGGGTCCGAGTGGGCACACTACCAGCAGACGGGGGGCCGTCCGGGCGACTTTGACTGGAGCCGCTGGGCGGCGGATGCACCCGGGGCGCAGGGCCAGCGCGTGCACGTGCGCTACGGTACGCCGGAGGACCTGCAGGACCTCTTCGGTGGGGCCAGCCCATTCTCGGACTTTTTCAGCCAGGTCTTCGGGATGGGGGGCGGGGCCGCGCCGGGCGGCACCGCATACCAGGTGCGCCCGCAACGCGGGCAGGACTATGAGCAGGAAGTCGAGATCAGCCTGCACGACGCCTACCACGGCACCACGCGCGCCCTACAAAAGGACGGCCGCCGGCTGGAGGTCAAGATCCCCGCCGGAGCACGCACCGGCACCCGCGTGCGCATGGTGGGCGAGGGGGCGCCGGGCGCGGCCGGTGGAACGGCCGGCGACCTGTACCTGCGGGTCAAGGTGCTCCCCGACCCGCAGCTTGAGCGCCGGGGGGACGACCTGCACGTGACGCTGCCGGTGGACCTCTACACGGCGGTCCTGGGCGGCCAGGTGCAGGTGCCCACGCTGAGCGGGCCGGTGATGCTGACCATCCCGGCCGGTACGCAGAACGGGCGCGTCTTCCGCCTGCGGGGCAAGGGCATGCCGCGCTTACGGCAGGCGCGCCTGGAGCAGGCGGACCAGTACGGCGATCTGTACGCCAGGGTGGACGTCCAATTGCCGGCCGACCTCAGCCCGCGCCAGCGGGAACTGTTCGACGAACTGCGGCGTACCTCGCAGACGGGAGGTGGGCGATGACCGAACAAGACGAGATTATGGTCGTCACGATTGCGGTCGCCGCCCGCCGGACCGGCCTGTCGCCGCGCACCGTCCGGCGCTACGTCCGGTGCGGCCTGCTGGATGAAGCGCTGACTGAGGCCGACCTGGCCGAACTGCGCTGCATCCGCCGCCTGACCGGCCTGGGGGTCAACCTGGCCGGGGTCGAGATCATCCTGCGCATGCGCCGCCAGATCGAGGAACTGCGGGCGGAGGTGGCACGCCTGGAGCGGCTGACAGAGTAAGCCTTAAGAAATCTTGGAGATGCGACATGAAGAAATCCTGGATACCTGTTTTGATTGCGATTGTAGTGTTGGTGGGCGCGACGCTGGGGTGCAGTTTTACCGGCGAAACGCTCCTGCCGACTGCCACGCCGGCGCCCACCGTCCCGCCGACCTCCACGCTGGCCCCGCTGCAGGTGCCTGTGGCGCCGGAGGAGCCGGCCAACGCGCTGGAGGGCCAGGTGGAGGCGGTCTACGAACTGGCCGGCCCCGCCGTGGTCAACATTACCAGCCGTAGTTACGCCTACGACTTTTTCTTCAACCCCGTGCCCCAGGAGGGGAGCGGCTCCGGCTTCATCTACGACGTGCAAGGGCACATTGTGACCAACTTTCACGTGGTGGAGAATGCGCAGGAATTGTCTGTGACGCTGGCCAATGGGACGACCTATGCGGCCACGATCGTCGGCGTGGACCCCTCGAACGACCTGGCCGTGATCCGCATCGAGGCGGCGGACCTGCCGCAGCCGGTCGCCGTGGGCGATTCGGATATGCTGCACGTGGGGCAGTTCGTCGTCGCCATCGGCAACCCCTTCGGCCAGGAGAGCACTCTGACGGTGGGGGTGATCAGCGCGCTGGGGCGCATCATCGAGAGCCCCGACGGCCGCTTCATCGGTGAGGCCATCCAGACCGACGCTGCCATCAACCCAGGCAACTCGGGCGGGCCGCTCCTGGACCTGCGCGGGCAGGTGATCGGGGTGAACTCGCAGATCATCAGCCCCAGCGGCGCTTCGGCCGGCATCGGCTTCGCCGTGCCGTCCAACACAGTGCGGCGCGTGGTGCTCCAGTTGATCGCCCGCGGCCGCTACCCCCACCCCTGGATGGGCATCCAGGCGCTCGACCTGACGCCGGATCGGGCGGAGGTCTTCCGCCAGGCCGGGATGGACGTGCCGGTCGAAGAAGGATTGCTGATGATCGAGGTGGTGCCGGATGGTCCCGCTCAGCGGGGCGGCCTGCGGGGCGGCGACCGGCTCGTGCAACTGGGCAACGTGCGCCTTCCGCTGGATGGGGACATCATCACCGCCATCAACGGCCAGCCCGTCGCCGATTTGCAGGCGTTCACCGTCTACCTGGAGACGCAGACGCAGGTGGGCGACACGGCGGAAGTGACCATCATGCGGGAGGGGCAGGAGCGCACGGTCCAGGTGACGTTGGACGAGCGGCCAGAGTAGGTGGTGGGGGGGAAAAACACCTCTTGACAGGGAGCAGATTCTGCTGTATAATGTCGGCAGTTATTTCGGTTAGCGAATAAAGTAGGCTAATCCATGTCCCGTTTCTGGACTGCCGACCGCCAACTGATCCGCGCCATCAATCGCTCGACCGTCCTCAACCTGGTCAAGGCCGAGGGGCCCATTTCCCGCACCGAGATCGCCCGGCTTTCCGGCCTCAGCCCGGCCACCGTCTCCGAGATCACGGCCGACCTGATCGCCGATGGACTCATCCACGAGAAAGCGGCGGGAGACTCGACCGGCGGCCGCCCGCCCATCCTGCTGGCCCTGAGCCACGACGCGGCTTACGTGGTCGGGCTCAAACTGGCCGAACGCCAGATCAGTGCCGCCATCACCGACATCGAGGCCAACATCCTGTGTACGTTGACCGTCCCCGTGACGGGGACTGCGCTCGTCGAACAGGCCGTGACGGCGTTGGCGGGGGCGGTGGACCAGGTGATCGCCAAAGCGTCCGTGGCGCGAGAACGGGTCACCGGGGTGGGGATCGGCCTGGCCGGCGTCATTGACGCCGAGCGCGGGCTGTGTCGCTTTTCTCCCATTCTCGGCTGGCGCGACGTGCCGCTAAAGCAACTGGTAGAGGAGCGGATCGGCATCCCGGTGTGCATTGACAACGACGTCAACACGCTGGCCATGGCCGAAAAGTGGTTTGGCGCCGGGCAGGGGGTGGACGATTTCCTGGTCATCACCGTGGGACGAGGCGTCGGCCTCGGCATCGTCGTCAACGGCCAGTTCTACCGGGGCACGCGCGGGGGCGGGGGCGAGTTCGGCCACACGGTGATGGATCCGGGCGGCCCGTTGTGCAGTTGCGGCCGGCACGGCTGCCTGGAGGCCTACGTGGCTGACCCGGCCCTGATACGCGTGGCGCAGGTGGCGGCCGCGCAAGGCAGGTTGGGCAGTCTGGACCCGGGCGAGCTGACGGTGGAGCGGGTCACGGAACTGGCTCAAGCGGGAAACCCGACCTTGCGTGAACTCTTCACCCAGGCTGGATGGATGCTGGGGACAGGAGTGGCCAACCTCGTCAACATCTTCAACCCGGCCCTGATCATCGTCAGCGGGGAGGGGGTGCGGGCGGGCGATTTGCTGTTTGGGCCCATGCGGGAGGCGGTGGCCCGCTATGCATTCGATGGGCTGGTGGCGGACACGGAGATCGTCATCCAGGAGTGGGGCGACGAGGCGTGGGCCTGGGGTGCGGCCAGCCTGGTGCTGGAAGAGATTTACAAGTCGCCCGTCAGCCTGACGATGCCCGCCCATCCGGCGTCCCCGTGTTGACCGATTCTCTTTTTTTGGCAAAAGTTTGTTTAGTCACCGAACAAAGTGTCCCTTAGCCTCGTTTACGGTGCAAAATGCGACGGACGCCCCGCTTCAGCGGGGGTCTCCCGGCTAAAGCCGGGCCTCCGGTTGCATTTCGTACCAGAAACCAGCCTCGCTAGAGCGAGGCGGCTGCGTTGGAAGAGGCGCGCATGGTTGGAGAAAGAGGACTCGCAAAACTGGCCTGGGTACTGGTGTTCGTCCTGCCAAGCCTGGTCGGCCTGGTCGTCTTTAGCGTCATCCCGATCCTTTCCTCGTTCGGCCTGACCTTTTACGAATGGGACCTGCTCACGCCCCCGCGCTTCATCGGCCTGGGCAATTTTCAGCGCCTGGTCTACGACCGGAATTTCTGGGCCGCGCTGGGTCACACCCTCTACTTTATCGCCGGATACATCCCCCTGGTCATGGTCACTGCCCTGGGCGTGGCCATGGTGCTGAACCAGAAACTCAAAGGCGTGGTCTTTTTCCGGGCCGCCTTTTTTACCCCTGTGGTGTCGGCCTGGGTGGCCGTCGCCCTGCTGTGGAAATGGATCTTTAACCCCAAATTCGGCCTGGTCAACTACCTGCTGGGGCTGGTGGGAATTCACGGGCCAGCCTGGCTGTTCGATCCCACGTGGGCCATGCCCGCCATCATCATGACCAGCGTGTGGAAGGACATCGGCTTCGTCATGGTGATGTTCCTGGCCGGCCTGCAAGGGATCCCGGTAGAATATCAGGACGCGGCAGCCATTGACGGGGCGAGTGACTGGCAACGCTTCCGAACCATCACGCTGCCCTTGCTCTCGCCGACCAGTTTCTTCGCCCTGATTATCTCGCTCATCAACTCCTTCCAGGTCTTCGACCAGGTGTGGATCATGACCGGCGGGGGGCCAGCCGGTGCGACCAACGTCCTGGTCGCGCAGATCGTCAAGAATGCCTTCGAATACAGCCGCATGGGCTATGCGGCCGCCCTGTCCTGGGTCCTCTTCTTGTTGGTCTTTGCCGCCACGGTCTTCCAGACGCGCTTGCAGAAGCAATGGGTGACGTATGACTGAACAGGCCCTCAGAGCCCCTACCAGGCTGACCGGAATCAGAGCACGACCTGCGGCCGGGTTGATTCACCGCATCCGGCAGGGGTGCTTGTACGCCGTGCTGGTCGTCAGTGCACTGACCATGATCGTGCCCTTCCTGTGGATGCTGTCCACCTCTCTCAAGACCGACCAGTACGTGCTGGCCATGCCGCCGCAGCTCTTTCCCCGGCCGCTGACGCTGGCGAGTTACGTGCGGCTGGCCGAGTTGTTTCCCATCGAGCGCATGTTCGCCAACAGCCTGCTGGTGGCCACACTGACCACGGGCGGACAACTCCTGACCTGCTCGATGGCCGCCTATGCCTTTGCCCGCATGAATTTCAGGGGCAGAAACGCGCTGTTCCTGATCTACCTGGCCACGCTGATGATCCCATTTCAGGTGACCATCACGCCACTCTTCATCCTGATGCGCTACCTGGGGTGGATCAACACCTACCAGGGGCTGATCCTGCCCGGCGTGTTCAGCGCCTTTGGCACGTTCTTGCTGCGGCAGTTCTTCCTGACCATCCCGCGAGAATTCGAGGAGGCCGCGTACATGGACGGCGCGTCGCGCTGGACCGTCTACTGGCGCATCATCCTGCCTGAGAGCAAGCCGGCGCTGGCTACGCTGGGGGTGTTCTCGTTCATGGGGTCCTGGAACGCCTTCTTGTGGCCCCTGTTCGTCGTGCGGGACATGGAATTGATGACCTTACCTGTGGGGCTGGCCACGCTGCACGGGCGCTGGCTCACCCAGTGGAACCTGGTCATGGCGGGTACCGTGATCACCGTCCTGCCTATGCTAGTCGTATATCTACTGGCGCAGCAGTATTTCGTCAAGGGGGTCGCCCTGAGTGGCCTCAAGGGGTGACCCGGCCTGGAGGGAAAGGGGGTGATGAATGGCAGCGACGAGGTCCTGACGTTCACGATCGTAAACCTGCGAATTGCCAAACCAATCAACAAGAGGAGGAAGCGATGAAAAAGCATGTGTGCGTATCTCTCGTGGCACTGCTGGCCCTGGCCCTGGCAGCCTGTGCGCCGGCGGCTACCCCGACACCGGTCGTCGTGGAACGGACGGTGGAGGTACAGGTAGAGAAAGAGGTAGTTGTGACCGCGACGCCGGAGCCCGCCGCGCCGCCAGAGCCGGTGACCATCACCTACTTAACCTTCTCCGCTGCTCCGGACCACCTGGAGGACCTGGACGCGATGGTCCAGATCTTTGAGCAGGCGCACCCCAACGTCAAGATCAAGGTGGAAACCGCGGCCTGGGACGACTACTTCACCAAGTTACAGACCCTCATCGCCGGTGGGACGGCGCCGGACGTCTTCGAACTGAACTATGAGAACTTTGTCAGTTTCGCCGCCAAGGGCGTGCTACTGAACCTGGACCCCCTGGCCCAGGCCGATGGGGCGTTCGACGTGGGAATCTTTTACCCGCGGGCGTACGGCGCGTTCAACTACAACGGTATGCAACTCGCCCTGCCGGAGACGTTCTCCACGGTGGTCCTGTTCTATAACAAGGACCTGTTCGACCAGGCCGGGCTGGCCTATCCGGCTGCGGACTGGACCTGGAGCGACGCTGCGGAGGCCGCCAAGGGACTGACGGACGCCGAAGCCGGGGTCTGGGGCCTGTACTCCCCTATCCAGTTCTGGGAGTTTTACAAAAAGGCCGCCCAGAATGGCTGCCGTTTCTTCAACGAAGACCAGACCGCAGTGACGATCAACTCCCCCGCATGCGCGGAGGCACTGCAGACGATGGTCAGTTTCGTCGCTACGGACAAGGTCATGCCCAGCGACGCCGACATGGGGGGCGTGGCGGACGGCGACATGTTCAAGGCCGGCCAGATCGCCATGGACGTCACCGGTATCTGGATGTTCGCCGCTTTCCAGGACGCGCCCTTCACGTGGGACATCCAGGTCGAGCCTGGCCTCCAGGAACACGCCACCCATTTCTTCGCCAACGCCGTGTCGGTCTTTGCTGCCACCAGGCATCCTCAGGAGGCCTGGGAGTGGGCCAAGCTCTTCACCAGCAGCCCCGAGATAGCGCAAATCCGCGTGAAATCCGGGTGGGAACTGCCGGCCCTCAACAATCCGGCCTACTTTGAGGGCTATCTGAGCCTGACCCCGCCCACCAACCGCGTCGCCGTCTTCCAATCCCTGGAATACGCCATCGTGCCGCCGGTGATCGAGCGCCAGAACGAGATGCAGGACATCGTCAACCAACTCCTGGAGCAGGTCAAGTTGGGACAACTGACGCCGCAGGAGGCACTGGACCAGGCTAAGGCACAGATCGAGGAATTGATCAAGTAAGAGGGGCACGTGAGGTTGAGGCAAGGGGCAACGCGGTGCAGGTTGCCCCTTGCCCTTATCGCCCCGGGTGCCAGAAACCAGGAGCAGTAGGAGCACGTGATGAATCTCTATCGCCGAAGCGTGGAGGTGATCCTGCAAAACCAGGCCGGCTCCGGTGCCTACGTCGCTTCGCCCAACTTTCCCTCGTATGGCTACTGCTGGCTGCGGGATGGCAGTTTCATCGCCCACGCCATGGACTGCGTGGGCGAGCACGGCAGCGCCAGGGCGTTCTTGCGGTGGGTAGATCGAACGATTCGACGCCACGCCTGGAAGGTGGACAGGGCACTGGATCAGTTAGAAAAAGGCCGTTCCTTGGGCAATGGCGACCATCTTCACACCCGTTACACGTTAGACGGTGAAGAGGCAGCCGGCGAGTGGGGCAACTTTCAGCTCGACGGGTACGGTGCCTGGCTGTGGGCGCTGGCCCAGCACGTGTCTATCACCGGTGACGCAGCCTTGCTGGCCGAGGTGACAGAGAGTATTCGAATCACGGTCCGCTACCTCTCATCCCTGTGGATGCTTCCGAACTATGATAGCTGGGAAGAGCATCCACAATACCTCCACCTCTACACCCTGGCCGCCATCTACGCCGGGTTGGAGGCGGCGGACTCTATGGCGCCGGCTGTTCCCAGGCCTGGGTACGGTGCCGCAGTCGCTGGCCAGGTCCGGCGGTTTGTGCTGGAGCGCGGCGTACAGGATGGCCACCTGGTCAAATCCATCCGCCCAGGTGGAGCAAGCGCAGCGGCCAATCCTGAGTGGGCAGCGGCGGTGGATGCCAATCTGATCGGCGTGACGACGCCGTACCGGCTGCTGGCCCCGGACGAACCGTTGATGCAGGCAACGGTGGCCCGTATCGAAACCGACCTCCGTTGCCCTGGCGGAGGGGTCCATCGCTACCTGGCCGACACCTACTATGGTGGCGGCGAATGGGTGTTGCTGGCTGCCTGGCTGGGCTGGCACTACGCCGAAGTGGGGCAGCGGAAGCAGGCGCGAGAAGTGCTGCACTGGGTCGAGGCCCAGGCCGACGGCGACGGGTACCTGCCAGAGCAGGTGTCCGTCCATCTTCTGGCACCTGACCGTCACGCCGAATGGGAAGCGCGCTGGGGGCCGGTAGCCAAACCTCTGCTCTGGTCCCACGCGATGTACCTGATCCTCCAGCGTGCCCTCGAGGCGGCGAGGCAAGGATGAGTATGACTGGTACGCACTACTTGTGTGGCCTGCTCCACACCCCTTATGGCCTGGAACATCCCTACGAGCAGGGGCCTGCCGAGCGTTTCCCCCGCGATCCTGAGGCCGGCCAACCCGTGACGCTGGGGGTGGCGACCTGGCCACCCGGTGCCGCCGAGGCGGTGTGGGCCGAGTGGACCACCGCCGGTTTGGGCGAAGGGGGAACGGCGGAAGGTCGTTGGACCGGGGACGACAGGGAAAGGAGCCATTGGCGCGTCCCGCTCCCTGCCTTTCATCGCGGGCAACGGGTCGTCTACCACGTTTGCGCGCGCCAGGATGACCGGCCATTGAAGTCAGAGGCTTTCTGTTTCGTCGTCGCCGGTTGGTGCCCCATTGGGGACGTGGCCGAGGTTCGGCTCGCTTCCGATCGCCTGGAATTCCAGTGTGCGTGCGATGATGCATCGTTGCGACCTCGTGTGGCGGTCACCTTCCCTGCCCCTCACGTGCTGCATCTACGGCTGAGTGGGGCAGCCCCCTGCCGGGGGGAGCAGGACGTGCCCGCAGGAGCGTCGCCCGGCGGGCAGCAGCCACCTGCCGGGGTGCCGTACCGGGTCGTGGAGGAAACAGCGGAGGGCATCGTCGTAGCCACGGAGAGGCTGCAGGTCACCATTCACCGCCGGCCGTGCCGGTTGGAGATATTTACGGCGGACGGGACTCCACTCTTGCTGGAGACGGAGCCACTGGAGTGGCTCGTGGGCGAGGATGGCCGCCCCGTGCGGGTGCGCCAGGCCTTCGCCAGTCCACCCGGCGAGGCCTTCTACGGCTTCGGGGAACGGTACAACGCCCTGGACCAGCGCGGGAACGAACTGGACGTGCGGGTCTTTGAGCAGTACAAGAACCAGGGACGCCGGACTTATTTTCCAGTGCCATTTTTGCTCTCCTCTCAGGGCTATGGGCTATATCTGGCTACCAGCCGTCACGTGGCGTACGACCTGGCCGCTTCTCGCACAGGCCGTTGGTCTTTCGACGCGCAAGTAGGGCCGGATGGGGTGCTGGAGTCTACCGTCATCGCCGGTACCCCCCGTCAGGCCATCGCCACCCTGGCAGACCTGACGCACAAGCCAGCCCTGCCACCACGCTGGGCCTTTGGGCCCTGGATGAGCGGCAACGAGTGGAACAGCCAGGCCAGGGTGATGGAGCAGGTCCGCCAGACCATCGAGCACCGCATCCCGGCCTCGGTGCTGGTCATCGAGGCATGGAGCGACGAGAGCACCTTTTACGTCTGGAACGACGCGCAATACAGGCCCAGGCCGGCCGACGAACCCTTCACCTATCGCGACTTTGCCTTTCCACCCGGCGGGCGGTGGCCTGATCCGCAGGGGATGATCCAGGAACTTCACGACCTGGGCATCCGCGTGCTCTTGTGGCAGATCCCGGTGATGAAGAAACTCGCGGAACCTCACGCGCAACACGACCGGGACGAAGCGCACGTGATCGAGAAACAGTACTGCGTGCAGGAAGCCG
>Ga0315284_10013750_pt1 | contig 11533 bp, 13 predicted proteins | sample YL17G09_16_MG_FD_203696 | JGI IMG/M metagenome (GOLD analysis project Ga0315284, IMG submission 203696) | Sediment microbial communities from Yellowstone Lake, YNP, Wyoming, USA - YL17G09_16 | ecosystem: Environmental > Aquatic > Freshwater > Lake > Sediment | place: USA: Wyoming | collected... | reverse complement strand
CGTGCCATGCACCGTGCGACGAGGCACGCTGCACGCGCCAGCAATATCATCAAGGCCCTCGCCCTTCTTGCGATGAAGGGCGATAAGAAGACGCGTACGCGGCTTAGCCTTCTTCTCAGCAGCAATCCTGCTCTTCAACTCGGCAACAGAAACACCAGGCAGAAAATCATCACCCTTACCCAAAGACCAGGCCATAAACAATACTAGGAAGTTCCAGAATATAAAGTATTAACTATAAATCCGATTTGTTTACCTTGATATAGGAATGATCAAAATTCCTTTGAAATATTTCTCTAAAATCTTCTCTAAACTTAATCATGCTATTTTTAGATTTTGCGAAATGTAGCCTCAATTCTTTTTCTAACATTTTTATTACTAATCTACTGCCTAGCCTCAACAATCTCGGTCGGGATAATCAGGATTTTTTTATTTTGTTTTATCCGGCTCACGCCGCTATCAACGTCAATACCTCCGGTATCGCCGCTTTTCCTTGGGACCAGTTTGTTACCAGATAACGGATTTCTGTGATGGTTATCTGGTTTCATGATGGCTTATTTCCTTCCGAAGAGCAGCCAAAGCTTATGATTATCGAATTGTCCTACGACCTGCGGCCGGGGGAAGCCCTGAAGGTCGCCGCCTTGTTAGGCGTTCCTGCTGCCCCATCACCCCCCCGAAAGAGAGGACATATAACATAATAAAGGAGAGAACGCACCCCCCATTTTAATCTATATTTACTTTCGTCGATAAACTGGATTCGGTCTTAATGTTCTTTGTTCGTTCTTTGTCAGCTGCATCACTTTTTGTATGTTATCGTCTTCGCTGTGGTTTGGGTGGTTCTTACACTGAATACATCTGCAATCTTCACAACAATCTGGATTGCTTTCGCCAAACTCTTTAACTTCAGAGCAATTGACATACTCTATACATTTGGGACAACACATATTTCTACCTCATTTAAAGTTTAAGGTTCTTCATTGTGTATAAAAATAAAGAATGATTTTTGTATCAACCTTCGAAGCCGCCTCCTTTTCCTTGCTTCTGAAGAGGTCTGCTGCTCTTTAGCCAGCCTCTTCTAAGTTTCTCTTCTTTAGAACGCTTCTTCTTTGCTTCTTTTCTTGAATTTTCGCGTTCACTTGTTTCTACAGTTTCTACGTTTTTCATTTTTTGGTCCCCGATTATTTCATAATTAGATATCCAGGGATAAAACTTAAGTCCGGCGTTCGTCTACCTGCATTATAACCAGGTTGCCGGGCTCAGCTATTTTTCCGCCCGATTTCATATATTACCTGATGGAAAAAGACGACGTCTTGTAAGACCTCGGCACCAAGATGCGGCTATCGGAAAACAACGTGGAAAAATACTTAGAGGTGGGAAAATCAAATATCTGCTGAACACGCAAAATGGCAAAAACAAAGGAAGAGGTGAAAGCTCGGGTGCTCTGAAAGCACCAGGGTGTTTGCAATGACTGGAAAACTTGTGAGGGTGAACGTCACACTGCGAAAAGACCTGCTTGAAAAAATAGACGAATACGCAAAGAAGAAATACGAAGACAGGTCGACAGCCATGCGCCAGCTCATGTCCCTAGGCATACGGGAAGGAAACAAAAAAGACGTGGCATACGCATACAAAAACAAAAAGATAACCCTTAGGGAAGCCTCAGACCTCCTGGGAACAGACTATTATGAAGCCCAGGACATACTCGCTGAGGAAGGGGTGCCAGTGACGGATCTCACCGGGGGAGAGATCGAGGAAAGAAGGAAGAAGATGGGAAAAGACAGATACTGAAACATTTATTCCATAAAAAAGCATCACCTATTGATATGCACCACCTTCGCGGGCGGGAACCCATTAAAATACGTCGATGACGCGATGCTGTATGCCCCGATATTCTCCGAATACACGAGATCGTTTATCTCCAGCTCAGGGAGTTCCGCGCTTAAGGTGATCGTGTCGAATGCATCGCATGTTGGCCCGAAGACGGCCGATATCTGTTTCTCCCCTTCTTTGAACGCCTTGATCGGGTAGTTGCAGTGATCGAATACCTGTCCCGAGAACGTGTGGTATACGCCGTCGTTTATGTAGTAGCATGGTTTTCCGTCGCGGAAGGCTTTGCCCACGACCTTTGCCACGAGGGTGCAGGCGTCTGCCACCACGAATCTTCCGGGCTCGGCTAGTATCTGCGTGTCTTGGGTGAATAGTCTTTTGGTTTCGGTATTCAGTTTTTTTGCAAGGGTCTTGAATGCTTTAACCTTGGGATTGTATTTGACCGGGAAGCCGCCGCCTATGTCCAGTATCTTGATCCTCTGGCCGCTCCGGGTCTCGGCCTCTTTTATTATGTTGGCCGACAATTGCAATGCCTGCACGTAGTTCTCAAAATTCGTGCACTGGCTGCCGACGTGGAAGCTTAGTCCCTCTACGATGAGGCCCATGGTGAATGCTTCCACTATCAGGTCGGCGGCTTCTCCGGGATCGGCTCCGAATTTTGAGGAGAGCTCGACCATCGAGCCGGTATTGGGTACCCTTATCCGCAGAACGAGGCCTGCGTCGGGCGCATACTGTTTTATCTTTTTCAGTTCTTCCGGGTTGTCGAATGTGACCAGGGGTTTGTATTTGTCCAGTGCCTGCAGGGTGTCTATCGGCTTTATCGTGTTCGCGTAGATTATCTTGTCCCATATCCAGTCCTGCCGCTCTTTATCAGGCATGTCCTTTATGTGTTCATGCACTATCATGAATTCAGGCATGGACGCAACATCGAAGCTTCCGCCCAGATCAAAGATGGTCTTCACGATCTGCGGGTCTGAATTGGCTTTCACCGCATAGTATGCCTGGACGTTGGGCAATTGCTCCTTGAATTCTTTGTAATTCTGCCGAATCTTTTCGTGGTCGATGACGAAGATGGGCGTTCCGTGCTCTTTAGCCAGATCCTGCAATAGTTCCTTTTGGGCCTGGTCTATATGAGGCACTCCGTTATCCTTCTTTGTTTCCTTTTTCGGTTCTTCCATTTTTTATTTTTGCTTCATACGCTCAGGTATTATAAGGAATCTAGACTTTTTATTACGTTCATTTAGCGAATGTTCTTCCCGATTCTTCGGACGTGATTTTTGTAGTCATATTATAAATTTATTTTTATATATGTAGCCATATATATTATCATGCACATCGAAGTTCAAACTCGCGGCAAAAAGAAATTTTTCTACCTTGCCCATTCTTACAGGGAAGGGAACAAAGTCCGGAAGGTCCGGCTCTATCTCGGTTTTGATCTGTCGGAGGATGACATAAAGCGTCTGAGGCCGGATGCCGAAAAGGCCCTGATTGAGAGGATCATCGCATACAGGCGCATAGGGGACCCTTTGCATACCGTTATTTCACCCTCTGAGAAGGATGTTATCAGCGCCCTTATAGGTAAACACCGCATGGAAGTCTGGCATCTTTCAGATGAGGAGTGGCTTTCTTTCACCGAGGCATTCGCCTATGACACCAACGCCATAGAGGGTTCGACCGTCACGGCATCCGAGGTTCAAGACATCATAGAAGAGGACAAGTGGCCCGGGAACAGGGCCAAGTGGGAGATAGCCGAGACCTACGGCGTGGCGGAAGCCATAGCTTACATGCGCAAGAGCAAAGAACACATATCCCTGGAACTGATAAAGAAACTGCACAGGATAGTTTTCGCAAATTCTAAAAGCTTTGCAGGAAGCTTCCGGGCGCAGGGCGTGGAAGTCGTCGTCGCAGACGCTCACGGAAACGTAATGCACAGGGGAGCGGCACAGAAAAAGATAGTTCCCCTCCTCAAAGAGCTGACCGGATGGTACGAAGATAACCGGAGAAACTACCACCCCGTGGCGCTTGCCGCCGTCGTCCACGACCAGTTCGAAAACATCCACCCATTCCAGGACGGAAACGGAAGAGTCGGACGGCTGCTCCTAAACAACATCCTCCTAAAACACGGTCTCCCGCCCGTGAACATACTGCTGAAGAACAGGCAGGAATACTACGGGGCGCTGCAAGCCTATGAAAAAGAAGGAAATATCAGGCCCACGATTGAACTCATCGTCAAAAGCTACAAAGAGACAAGGAAAACAATAAAGCATCATGACTACAAAAAAAGGAGGATGTAGTCATGAGACAATATCTCACTGCACGAACGAAAAGTTCTTGAACTGCCAGTTGTCTTTGTCGTAGTTGTTCGCGGGATTTTCTTTGAAATAGACCAGCCTGTTTTTCAGCGGGGTCCAGTCCGACGGCCCGGAATAGAATTCACCGAGATACGGCTTCGCTATTTTTAGCACGTAGTCGTGCGGGAGATCGTCAGGCAAACAGAATCCTTTTTTCGGGTTTTCTATCATCCACCTGACCGCGCTGACAACGCCTAGAGCTACCTGTATGGTTGTCGCGTTCTCTCCGGGCGCAAGCTTCCTGGCTTCTTCTATGGATAGTATGCTGCCCGTCCACCATGATTTATACGGATGGCCCATGAGCAGCGCGCCCAGGATATCGGCGCCGGAAGTGATCTCTTTATCGTTCATTATCCGAAGGCGAGACTGCATCTCGTAGTTCCTGCATCTCAGCTCGTGCAGGGATACGATAGTCGCGTCGCATGGCATGTATGCATAGTGCACAGTCGGTCTGTATACCGCTTTCCCTTCTTTCCAGACCGTCCATCTGTCCGAAATCCCGAACGCTTCTCCGTGGCGTATTATCATGCCCACTATCTCGTGGTGCGGGATCCATGACCGAACATGCGTGTTCATTCCCATCTGGGCGAGCATTATCTGGTTCTTCGGCCCTGTTTTTGGCGCGTGGGCGAGTTTCGGAAGCTCTTTTTCATGCGTGCCCCATCCCATCTCTGCAGGGGCTGTTCCTTCCTCTCTTAAGCCTTCGATGCTCCAGGTGCCTACGAATTCGTCAACTTCTTTAGGCTTGCTGGATATCTGCGTGTCCCTCTCGGAACAGTGTATGACTTTTATCCCCACTTCCATGGCAAGCTCGTTAAATTTGCGGTCCTTAATCAGTCTTTTGATCTTGTCCGGATTTTTCGCTATCTTGTCCGCGATCATCTTGTCCGCTATGTCTATCAGTCCCTGTTTTGCGAAATGTGATATCAGGCCCGGGTTCGCGCCGTGGTCGACGATAAACGTTGTCGCGTTCTTCCAGTCTTTTGTCAGTTCGCGCAGCCTCATCTGCCGGATGTAGAGCGATTTCTCGACTGGCGTCGTAGTAAACCGTTCTCCGTAGGAATCCCAGACTTCCACCGAGGTGTTCACGTAAAGCACTTCGTGCTCATGGCACCACTTGACGATCTCGCAGCAATCAATATTCCACGCGAGGTCTATGAGGAGTCCCCCAGGCGCAAGGTAATCTGAAAGGATATGATCGAGTTCTTCGGGGGTGATCTTTCGCTGGAAGAATTTTATGCCTTTATCTGTCCAGTGCTTAAGCTTTTCGGATTTGTCTTCGAAGTCGATTACCGTAATGTTCCCGTAAGGTATCTTCACGTGCTTTAGCAGGATCGGCAGCGTGCACTTTGAGACTGCGCCGTATCCGATTATCAAGACCTTTTTCCTGAATTCCATTTTTGTTAAGGGCGTATTACAAGCTGATTATAGAAATTATAGAAATATATAAGGGCTTGACGGGATCATTTGGGGGTGGATTTTCCGTTACTTCTCTACCGGTCCCTGCCACGCCTGCATCCCGCCTTTCATGCTCTTTGCCGTAAACCCGTCCAGATTCAGGGTCTTGGCGACGCTGGCTGCCGTAACGCCGCTACGGCATACCGTTATGATCGGCTTTTGCGGGTCTAATTCTTTTATGCGCGAGGGTATGTAGCCTGATGGGATGTTTACTGCCCCGGGTATGTGGCCTTGAGCGTATTCGCTGGGCTCTCTCACGTCAAGGATTAGGTAGTCCCTCCGGTATTCCGAAAGGTTTTGCATGATGTCTTTTGCGTCGATCTCTTCGGTGGCGGGAACGGAGGCGATTGTGGTCGTGCTTCTTGGTTGGGTGGTATTATTCTCCGTGCAGCCGGCAAGCAGGGCCAGCGACAGAATCAGGGCGGTCTTGGGCGGTTTCATGGATTTATTTATTTACGGTTTTTTATTTAGCAGGTATCGTGCGGCCTATCTCCCGGTCTTTCACGTCTACTATCTCGCCGCTTACCTCTCCGAACAGCATCAATTGCTCGAGAGGCGTCAGCATGGCCTTCTCGGTGTGCCCAGCGCATAGGTCTTTTAGTCTCCTTATCTTTTTGTCTGCTTCAGCCACCAGCATTTTTTCCTTCCACCGGGGATTATATAGGAATCGGGTTTATATATCTGATCTGGCTTTTTGCGGCGCGCGTATATTTATGCCTCTGATGCCTCTTTTTAGGATAACATTTTGCCGAGAATCATGTCATGAGCCCGAAATTTTGCTTATATTCGTGCTCCTGGGTATCGCAGCAGGTGACCCGTAAGGCCTGATGGAATTTAAGCTTGCCAGGTCTTATATCTTTATCTCTTAGGATATAATTAAGATGGAAGATCCTCAGACAGACGGTGGCGATGGCGGGAGAAAGCTTCGCGCCGCTTCTTTTTCCCTTGGCGTGAACGTTCTCCTTATACTCCTGAAACTCTCTGTCGTTCTTGTCACCGGGAGCCTTGCGATCCTTGCAGAGCTCCTGCATTCGTTCTTTGACATGCTTGCAAGCCTGTTTGCGTACATAGGGATCAGGAAGGCGCAGGAACCGGCGGACGAATCGCATCTCTACGGCCACGACAAGTTCGAGAATCTCTCATCCCTGGCGCAGACCATCCTCATAGTCGTCACAAGCTTTTTGGTCATCTACGAGGCGGTCAACAGGATCGCTTCGCCCACGAAGATCGAGTCTACCGAGCTTGGCCTGGGCGTGATGGTGATTACGATAGTCATTGATTATTTCCTTGCAAAGTATCTCCACAAGACCAGCAGGGATTACGGGAGCGCGGCTCTTGAGGCCGATGCATACCATTTCTCCACCGACCTGTGGGGCGCAATCTCGGTCATAGTCGGCCTCGTCTTCGTGATGCTGGGGTTCCCGGTATTCGACTCCCTTGCGGCGATAGTGGTAGCGCTGCTCATGCTCTGGATATCTTACAAGCTTGGCACAAAGGCCCTCCATGTCCTTATGGACAGGAGCCCTCCGCAGGAGTACATAGACAAGATAAGGAATGCCATCTCCTCGACGACTGGGGTGGAATCCTTCCATAAGCTGCGCGTAAGGCAGGCCGGCAGCAGATACCTCGTGGAATTGCACATACAGGTCTCGCCGAAAAAGTCCGTCGAGGAAGGCCATTACATAGGGCATGACGTCAAGGCGCGCGTGATGAAGGACGTTCCTAACATAAAGGAAGTGACGGTCCACGTAGAACCCAAAACGTCCAGGTTCAAGAAGAAGGTATAGCCTTTTATCCATATTTTTATCTTTCTTATTTTTCTTAAGCCGATGTCAATAGATATACATGCCCGTGAAGAATACCATGCTCACGATCGTGAGACATGTTTCAAGCATCGTGGAAAGCCTTGACGAGAACGAGATAGAGACCATGATTAGCTCCATACTCGAAGCGGACCGCGTATTCCTTCTAGGCGCCGGAAGGTCCGGGCTCGTCGCAACGGCTTTTGCCATGCGTCTCGTACAACTTGGCCTCACCGCGTACGTGGTCGGCGAAAGCGTCACTCCTGCAATCACTTCAAAAGACCTCCTCATCGTCGTTTCTGGTTCGGGAGAGACTAATTCGGTGGTCAGGGCCGCAGAGATCGCTAAAGGCGTAGGGTCTAAAGTGCTTACTGTGACCTCGTATCCCAAATCCAGTATCGGCAGGATATCGGACCACACGGTCTATGTAAAGGGCAGGACCAAGATAGACTTCGAGAAAGACCCTATAAAGAGCCAGATTGAGGGGACGCATTCGTCTCTCACGCCCCTGGGCACGTTATTCGAAGACACCGTGCTGATATTCTTCGACGGGATGATAGCAAAGCTGATGGTGAATATGCATGCCGAGGAAGAGGACCTGAAGAGGAGGCACTCCATCCTGGAGTGAACCTTATTTCGTTCTGAACCGTAGTACTGCGGCTATGCCCCCAAGGCCCGTAAGCTGTTTTCCCGCGTCTCCCGCATTGTTGACGAGATGCACTATGCCTTTACCGGCCTTGACGGACTGCATAAGGGGCTCAAGTCTTTCCCGCGTCTTCATGAAGTAGTCGTCGCATACCAGGAGCGTTTCGATCGCGCCCATTGCTGCCGCATTCTCCACGTCTCCTATGCCATATATTCCGAGCCCGGATTCTTTTCCTATCTCTTCAAGGAGCCGGGATACGAGTTTTATGTCTCTTGCCGCATTCACTTCCTCGTCGATCTTTTTGACCTTGGATCTTTTCATGACCTCGTTTATCCCTGCCCGGCCGTGCGAGCCGATGTTTTCCATGACCGATGCCGCCGCGACTTTCCGGTCGTGCTCGGCCAGATACTTGTAGAAATTCTCTTTCTCGAATCCTGCGCCTGCAAGTATGACCGAGGAGATGTTCTCTTTCTGGAGCGTCTTTGACATGAGATCAGACAGTTCTTTATAGAATTCCTCCTTTCGTTCCTGTCTGCCTTTTGTATCGTATTTGCCGCCGATCATCTTGGAAAGGTCGTATTCCTCTATCTTTGATTCCCTGACAAGGCCTATGCATGCTTCTCCCTCGTCTATGACCGCTATCAGGAGCTTGGGCCTTACCGCGGACTTTTCCGCGTCTTTCAGCCTTTCGATGTCGAATGCCGTCCAGCGGTCTTTTATTATGGACAGCACCGTTTCTTTTTCCACGTTTATCGTGTGATGCGAGCCGATGGATACCACATCTTCAGGCGCCTGCTCTATAACGCCCGTTATCCTGTATGTGTCGTTCTCGAGCTTGAATTCGGCTTTCTCCACCTTGATGGAAACCGTTACGGTCACTCTCTCGCTTTTCCCGGCCCTGACCATATCGTCCTTTGCTTTCAGCCGTCTCTCGGTCCTGGCTTTCACTATGTCCCCGGGGTTTATGATATGGCTTAGATACCACAGGTCGTCCAGGTTCTCTACCCCGACTTTGACAACTCCGGCTCTAAGGTCTTTATGGATGATTTTCATGCTCAGGCGCATAATCTATTGATATATCATATTATTTAATCCCCTGGTGTGAATAATTTCTCAGATTGGACGAAACAGAAAAAAGCGCACCCGGCCGGCTCTACGTTCCCGCAGTAGTTGTTTTCACGATCGTTCTCATATACTTTATCAGATCCGCGCCGGTCGCACAGATAAACTTTCTCGGCCCGGGAATCGCCTTGATCATCGTCTTTACGAGCGCCTTTCTCTTTGAGACCAGTTATACTTCTTATGCAGGCATCCTGCCAAGCATAGTCCTACTCTATCTATTAACCAAGGAGTCTGGGGGGAGTATTCCCTGGCTCCTGAAGACCTACATAGACCTCGGCCTGATCCTGGGGATAGCGTCTTTTATCGTATACCATAAGACGAAGGTGAAAGGCGTCTTCTACTACGTTGTTTTCTATGCCTACAGCCTGAAGACTGTCTTCCCTCTTTTTCTGGGCTATTTCATCCTGGGCTCGTTTACTCACCCCTACTTTATATACTCTTTCATAGTCATGCTCCTTCTTACGTGGGTCTTTTATCTAGAAGCAGGAATATAACTAACAAATGGACGATCTGAAACTCGATAATTTAGAAGTCGAAGGATTCGCTGAAGTATTATCTGATATCGCGCGCGAGAACTCGAAGAATAGCAAACTCTGCAGGCTCATAGAAGAGAGCCATGATTCGCCGGTGCTGGTCATCGACTTCCACCAAAACGTCCCGGGAGAGATAGTATCCATCAAGGACCTGGACGAGGTCGTGAAAAAGGAATCCGGCGTCTACAAGATAATGTTATTTGATTCAGATACCCTTAAAAGCCATATACCCGAGATATCAAGAAAGCTTTCCGAGAATCTCGAGAGACTGGGCGAATGGACCATAGTATTCACCAACGCGGGCAAATACTGCGACCTCGAGGAGTTCCGGGACTTTATGGGAGCAACAGACTCTATAGGCCGGGTGATACTTTTATAGAAAAAAATTAATCAAAGCAGTACTGCACCTTTGCATAATTCCTGCGCATTTCCTCAACACAGCTTTTGATCTTCTCGGGCTTTTCCGTGTCCAACGCGAGCCTCTTCATCAATAACGCGATCTCCTTCATCTCCGACTCTTTCATCCCCACGTGAGTCATCTCCTGGGTCCCTATCCGTATGCCTGAAGGATCGGCCGTTCTTTCAAGCCGGTCCCAGGGAAGCAGGTTCTTGTTTATTATGATGTTCGCCACCTCAAAGCTTTCGGCGATCTTTCTCCCTCCTCCGATGCCTGAAACGTCTACTACTACCTGATGCGACTCGGTGAATCCTTTCTTTTCGCAGAGCACCTTAAATCCTTGCTCATAGAGCGCGCCTGCCAGGGCTTTAGAGTTCTTCACCGTCTGGTCAGCGTATTTTTTGCCGTATTCTTTCATCTCCGCGAGGGCTATAGCGTATCCTGCGACATGGTGGAGGTGGTGGTTGCTCATGAGCCCCGGGAATGCGGCGTTGTCTATCTTTTTCTTGAACTCGTCCCTGCACATTATCACGCCCCCCTGGGGTCCGGGGAAAGTCTTATGCGTCGACGCCGTCACGACATCCGCGCCCTCCCGGAAAGGGGCCTGGAATTTCCCTCCCGCGATCAGGCCCAGGACGTGCGCTGCGTCATACATCATGACCGCGCCTATCTCGTCTGCGACCTCCCGGAGTTCCTTCAAAGGATGCGGGAACAAAAAAAGGCTTGCGCCGAATATCATAATACGGGGCTTCTCCCGGAGAAGCATCTCTTTAGCCGCATCCACGTCGATGTTCATCTCCTCATTATCGAAGGGATATGCTATCTCCTGCAGACCCATCACTCCCGCGGAAGAGACTTTTGTATGCGATATGTGACCGCCCGTTGGAATACTTAGACCGGATATTTTGTCGCCATATTTCGCAAGGGCTTTATAGGCGACAAGGTTGGAGACGGCGCCTGATATGGGGACGACGTTGGCATGTTCTGCCGTGAACAATTCCTCAGAGAGCTTCATAGCCATCGCTTCGACCTTGTCGAACACCCTCGTTCCCTGATAGAATCTCTCAAAGAGCTGCATCCCGTTGACCTGCCCGCCAAGAAGACCCTCAGCATAGCGGTGGCCGAAGTCCGAAGCCATGGCTTTTCGCACCGCCTTCGACGAAACGTTCTCGCTGGCGATCATGTTCAGGCAGCTTGCCCGCCACTTCTCCTGCTCGTCCATCAGGCCCATTAAGTCTTTGTAGTAATCGGTCATAGAATGCACCTTGGAATATGAAATTAGGTTTTCAGACAATTAAAATCAGGGAGAACCTACATGGCCTCAAGGGCTTTTATCCTGTCCTGTATCGGCGGGTGGGTGTTGAAGAGACCCACAAGCCTTGCATGTAGCGGGTCGGCGA